>FUFK010416191.1_pt1 | contig 12206 bp, 10 predicted proteins | sample 1021851 | NCBI WGS metagenome assembly FUFK01 (sample SAMEA51879418, study PRJEB19060) | metagenome
GCCACCCGCAGAGGTGACCGGAGGCCGCGCGTCAGGGTCACCGCTGCCGCTGGCGTCGAGATCACTAAGCACGCGTCGTCGATCGAATCCACCTTCCCGTCGAGGACCGCGGCGACTAACGCGGCTCCGAGTTTGGCGTACTGCTCAACGGTATCGACCGACAGGCTCCGCCCGACCTTCTCCGAGAGGATCCGCCGGATGGCCTCTGTCCGACCCCCCGCTGACTTGTCTTCCTCTTCCTTGATCCCGAGGCCGTCGCGGATGATCGCCAACGGCGCCCCCAGCAATTGGAGGACGGCGACCCCCGCGCGCCCCTTCGCCATGCTGGCGACCATGTCGGCGGCCTCGGACGTCTGCCAGGCCTTGGCGGCGCGTTCGGTCAAGTCGGCGGCGATCGTCTGAGCCTGTGCGGCGTCGAGGACGCCACCCGCGAACACGGGTGAAGTAGTGAGGCTGGCGGAGTCGGCGCCGCGCCAGTCTTCGAGGGTCACCCCGACGATCTCGGGGGTGGTGGTGGTGGTGGTGGCCTTCGTGGCCTTCTTCTTCTTCTTCGTGGTCATCAGTCAATTCCTCTGGTGAGGGTTCAGGTTCCGAGGATCCTCGGAAGTCGCGTCCGGCGAAGGTGCCGTGGCGACGCCCCCAACCTTAGCACCCCGCGACCCCCCCGTCAAGTCNANGGCCTCGAAAAAACCACCTCTCGAAGTCTCGAAAATGTAACAACCAAAATCCTCCACAATCGACGATCGCCACCTTACGAGGGTCCTAGGACCTTCCGAGGTCCGAGGCCGTCAGCGCGCCCCACAGAGGCTCAGGCGAGGTATGCGGTCCGGCGCAAACAAACACCCCGAGCCAACCAAGCGCCCCCCAAGATCCGAGGATCCTCGGGAGTCGCGCGGCGCGCGGAGCAGTCGAGGGGGTGCCGTCCGAACAAAGCACGAACGACCCTAACGAATGTTAGGTTAGTCTTCTGTTAGGTTGGCGAGGCAAGATACTTTGCGAGGCAAAGCAAGGGCCCCCGCGGGGGGCTCGCGGCACGCAGAGGGGGGTGTTATAGGCTTTCAGATTTTCTCATCGAAACATTCTGACAGCTCAGACACCAACACAACAGATTCTACACATCCTTTAGGTATAGATGTGATGCTACCACCAAAAGTCTGGTCGGTAGACAGNGAGGANAGCAATGTCANATACTCCTCACCATCTACTACAACCCATCCAACAGTTTCAACAGATACAGGCTCAAACTCAGACACTTCGTCCATGTCTACCCAGGTCTCATCAAGACCTTGAATGTCTTTCCAGACAACCTTTACGAGCCTGTATTCATCCATTAGTAGCCTTTCTTTTGAATTGCCAAGTCCTCACGGGTCTTAGCAGGACCACGTCGCTTTCGTCGAATACTTCGACTCTTCCGACGCTTGTTTCGAGTTTCACGGGCGGTCTTACGGGTATCAGCGGCACCGCCGCCACCACCACCGTCACCACCTTCACCACCATCGCCACCGCCTCTAGGCATTGTTAGTTCCTTTTTTTCTGTTAGTTTTACGGGAAACAATACGAAGGTTGCTTCTAGCATTTGACCCTCCGTTATTCATAGATGTCTTATGATCTACTTCTCTTGGATCCCCCTTCTTTAGACCTACCTTTCGTCTTGCTCGGTTTGCCGCTGCGCGGTTTTTGCGAGCTTTGGGCTTGCCGTGAAACTCTCGATACTCTTTTTTGTAGTCTCTAGGTTTAGCCATAGTAGGTAAGGGGGGTAGAAGTAGTAGGGGGCCTCCATGGTGGGGCCTTTAGTAAGCCTATTAGAACCAGCTTAGGGGCCGGGGCTTACGGCCAAGGACTCCCTGAGCAAAGTTTTCCAGTTCGTCTCTGAGAGCCTCGTCTTTTCTGCGGGAGATCTGGTCGTCAGCATCCTGAGCCATCTGCTCGGCCCAGTAGGCGACGCCCATGGCTAGGACATCTAGCCGGTCATCGTGGGCTAAAGCGCCCTTGTGGCGGGTCACACGGCTCATCTGATACATCAGTTGATACCGTAGTGCTTTCTCAGGAAGCAGGTGTCTAGTAGAATCGTAGTCATTCTCAATGACTTTCCTGTCAATGACGAGCTTGTGGCTGTTCATCACAGGCTCCAGGGTATCGCAGATACGCCGCTCCTTCTGCTGGCTGTGGCGGACCTCCTCACAGGTAACCCTGTGGATCTTGGCCAGGACAGGCTTTAGCAACTGCGTGAACATGCCGTCACCAAAGTTAGACTCAATCCTGATCAGGTTGACCTCTTGCTCCTTGGCGATCATCGCTAGACGCTTAAGCGTATCCTCGGAGTAGCCCCCTGGTAAACCACCGGCATCTGTGACAAATAAGAAGCCGTTTAGCATCTTGACGACAGCATAGGAAGTCTCGTCAGCACCCCGGCCAGACGGGTCAATTGCCATCACAGAGCCGGTGTAGGGAACCCAAGATCCGTCCCCTAGGCTCACAGGGCCGTAGAAGCGATCTCCGGGCATTCCGACGTTAGGCAGGTCCTGGATCATGTTGTCTGAAGAAGTCGCCCAGACAGGCTTCTGGGGGCCTTCACGGGGATTCAGGGACATGACCACCAAGTCAGCCAGCTTGAGGGGGTATCGGTCTAGGTCATTTAGGCTCGGATCCAGCATAAACTGGAGAGCGAAACCCGTTCGACCGTAAGACGCTTCACGCTCCATTAGGTCATCCGCATCGAACCGCTTGGGGTCCGTGGGTTGACCCACCCGCTCTTCGTCTTCCTCGACCTCACTGACGACCTTGGGAGCTAGCTGGTCTCCATATCGCTTCAACTGGGAACTCTTCGGATACCGGGCAGGCCAGATCCTCGTCTTGAACCCCCGCTCAGGCAGGGCGGAGTAGATGGAGCCTTCCGTCTGGGGCGTCCCCAAGAACAGAATGGCCCCGTCAGGCTTGAGCACCGCGTCGAACTCCTTGATCGCCTCAGACAGCTTGTCGCGCATCATTTGAGTCTGGGAGTTGTTCATGGACTCCACGTCGTCTGCAATGATCAGGTCTGCACGGGCACCCGTAATCTGCGACGTGATGCCCTTGGACACCACAGAGGGGGCGTGGGAGGCCGGGGCAGGACCAACATCAAAAGCAACCTTACTGTTGCGTTGGCTTTCCGTAGGAATCAGGTGCCTCAGTAGAGGCATATCCGTGATGAGACGGAGGGTAAAGGTGCTAAAGTCGTCTGCCCGCTGCTTTGACGCAGACACCACGAGGATGTTCTTCGATGGATTGAGCAGAAGCTGGTGAACTACGAACGCTGAGGTAATCCAGGACTTCCCGACACCACGGAACGCCTGCACTACCCGACGTTTCGGGCCGTGCTGGATGTATTCAGCGATGTCGTATTGAATTGGGGTGGGGTCTGGGAGGTTGAGGTGATCCCAGACCAGATACAGGAAGTTCCTGAAGTCCCTCAGTTGTTCGTCTACCATTTCACGCGATTAGCCCAGTATGCAGCAGACATTTTACCCTTAGCGATGTTCTTAGCGTGCCTAGCCTTGAAACTAGCTCGCTTTTTACGCATTCGGTCGCCTTCACCTTTCTTTGGCTTGCCCGCAGTCTTAGCCCCTTGCTCGCCAAAACGGATCGTCTTGATCCGGTCACCTTCCTTGGCAACGACAATGTGAGACTTCTTGGGGTGGTTAGGGGTTCGCTTGGGCTTGTTGTAGCCCGAGACACCAGCGCGCTTGATCCGCAGGTCTTTTTTACTCTTAGCCATCGGCAACCTTTTTCATGTCTACGTTAAAGGGAAGGGTCTTGGCGAGATCCGCCAGGGGCTCGCTCTGGTCAAGACCAGCGTCGATCCCGTTGTCTTTGAGGAAACCTCGGGCGACGTTCAGGTCTGCCGAGGTGGCGTCCCCAGTCATTACGCGGCGGAGAAGTTCCTCGGCCACGGCTGAGTGGAGATCGCTTAGAGTCTTGTCGTCCATAGTGCATCAGGGCATAAGGAGTTTACAGAGAACGGAAGCCCCCGCACCGACAGTGGCAGAGACTCCATAAAACCACGCCTTAGATTGCTCCAGATCTCGGATCCGCTTGTCGTGAGCGTTGAGTTTTTCTCCCTGGGCGGCTTGCCCCTGAATTAAAGAGTCAACCTTGCCCTCTAAGCGACCTAAGGCAACCAAGATATCTGAGTCCATTACGTGTCTCCAATACGGGTGAACGTAAAGTGCGTGTAGTTGATGGATGCGTTGCCCACCAACGAGTTGCCGTCATTGCTCTGGGCCACCGTAAAGCGGACCTTGACAGAAGCAGTAGCCGTAACGTCAACCAAAGCAGACATCATAATGCTGCCATATTCGACGGTAGGAAGGCCGTTCTCTAGTCCCTGGGCAACCGCCGTGTAGGTCGGGCTACCTGCATCGGCATTCGTAGACACTTCGATTGAGGCAGTGCAGCTTCCCGTAGCAACCGCAGCCGCTGCCTGGAATACCGCCTCGACCTTGTAGATGCCTGTCTTCGGGAACGTAAAAATGCCGCTCGACTCCGTCATAACATCCCCGCCGAGCTTTGCAGCGCGGCTAAGGTTTGACGCAATCGGAGCAGCGTCTCCCGCAAGGTTTGCGGTAAGACGCCATTGGTCTACGATGGGCGCAAAGTAGACTGATGGGATGGCTCCCTGTGCGTTAAGCTGGACGACCTTTCCAGAGTCACCCGTGCTAAGAGATGTCCCGTCATTAGTAGACGAGGCGGCAACTTCTTTTAGAAGTTCTGTAGTTACTCTAGTAGTCATTATTGAACCCTCGTAAACTTAAGGTTGAACTCACCAACTGCGGAAAGATTATACCCGCCTACGCTTGAGCTTTTTTTGTGATTAACCCTAATTTTAGTTAGATCAGAAGCGCCGTCAACAATACCCTTAATAGAAGCAAATTGAGCTTGAGCTTCGTCGTTACCAAAGGTAAGCGTCATAGTTTCAATAGTAGTAGAACTTGCAAAGTCATTTGTGCTTGCAATGATTTCTAGAGTCAACGAAAGAGAAGATTGAGTAGATCCTTCGTTGCTGTAGTTGCAGTCATACTCTACAAGCCACTTAGTCCCAGCAGTTCCAGCGGCAATGCGGATTTCATCGGTGGTGCTTCCTACATAACTCCACTGACTAATAGGGTCGAACTCGATTTTGTTGTTAGAGCTAGCTAGATCTACAGCGCGAGCCATTGAGCTTCCCAGAGCACCGCTTGCCGTGCCTCGCCACAAGCCAAAGCCTGGAACAGGAATCTGGGCAATAGTTGCTGAGATCTTATCGTCAATCTGTTTATAGACAGGGACTTCATTGGGCTGCATATCAGACCACGCTCGATCTGAGTGATTGTTGATCAGCAGCGGAGCCGCAGTTGTTGCGTTTGAGACTCCGTCAACGCCACCCTGTGCCGTTGGGATTTTAAACCCTACAACCTCAATACCCGAAACAGTCGCTTTAATGCCGGGTCCAGTTGCTTTTGCGCCTCCGTCAGGATTAGTGAAGTAAATTGATCCTGCACCACCGTGTGCTACGCCAGTTCCATCTCCGCCAACTCGCATACTAACTTGAGAGTTGTCGTTAAAGATAATAGCACCCGCCTTATTGTTAGCGCAAATGATGCCAGCATTTCCGTCATTAGAATCGGTAAACGCTTCAACCTTGATTCGTTGAACGTCGTTTAAACCCTCTTCAACGACTTCGGTTCCACTAGCGCCTACCGACAGCTTGTGCTCGGCTTCCAGCGTAACATCGCCGTTAATCGCAGCGTCGCCAGTCAACGTAAAGGCGCCCACAGCCGTCAACGCGCCTACCGTGGCTGCGCCACTAATCGTTAGCGCGCCGCCATATGTAGCCGTGAGAACAGCGGTGTTAGTCCCGTCAGACTTCCAATCGTAGACACGGATTGCGTAGTCGCCTGAAGCAGGCTTGTCGCCTTGCAGTTCAAGAAGGCCGTTGTCGCCGCTGTTGTAGAGAAGCGCACCGTGGCTGTCGGGAGTCCCCTGTGATCCCGTGGCGTTCTGGACGCTACCAAGCTCTAGCTTAGTCGTAGACAGCGAAGCAGTGCCTACCGCAGTAGTCGCACCGTTGCCGAGAACTACTTGACCATCATCNTCAACACGGAAAAGGTCGTTGCCACTTTCGTCTTCGACATCGATTAGGTTGCCCGTGTGGCTCCCTGACGCTCTTTCAATACTAAGCGCGTCTCCCGTAGCAGAGCCAGCTTGATAAGGCTGCGACAACACGTTTCGGCTGACGCCAAAGTTACGGATCGTAATCTTAGTTGCAGCAGGGAGAACCGGGTTATTTGCCCCAAGCAACGTCAGCGTGTAGACACCGCCGTCATACACAACCGTGTAGTCCGTCGTCGGCACCTGCATGACGCCGTCGATNTCGATCAGATACATGCTGTCTACAGCAGTAGCTGGAGTAGGAGTAGTAAGAACGTACGTCAGGTTATCTCCTGACTGAGTCATGCCGCTCCGCAAAACCGACCAAGCCTGCGGCTCTTCAGCGCCGTTATACAAGCTCAAGTTTGTGACGTAGGACAGCGTGACCGCGTCACTCTCGTTAATCGGCGTGCCTAGGTTTTTAATCCGACGATTACCTGCGTTGTAGGTGTTGTCGGTTTCAATTGGCAGCGCACCCCCGCCAGTGTCAATAGACTCTTGGACGCTATACAGGAGCTGATTGGTCTGCGTATTGAGGTCGCTAGCCTTGAGCACAGAGCCGTCCGAGAAGACGCGAGCGGCTTCGTCGATGCTAGTCGTGCGGCCAATGCGAACTTCGTCAGTCGCGGTTAGATCAACGCCACCAGCAGAGGCTGTCTTAATGACAACTTGAAGAGCAGGGTCTGTAGTGACCGTAAACTGCGAGGAGGTTAGCGCAGTGATTGCGCCGCCCACCTGAGTGACGGTGACGTAGATGTCAGTAGTATTGACGTATTGAAGACCCGTGGGGGCAAACGTGCCTCCAATTTGGGTCGAGTTGAGATCTCCGGCTGTCCCGAAGTCAACGTATGAGTAAGGTGCAGGCATGTTTATTTGTTGGGTTCAGGGGCCATTGGAATAAAGAATTTATTGATAACTTCATTAACAATTGGCATTTTTCCTAGCCACACGGCTGTTTGAATACTTTTCCAATCTTGTTGATCAAGTTCTCGTCCACTAAAAAGTTTACCGATATCCATACCGATATCCTTTGCAAGTTCATAGTTATGGTAAACTGTTGATCCTTCTAAAGGATCTAGTGCTTGACCTGTTGTCCGAGTTGAAGGGTCAATAAGACCTTCATGACCTAGCCAACTAGCAACACCGTCGATGAGCATTGGCATAACTGTAGAGTATCCGCTTCGTGAATAAGCGTTTACCGCAAGATTGCGCGGTTCTGTTTTTTCGTTAAAGTACCTTTCAGGATCTTCTTGACCCAGGGACCTCCACCACGTTTGGGCGATATATGCATACATTGCCAAAGCTGAGGCAGCAATGACGTTTCCAACCTCAGTAACGTCGCCCCTAGAAAGACCGGCAATTACTTGCTTGCTTTTAGCTACAGTAACAAAAGTTCTAAACTGGCCTAGCATCTTGCCCATTTCAGAGTGGAACCACCAAGGCATTTCGCCATAGCTCTGGCGTTGCACCAAACTGTCGGAATTCCTCCGAATAGCCATTACAAATTTATCTAGAATGGCTTGATCTTTAACGCCGTCAAAATCAAAATCTAAGACTTTGTAACGACCAAAGAGACCTTTTTTAAACCTGACATTATCCGTGTTTTTGAGGACTTTAGAAAGTCGGACAATGTCGTCGGATTTGAGTCCCATCTGAGCAAACCGCTCGCGTGAGTTCTTCCAAAACCCCGCTGACAAGGTGACGGTGCCATCTTTACCGACCTTAAAAGCTGTATTCAGGATGTGCTGAAAACTGGCTCTTGCAGCCCACCGTCGAAGAAACATATCCATAGGCATAACGCCCAGGGGATTCATCATTGAAAGACGGCGACCTGCATCTAGAAATCTACCAGCTAAATTACCAGCAACATCACGGTCAAAGCCAATGTCGTCCATTCGACGAACAAAGTGATCTCCTCGGGCAACGTCGCCACCAACACCAGTGAAAGCCTCAAGGCAAGACGAGAACTCATGCGCGTCGCTCCTCATCCGAGGATTCTTTCGGAACATCAGTCCAAAGTTGCTTACTGTCTCCTTGATGCCAGGAAACTGCTGTAAAGCCGCTTTAAAGGAAGTTCGGTAAAATACGTTAGCAACTTCGGGGACAGCAGCAAAGCCGAGCGTCATGCCTAGAGTTGATTGCGCTAGAGCATTGTTAGTCGCCGCAATCTTCATAGCCCATGGCTTATAAAGAGGCACGCCAAGAAGTGTCTTGTATATCTGATCAAACGATTTTACGTAAGCATCAGCACTTCTTTCAGAATCTCCCGCATCTCTAGCAGCGCGTTTAAGAACCGCCATCGCGTCAGCTAGGCTCATTGTTTCTTTGCCGAAAGAGGCTTGCATGCCTTTTCGAACAGCTACAGCTCCTGTTACTTTTTGGGCATAAGATCTTGTCAAATTCTTGATGTCCATGTCCATCAAGTCATCAATATGGACAGGAACTCCGTCAATAGTGTCTTCAAAAAGCTCGTCTAGGAAAATCCTTTTTCGACCAAACGAAAGGTTCATTTCACTAGCATGATCGCGAGCAATGAGGTTAATAAGATCTTCTGCAAGGCCCTCTACACCGCCTATTTGAGCAAGTGCTCCCTCCTCAACGTCTGCCAAGTCTTTGACCAGTTGTTGTTTTAGGCCGTTGACAGTAGTCATGCTCTCGTTGAGCGACCTTTTTGCACTTGGATTTTCTAAGTAGTCATGAATCCTTCGGGCAATTTTCTCAGCTTGCTTTTCAGTAAGAGCTTTTCTTCCTTCGGCAGAAACCTTAGATCGAATAGCTTTCCCTAAAAATGTGACGAGTTTGTTCCGACCTTCTTCGCCACCGCCCAGTTTATTAAGAACTGTCCGATACTTATGGGGACTCCACTGGCGGACAAAATAGTCTGCGGCGTCAGGGATGTTTTCCATGGGCAAGCCGTTAGCCGCCCCATACTCGCGAAGCTCTTTGTAGAATTGACGAATACCGGCAACAGCAGTAGCTTCAGCTTTTCCTAAATCAGATTCTTTTACACCGCTTCTGACTAGCCTGATTAACTCTTTGTCAGTAAGAATTCGGCCTTCCTTTGCCGCTGCTCGCCCAGCGTCTCCCAAAGCATGCTGTAGCCTTCCAATTGCTCGATGAAAGTTTGCCTGAGCAACGGCCATAACACTTGAAGGACCGCCTCCCTGGGGGTTGTCCATAAAGACCGCAGCTACTTTTCGAACAAGCGGCGACTTGCTCGCCATCCAGCGGTAAATTATTGGATTAAAGAAACCGAGCGTAAAGATGTCAAAAACCTTCTCAACGCCCCTAGCTACAGCCCTTCGCGCCCCCGTTCTGGTAGGGTCTTCTGGCACGTTCCTGCCCCGAAGAGGCACTGTCGCATCGGCTCCTAGGTCAGCATCAAACCCTACAAAGTTATCGCTGTCTCCAGCCGCTACTTTCTGACCATTCTCAGCTAAGATTACAACTTCATCGTCGGCTTCGCGAGCCGCCTTACGTGCCGTATCGCGAGCTAAACCACCGGGCTCAAACAAATCCGCTTCAACTCTAAAGTTGACTGGCTTTGTAGCTCCGGTAAATGGTTCTCCAGCACCCGGTCGTAGAAGTGTTCCATCGGGAAGTCTGCGGGTTGCTGCCTTCAACTGCATACGAGAAATGTCAGCAACATACTCTCCTGGACGGAGGGGAGGACCCACAAGTCCAGGCACTTCCTGTGCAACTCGGGCAGCCCGATCATCAATTTGTTTTTTGACTGCATCAACAAATTCAGAGGCAAGTTGCTCAGGGTTTTCAATTCCTTCCCTTTTCAAATAATCGACAAGAGTACGTTTGTTGCTGGCAGCTTTCTTTCCCTTGTCAGTCGCAATTTTCCAGAGCATCCTTTCCAGGTTACCGGCAAGTTTATATTTATCCTTGCCGACTTTTGCGGTAAAGCCTAGCTTTACTCCTTTAGGCTTTCCAATTGCGCCTGAGACAACAAAGCCTCTTTTGGCTGCTTGCTGCGCCGCTTTTTTGGCTGCATTTTTAAGATCAGCGCCGCCGCGTGCTAATACTGATCCAGCAACTCCGAGTGCTTTTGCGTAATTCTGGCGTCGAAGAGCAGCTTTAGCTGCACTTGCTTTTTGCCCAAGCCTAGACCAGACATTATCTACTTGTCGGTTTACAGCTTGAACTGCGCGGTCGCTTAATTCATCAGCTTCTTTGCGAAGAGCTTTGATCAAGTCTTCGCGCACTTGCGACATCTTTCGATTTGACCGCCCTCTTTTTCGCAGGACTTGTTTCGATACTTTTTTAGTGGTAATCCGAATGCCCCGCTTAAGGGCCTCCTCTCTAACCACTTTGTCGCTCATGTTGGCCACCCGCTCGATTGGGTCGCGAGCGCCAAGAACGCTTCTTGCTGTTACCTTTGTGTTGTTTTTCCTGGCCCGCAAAGCAGCCGCTGCTGCTGTATCGCCTCTCTTAGCGGCTTGGACTGCCGCTTCTTCTAGCTGCGCGTCCATTGCCGCCCGTTGAAGAGGGCTTAGGTAAAGCTTTGGAAAAGCTGCTCCAATAGCACTACTAAAACCAACAGCAGCAGCCCAGCTAATAATTAGGTGGTTTGTGCTTAGAGTTTTGTCTAACTCATACCGAGCAAACTCTAGCGGAACATCAACGACCGCCGCTAGACGAGCCGCTTTTAGAGAGCTTTTTAATCGACTAGCGCGTGCCGCTGTTGAAGCAACCGCAGCAGTTCCTTCGGTAGCAGCCGTAGCAGTTCCAAACCCTCCGGTTAAAGCTGTTGCTCCAACAGTAGCAAGAGTAGCCTCAACACCNGCAAAACCCATTGCAAGAGCAAAGCCTTCAGCAAATCCGCCAGCACCCCCAGAAAACAATTGCCGGCGCTTTCTTAGGGTTTCTCGTGCATCTCTTACATTGTAGATGAACTCTTCAAATGACTTAACGCCATCTGAAACGGCGAGGCCCATAAGCTCTTCGCCGTCTCGAAGTCTTTTAATGACTTCTTCAGGAAGATCTGAAGCATACTTTTTAACATCTTCATCTGACGGATAATAACCCGTAGGCTCAAATGAGGGCATCATAGCCCTTGTAATAGCCCTACCAGTTACAGTCTCTGCAGTCGCCGCATTCCAAAGCTTAGTACCAAAAGTGACTTCTTCTTGGTCTTGTTTGTATTTTTCTAGCTCATCAATTTCAACTTCTGTTCTGTATTCGGGGGTGTCAGGAGTAAAGTGAGCCCTAGAAAGAACATTTCTTAAGCTAGACTTCCAAAGATCTTCTTCACTCCGTAGCTGCGGAGCGCCAAATGAAGTCATGGTTAATCCTTCTTAATTTTATTGATGATTTGACGAAGACGAATAGCCTGAATTTCTCGGTCTGCACGAACAAACTTAGTGCCGACTCTTTGGCCCTTAGGGAAGGTGTAATACCTTCCGGTGTCTTTGTGTCGATACCATTCCATTCCAGCCTTCCTTTCTCCTGCAATGGTTTTGTAGAAAGTAGGGTGAGTAGGCTTTTTTAGAATAAGACCCTTTTTTGGACCCTGGTCTACGCGGCTGGGCCAGTGACCGTCCTCTGGAGTTATTCCAGCATCCTTAGCGTCATCCATGTAGTATTCTGGATCGCTGTCTTCTTGATCATCAAGCATAACCTTATCAATGGCTTCTTGGTCAAGATCTCTTAGATCACGATTCATGAATTCATCGATAGCCTCTTGATCAAGATCTCTAAGGTCACNNAACATGACCTTATCAATAGCCTCTTGGTCAGGATCNCTAAGGTCACCAAACATGACCTTGTCAANGGTTTCTTGATCGGTATCCCTCAAGCCACTAAGCATAACTTTATCAATAGCCTCTTGATCAAAGTCTCGGAGATCACCGAACATAACCTTATCAATAGTTTCTTGATCAAAGTCTCTTAGATCGCCAAACATGACCTTGTCAATAGCTTCTTGATCGGTATCTCGGAGATCACTAAGCATAACCTCGTCAATAGTTTCTTGGTCAGTATCTCGGAGATCACCGAACATGACTTCGTCAATAGCTTCTTGATCGGTATCC
>FUFK010077581.1_pt1 | contig 12205 bp, 11 predicted proteins | sample 1021851 | NCBI WGS metagenome assembly FUFK01 (sample SAMEA51879418, study PRJEB19060) | metagenome
TTGATTCCATAACGATTCCTTAAATATTAATGATTGTTTAGATAGAATTATAAGATCTAAAATCTACCCATCATGCAGCAAACAAAAAACCTCGCGACTACGGGGTTTTTCAAAAATGCTCATATAATTCTATTTTAACAAAACCACTTTCTTAGTGTCCATGGTTCCATCTATATTAATTTGATATATATAAACGCCTGCAGATACTGGCTGTCCTTTATTGTTGGTAGCATTCCATTGTACTTTGCTATGTCCAGGTGTTTGTATACCGCTCTGCAACACCTTAATCTTCCGGCCCATCATGTCATATATGGTGATATTAACGGATCCTTCATCTGGTAGGTAGTAACCGATTGTAGTAACTGGATTGAACGGGTTTGGATATGCAGGATGTACCTCGAAGTCTAGTGGTATGGTATTTTCCAAAGATGTCGAGACTAAATCATAGGCAGTATAGTGCATGATCATATCTTGATGAAAATCTTGTATTCCAGTAACTCCTAGCGCATAATTTCCAAGATCACTGTTTTCAAAGCAGTCGTCGTATGTGTCATAGTAGTAATAGTAGTATCCCCCTTCTTCACAAGGGTCTGATCTTTGACCAAAGACCAAGGTGTCACCACTGAAAAAATATGCCATTGAGTCTACCTGAGAAGAGTCAGAGTAATAATCATCATAAGTGGTTACATATATAGAGTCATTTGACGCATCCCAAGTAAAATAGCTGGTGTCAATCATGGTGCCGTAGTAGCCATCCTCTTCAACATTAATGGCAATTCCTGAACCATCATTGTATATACTGAGATAATTCTGATTACCATCATTGAAAGCACTATCTGATAGCATGGATGGAAGAGGTATCTCTGTCTCGANTCCTGCTAATANTTCATACATAACAGCACCAATGTCTCCATCAACATTAATAGAATTGATTCCGTAGTAGCTTTCCATTAGAAAATTATCAAAGCTAAAATCAAAATTATCCATATCAATTGAAACCTGATTGCTATCAACCATGGCCATGTATTGCCCTCCGTAATAGCCACCCGTAGTATCGCTTAAATCCGCAGCCATGGCATAACCCTCTGAAACCATCATTAACATAGGATGTTCAATACCGACATCGATACCAAACATTAATAAAAAGAGCGAGAGGATATCAAAGTTCGTAAAAGTCAGACCATCAAAATCAGTACTATCAACATTACCATACCAACTCTGCTCTAACTCTTCGGCAACATAGCCATAGGTTAAATCAAGATCAGAATTATCAAGAAAACAACCTACGCTCTCACCCTCTAATAATACATATTCAGATACAAAGGAATACACCGCCATATGGTAGGGATCCTCTGGCCAGTTTATCTCACAATTATCTGGATCATTGCCTCCAAGGCCACCAGTCACTATACTAGGGTCCGTATCTGAGTAAGCCAGTTCAAATTCAAGCATTAAATCAAAATAGATCTGACCTTGCAGCACTGCAGCACTGTCAACATAATCCTGAGCATGTTGGAGGGCATTTGCATTTCTATCTCCCTGCCTGAAATCAAATAAGTCTCCAATAGTTAAATAGTTTAATTCCGTGGTGAATTCATCATTAGAGATAGTAATCCCACCTTCAGCGGGATCCATTCCATTCATACTCCCCATTGAAGGAGCAGTTTGATCCGAGTCTACAGTTATAAACATGCCCATACTTATACTCTGCTGTTCCCAATTTCCAATAAGGTCAGATGGGTCACGGTCTCTGCTATTCTGGGATAGAATGGAAGGATTATTTGATTGTAATCTGTTCAAATCATCCAAGCTGTATATCTTGTACTTATCCTGATAGTGTTTGAAAATTGCATCAATTTTATTTTTTTTGTTTCCTGATGCAAAGATTATTGAGAATGAACACAACAACGTAAAGAGAATTTTCATTTGACTCCCTCCTAAATTAATTACCAGTTGGTAATGTGAATACAGTCACATGTCTTTTCAAATATACTAACGTATTACGAATGATTAACTATTCTCAATAGAGATAATTACGATTTAAATCTTTAATCGAATGAGGCTTTTACTGGCTATTTGTGCAAACATGATAATTANAAAGGAGATGAGAATTGATTTAAATAGACCAATAATGCCAGTAGTTAAAAACATCGGCAGCTGAAATCCTGTTAGCGTGCGAACACTGTAATAAAAGTATGGTATTAGATAACAGGTTAATGTTGCAGTCCCGGCAACACTTATGGGCGCATACCAGTTCAACTGCTTCCTTACATCTACAACCCAATGTAAAAAGATGAATAAGAATATAGCAGTAGACATTGAAATCAATATAAAAGAAGACGTCCCAGCTATCTTACTGATNATAAAATAGTTTCTGAGAAAGAGACCTGATAATAATGACAGTAGCCCTGCAAATGACAAAATAACATATAAAATCCTTATATCATTTTTATATTTTATTAGACAGAGTGAAGTAATAATGCCAGCGAATGACAATGCCTGAAGTCCTCCACTGCCTGGAATCCAATCCGCTCTTTGCCAAGAAAAAATAGCATATGAAATGTCACTACTATCCATAAAGTTTAAAATCATGGAAATAAAAAAGGCAATGGACATAGTGATAATTGATTTTTTAAAGGCAAAATAGGTCCATGCAGTGATGTTATAAACCCATCCTATAAGTCCGAGTATGCCCCACCAGTGTATACGGAATCCAATGGCATTACCATCATAATCCTGTCCACGATAGATAAAAAACATGATAATAAGAACAGCAACACCCAAAAAAGGAAGCAGTTTATAGAAAAAATCATTTTTACCCTCAAGCCTGGAATAATCATTCCAAATCATGAAAAAGGCCAGAGTGGAGATAATTACAAATATTGGCTTTGATATGATTGATAGTTGGTGGTTATACATTTCCATATTCATGTGAAACAAACCCATTACCAAAAGCGCAAAGGTCCTTAAAAGAATGTGCTTCCCAATGGTAAAACTATTTTCGCCTTTCAACAAACGACTTTCAAAAGCAAATGGAATTGAGAGCCCAATCGCAAAAAGAAACCATGGGAAAATTAGATCAGAGAAACCAAGATAATCTTCACCAGATANGGCGTGCTTTAACCATTTGGGAATTGAGCTAAGAGTCCAAAAATCATTCACCCACAGCATGAGAAACATTGTTACTCCCCTAAAAACATCTATGGAGATTATCCTGTTCATGGTACTCTGACGCGATCTAAAATCGACCTCGGAATTTTTCTTTTGGATATTTTTGGATATTTTTTTTCATTTTCTGCCTTATGGCATCTGAAATATCAATGTTATTACGTATGCAAAATGCAAACGCATAGATGATAACATCAGCAATTTCATCAACTGCATCATCTCTTTTTTCCCCAGNNTCCATTACTTTTTTTGCTTCCTCAAGGGACAACCATTGAAAAATTTCCATCAACTCAGCAGCCTCGATGGATATGGACATTGATAAATTTTTAGGACTGTGAAACTGTTGCCAGTCTCTTTCATCCGCAAAGGAATCAATCAATTCTTTTATTTCATTTAATGTTGTTTGTTTATCTGACATGATGAAATCTAATTATCAATTAATATCATCACCTATTGGATGTTCAAAAAAATTAGATTTTAAAAAGAAAAGTAACCCAGTATAATGATTTTATTGAAACTTCGGTGGATATCTCTTGTGCCAACCGGTACCCCTTTGGTAAGATCGAGCGACCGCTACTAATTCACCGTCTTTGTANAGATCGCCTATAAAACTGATACTCGTGGGCATTCCCTTATTATCAAAACCATTTGGAAGCACAATGCAGGGGTGACCCGTTAGATTGGTTCGAAGCAAATTATCACCATAGAACGATGGCACCAGGTATACATCTATTTTTTCAAATAAGGATGACATTTTCTGGTTCAGAAGGACTCTTGCTCGATTTGCCTGTACGTATTCAACAGCTGGAACATACCGGGCTGATCGAAACACATTAGGCCAAGCACGTTTAACCTGGCGAACCAGTTGATCATCCCTATTATTTCTGGTCATTTCATCAAATGCAGCAGCAGCCTCAACATCAAGTAAAAAAGATAGAGAGTTTGTAGGGAATTCAGGAAGCTCAATAGGAACCATTGTAAACCCCAGCTCACGCAGACGATCGACAACGTTTCTATCGTTATCTGATGTGGTAGAATCGTTGAAGGCACTCTCCACAAAACCAATTCTTAGGGATTTTAGTTCCTTTTTGACTGGTACCTGAAACGGAGCATCAACCACAGAATGATCCTNTNTATCTGTCCCTTTGATAATACTNTATACCAGAGCACAATCATCCACAGATCGACACATTGGACCAATCTTATCCATTGACCAGCTAAGTGCCATTGCACCAGACTTACTAACGGTACCAAACGTAGGCCTAAGACCAGTGACTCCATTAACGGTGGACGGTGAAACTATCGATCCCCAAGTCTCAGACCCTATAGAAAATGCTACAAGCCCCGCAGATGTTGCTGATCCTGGCCCAGCAGAACTTCCACTGGATCCAAGCTCTGTATTCCAAGGATTTCTTGTTTTGCCTCCGTACCAGTTGTCTCCCCACGCCAGCGCACCCAAGGTTAACTTAGCAAGCAGTACAGCACCTGCCTCTTCAAGTTTTTTAATCACGGTTGCAGTAGATTCAATGAACTGATCTTTGTGAGTCATTGCGCCCCACGTAGTTTTATATCCTTCTACTGCTAACAAGTCTTTAGCNCCNTANGGNATTCCATGAAGAGGACCNAAGTACTTNCCATTTTTTATANNCTCATCTGCTCTTTTTGCCTGCTCAATCGCTAGCTCTCTTGTTAAAGTTATAACGCACTCAAGCTGAGGACCGAAACGTTCTAACCTAGNAAGATACATATTTGTCAGTTCCAGAGATGAAATTTGCCTTGTNCGTATCAGATGAGCTAACTGGCCTATGGTATAGAAAGCGCAGTCTTCTATATTNTCTGGTCTTTTTGTTGGAAATTCCTGGAACAGATATTTTTCTCTACCCTTCGGTATTTCCTGTCCACTTATCAGTGGATTAAAGTATAGTGGCAGCGGAATGTCATTTGAAATTTGAATCGTTCTTAAGGAATCGTATTGGGCTTTTAAGCGTGCAAGCGACTCCAATGCACTATCACGCTCTGATTGAGTAAACTCTAGCCCAGAAAGACTCTCCATTCCCATAGCATCATTTTTGAGTTCATCGGCATCTGATGAACATGAGTATGCTACTATTANAACAAGGACGAAACATATTTTGATCTTTGTTCTCATNATCTATTTTCCTTCTGGCATTGCTTTTATCCACTCCTGAATTAATTTTACTCCCTCATGGTGAACAAGCTTGCGATTTAATTCAGGCATCANAACTCCCGGGTCAGTTGATGCGATTCGGTATTCAAGGATTGAATCTTCAGGTCTTCCAGGTACAATGTTGTATTTTCTATTTCCTGAACCGCGCCCAGCTGCAACTGGCGGTTTAAATACACCTAGTTTCGCTAAATCTTTTTCCTCAAGATTAAGGTATAACCCTGAGGTCTCAGCCGGACCTCCGCGCTGGTGGCAGTGTGCACAGTTGATATCTAACCAGGCTCTCGCACGCTGATCTAAGGTGCCATCATGAGGATCTTCGTAGTTAACAGTTCTAGGCAATGAACTCAAATCTTTAAAGGAATCGAGAATACCTTCTTTTACCCATTTGTGAAGTTGATTTTCACTTACCTNGTTGTAGACAAAATCTATGTTCAGATTGCGTATTTTTGGTCCGATTGGTTGTTGGACATTNTCTTTAACGTGGCAACTTTTACACTGATTCATGTTTGGTACACTATACAACACATTCATTGGCTTNCCATCACTGTGAATCCAGGAAACATCTTTCCTCCCACCTGCCAAGGCCAATACCGCATCGGTCTGGTCTTCTTTCCATATATAGGGTATAGCAACCCAGTCTGATGAGGTTTTCTTTAAAAGACGTGTCTCAATTAATCTACGTTCACCTTTTGATTCTCTTGCATCACTAAGGTAATAAAATGTTTTAATTAAAAATGTTCCAACTGGGAAAAATAGCTNGTTTTCTTCNTTATGGGTGATGGTTTCATTAACTGGTACCTGTATGAATCTCAGTTTTTCTGAGTAATCTGAAAATAAAGGTGAGGCAATTTTATAGGGTAAAACCTTATTTATTGGGACATGGTCCTTTATGGGTTTCGCAAAAAATCCATAGTCTGATAGATTGGGAAGGGCATGATCAAGAACTGGATGTGCGGAAAAGATATTGGAGAGCATCATTGTTCCAATCCAAACATGNGTCCAATGCTTCATTCTAATGTTCTAAGGTTAAAACAACCTCTGGAAGAGGTTCTTGAGTACAGTTACATTCATTATCATCCGTATTGAAGTCTGATAAAAATGGACTGTACCAGGACTCAAAATTTTTTGATAGATCTAGATTTAGATAACTGGCATCAACATTATCTCTTAAACATAGCCTCCTTGTATCTGGCACAAGGCCATTTAGTCCAACATATCTTGGATCGGGCATTCCATCATATATGATATCTGGTATATCTCTAAAAAAATGAAAGAAGAGTAGGAGGCCAATATCATGGTCTAAGGTTGGAATCATGGTTGAACGGCGATATATGTTATCGTGAATGTATATCGAAGACGTGTATGGGTTGTATTCTTTGTCCTTCGTTTCTTCTCCTGTTATAAAGTAACTGACTATTGCTGTTCCAGCTGTTTTATTATCAATAATCGTGTTTTGAAATACCTCAACCATTTCCGTTGCCATAATCATTATACCTGTCCCTGCTGGAACCTTGCCAACTATATTTCCTTCAGGAGCAAAATTATCAAGGTTATTATTTTTTATTATGTTATCAAAAATTCTTACAAGTCTTCCTTCTTTAACGGGAAGATCCGGAAGATCAAAAACTAAAATCCCACCGGTATTTCCGTGAACATTATTACCATAGACATCTGCTCTGGTAGAGTTTTCAATCTCAATACCTGCTACGTTATCAAACGCCTCAGAATATCTTACAATAATGTCCTCAGATTGGCCAACATAAATTCCAGCATCAGAAGCAGCTATTGCTATACAGTGTTCAATCAATACATTTTTACACTGTACTGGATATAATCCATAGGCTCCATTGGTTGGTTTTGGCCCACCAAGCCATTGAGTTTTTACACGCCTGAATGTTATTCCATTTACATATTGACACTTGATTGCATCACCTTTAGCATNCTGAACTGAGAAATCTTCNAGAGTGATATTTTTACAATTTGTTATGCTTAAGCCNTGAGCGCCTTCAACCTGTGTTGAGAAATCCAAAATAGTTCCATTGATTCCACTTCCTTTTATAACAACATTATTTTTTCCTTCCATTGAAAGAGTACCGAGAATGGAAAACATACCTGACTCAAGGTGAATNGTATCACCTGGTTCCGCAAGTATGAGTTTTAGTTGAAGGTCACTCTCAAATTCGGCAAACAAAATTNNAGAAAAAACGAAANATATNAATATGGAACGAATCATTGTCTAATAATCTAAATCTTCAATTACTTTACAGGCAAAGTGTCATTTAAGGAGATACAACCTGCATAAGAATNCCACAAAGCCACGCGCCATAGGTGCCAATAGCATAGCCCATNACTGCAAGTAATACACCAACTGGAGCAAGGGAAGGATGAAAAGCTGAAGCAAGTATTGGTGCGGATGCAGCACCACCAACATTTGCCTTGCTTCCAACGGCCAAGAAAAAGAANGGTGCTTTAATTATTTTAGCCACGATTATCAATAAAATGGCATGGATTGTCATCCANATAAGCCCGATGATAAAAAGCGAAGGATTATCAAATATAGATAAGATATCCATCTTCATTCCAATCGTTGCAACCAATATATAGATGAAAATACTACCTATTCTAGATGCTCCTACACCCTCTATTTCTCTAAGCTTAGTAAAGGANAATAATATTGNGAAGGTAGTTGATATTACGATTAGCCAAAAGAAACCTGATGTNAGACTGAANCGAGCNAGCTCGGGTGCCGCATTCTTAATCGCAGGTGCTATTGTATCTGCGCCTAAATGTGCAATACCCGTAATCCCNAANCCTATAGCAAGTANTCTCATTGTATCATTGGTTTCTGGTATNNTCATTATCTGTTCCTTATACTGTTCCATCTTTAGTTTGAGNTCATCAATGGAAGAAACATCTGCATCAAACCACTTATTAATCTTTTCATCCATGCCGGTACCATATAAGAGAATTGCCATCCATATATTTGCGACAATGACATCAATGGCAATCATAGCTGAGAAAAGAGAATCTCCAACATCAAAAATCTCTTTCATTGCTGCCTGATTTGCCCCTCCTCCAATCCAACTACCTGCNANCGTAGCAAAACCTCTCCAAACAGCTTCAGGTCCCTGGCCTCCTACCAGGTCAGGTGCAATCATAGATGCTAACAAGATTGAAAGAGGTCCACCAAGAACAATTCCAACCGTTCCTGTAAAAAACATAATTACCGCTTTAGATCCTAATCTTTTTATTGCTGGCAGNTCTACACTTATTGTCAAAAGCACTAAACTTGCAGGCAGCAAATACCTTGATGCAACAAAGTATAGGTTTGAATCTTTTCCTGAAATAATTCCGAGNGAATTNAAAACNGATGGAATGAAATAGCANAATAAAAGTGCAGGAAAGTATTTATAGAATTTTTTCCAGTTCNGGTGATTGCTNTTAGATGTTANGAGNACNAATGAGAGNATACCCATTAAAATGCCAAAGACGNCGGCATCATTNTTAATTAGTGGTTCAACCATTANANAAAGTTAGGTTGAACCACCTAATTATTTTTAATTTTANTTTTAACGACGGCTTGAGAGCTTAGCTAGCAATCTTAGAATCTCAAGATACAACCAGATAAGGGTAACTAATAGGCCAAAGGCACCGTACCATTCCATGTATTTCGGTGCACCCATTTCNGCNCCTTCTTCAATAAAATCAAAATCTAGAACTAAATTAAGTGCTGCAATGACAACCACTGCACCACTAAAAAGAATTCCCATGGTATTATTACTAGAAATAATTCCTATTCCAGATCCAAAAAAACTCATAATGAAATTGATAAAGTACAGAAGCGCAATACCACCTGTAGCAGCCACAATTCCTAATTTGAAATTTTCAGTTGCTTTTATTAGACCAGACATATAAGCAAGTAAGAGGGCACCTAGAGTTCCAAAAGTCAAGAAAACTGCCTGTACTACTATACCTGGATACTGAGCATTAAATATCATGGAAATAACACCAAGAAAAACACCTTGAGCAAGTGCATATGCCGGTACGGTGATGTGGCCAAGTGTTGGCTTAAAAACAGTTACCATTGCCAAAATAAATCCAATCAAAGCTGCAGGAACAACCAGACCATGCATTGCGGGATTGGTCCAGGAATAAGCCGCACTGAGTGTAACTAATACCAGCGATATGGCGGTTTTGTTAACAGTCCCAGATAGAGTCATTTTACCATCAGTGACTGAAGAGAGGTGATTTCTAAACGTTGAGGATTGTAGGGCTGGGTTTCCAGACCTTAGTGCTAGATGATTACTCATTTTCTTCTACCTTTTCTATTCTGATCCAGGATTTTCCATTTGGGCCACCCTTGTTTAACATTTTAATTATACTTGCTACTGACAATAGGATTATTGGGATCCAAAGGATGATAGCAGGATTTTCCATTATAAAAATTAATTTAATTAGATTTTATTATTTACATGTTTTATTGAATTTAATAAAACCAGGTAAAAAGTTATTTAATCAACAAGGTGTTCTTTCATGAAATCTGCTGCAAATTTGAATGAGGCTTCTCTTGCTTTTGGATTTCCACCAATCGTTGTTCCCCTATCTGCGCACCACGCTAAAGATAATTTCTGTCTTAAAGGAGTAATCATTGGTATATCAAATATATTCATCAATAAAGCACCATCAGATCTCATTTTAAAATAACAATCAACGGTTGAGTATCCATTGCCCTCTTTCTTGATGGGACCTTTTCTGTCAAAGCCATGATGCGCTTGTTCGTAAATAGTTATATCAATGTTGACATTCTCTTTTTTCAATTCACCTACAAGATTGTTACATGCTTCTGCAGTAACCCAATCATCTAATTCACCAATTAAAATATGTATAGGAGATGAGGAAAACTGCATCAGTTCCATGTCGACAAGACATGGTGGATAAAAGGATAGATGAGCTGAAAAATCGATACTCGGACTAATTGCTTTAATNANNGGCCCCCANGCTGAAAATAAAGCNACTCCACCTCCTAGGCTCCAGCCTGTTATGGCCACCTTCCCNATATCTATTCTGGNATCAGATGCAAGAGCATCAAGTGCGCGATAAGCATCAAGTATCATCATTGCTGTAGTTACGGAAATTTGCTCTCCTACAGTTGATTTAACATTTCTGCTGTTAAAACTTTGTAATTCAAATGTTGCAAAGCCTATTTCTCTATACATTTGCATGTACTCTAGATGATGATCCGCCCAGTTTTTACTACCGTTTACTCCCATAACTAGTGGCACAGGCAATGCAGGATTATGTTGTTCAGGCATTCGTAAAATGCCATATGCATCTTGCTCCTCTTGCTCCTCTAGCTCAGTTACTATATGATAAAAGGAAAATGGGTTTGCGCTCTTAAAATCGACCCTCTCTGACTCTTCAACATTATCTGAAAAAAGTAATGACAGCCAAATCAACAAGATCAGGCATCTACCTTTTGGCATGTTGGTAATCTTTTCTATGAGTTTTTTACCGCATTAATACGCTGAGAAACTGGAGGATGGCTGTAGGAAAGAAAAACCATAAGTGGATGAGGTGTTAGGTGTGATAAATTACTAGCAGCTAACCCTTTCAACATTGATATAAGTGGCTCTGGTTTTTTGGTAGTTTCTAGGGCATATGCATCCGCTTCAAATTCATTTTTTCGGCTCAATGCTGTAGTAAATATGGATGTAATTAAACTCACCGGTGAATAGAGCATTCCAAATAATACAAGTCCACAATAGATCGAAACATTCTCAACTCCAAAAACATTAAATAGTGCCTGATCACTAGTAAAAAAGTTAAATATGAATAACATCATCCCCGTTTCTAGGATGCCAAGAATGGTNCCAGAAATAACATGTTTTTTCTTGTAATGNCCAACTTCGTGCGCAACCACTGATACTATTTCATCATTAGAGTGCTTCTCTAATAATGTATCGAATAGAGCGATGCGTCTAGATTTTCCAAAGCCGCTAAAATAAGCATTAGAGTGGGCTGATCTGCGGCTTCCATCCATTACATCAATCCTACCNATTGGGAAATCAACCTTANTGGCAAATTCTTCAATNGAATNTCTTANTTCNCCNTTTTCAAGNGGNTCAAACTTGTTAAACATTGGTGCAATTACNTGCACAAATAGTGGTTGAATGGCTATCATAAATCCAGTTATCAATGCCCATGCAATCCACCATCCANTNGAGCCATAGGCNTCAAAAAAGTAAAGNAATGGNACCATAACCGCACTNCCAAGAACAATTGTAAGACCATACCCTTTGAACTTATCNGATANATAAGTTTTCCAGGTTGTTTTGTTAAAACCATATTTTTCCTCTATCACAAANGTTCCGTANATAGAAAATGGAAGATTTANAATATCATTNAGAATAAATANTGTTCCAAANAAAAGAAGGCCTGATGTAATGTAATGGTTTGAATATGCCCTNACAAAATCATCCAANANTCCAAATAATCCAGCATGAATGATTACCAGGGTAATGCACAGGCTAAATGTTCCAGTAAACAATCCAAAACGCGTCTTATCTTTAAGATAAGATTGGGATTTAGCATACTTATTTTCGTCGTAATAATCTTGGAATCCATCAGGGATATCTTCTGTAATGCTATTCATATTGAGTGTTGAGCTAATAGTAGATAGTGCATACTCAAACATTAGCACCCCTACAATAATAAAATAATATGTGCTTTCCATTTTTATCGAAACTTAATGGAGCAGCCAATAGCTCTGGTCGTTTCTTTTGATATTGGCCTTCCTGCTATTAACTCATCAATTGCATTGCTAAGAAATTGTTCTTCAACAGAGTTTGC
>FUFK010048599.1_pt1 | contig 12204 bp, 15 predicted proteins | sample 1021851 | NCBI WGS metagenome assembly FUFK01 (sample SAMEA51879418, study PRJEB19060) | metagenome
CCATGTAAGGTATTAGGCAAAGTACAAAAAGGTGATATAGTCGTTACAAGTGCAATAGAAGGACACGGGATAGTAGATAACAATCCTGTTGTAGGTACTGTGATAGGTAAAGCAATTGGTACAAAAGATGACGATGGATACGGAATGGTTGAAGTTCTAGTAGGGAGAGTATAATGGCAAAGCAACTAATAAACATTGGTACTAGTGCTAACAAAGGTGATGGCGATCCGTTAAGAACAGCATTTGATAAAATAAACGATAACTTTAACGAACTTTATGCCGCTACTACATTAGACCTAGATAGTATAGGATCTAATATGGTGCCAACTACAGACGGCGCTTTTGCATTAGGTTCATCAAGTAAAAAATGGTCTGATTTATATGTAAGAGATTTTATATATTTAGGTAATGCTAGACTACAAGCAGATAGTTCAGGCAACTTACTTGTAAACGGTGCAAGTATCAAAGTAGATGCAGACGTCACAGGAAGTTTATTTGCTGACGATAGTACAATGCTTGTTGATGGCGTTGCAGGTAAAATTGTTGGACCTACTGAGCCAAGTAGTTTCAAGGCACCTATGTTAACACAAGCACAAATCGATGCCTTAACAGTGGCGGAAGGTTTGATAGTTTACAATAAAACGACAGGAAAATTTCAAGGTTATGCCGCAGACGCAAATAACGACAGCACGGCAGGTTGGGCAGATCTACACTAAATATAGTAAATAGGAAAACAAAATGGCGACAAGATATCCACTAGTTATAGACATAGAAGATAACAATAAGATTAAAGAAATACCGTTAGGAGATGATTTAAATTTATCAGGGAGTAGCTTGGTAAATGCTGTAAATATAACTTCTACAGGTACACTGAGTGGTAATGCACTTGTTATTGACACCTCTACTGTAACTATAGGAGGACAGTCATTACATAGCACAGCATTTACAGGCAACTATAACAGTCTAACAAACTTGCCAACTTTGTTTAGCGGAAGCTATGTTGATTTAACAAACAAACCTACATTGAAAACAACAATAGAAAGTTTAGATAATGTAGGATCTACTTCACCAACAAATGGTCAGGTGCTAATTTATAATGCTAGTTTAGGTAGGTATGAACCAGGCGACCAAACAGGTGGCGGTGGTGGCGGTGGAGCCGGCATAACTATTCAAGACGAAGGTTCGAATTTAACCTCGTCGGGTACAATATTAAATTTTGTAGGTCCAGGTGTAACTGCTACAGGCAATGGTGCAACTAAAACTATTACAATTACAAGCGGAACAGGTATTGCGTTAGATAGCCTAAGTGTAGGTTCTCCAGCTAGTGCAAGTGGTTCAGGATCTATATCCTATAATAATTCAACAGGAGTATTTACATATACTCCACCTGATCTAAGTTCATACTTAACAAGTTACACAGAAACAGATACACTTAATGATGTTATAGGCAGAGGAGCAACCACAACTACAACGGCAGTGATTCCTTTTTACTATGCCAACCAAGCGGCATTTCCAAACGCTACCACATATCATGGTGCAATAGGACACAGCCATTCAGATGGTGCAATGTATTTTGCTCACGCTGGGTCTTGGAATAAACTTGCAAATTTTTCTGAAATTCCATCCATTGGATCAATTACATTTACAGGAACAACAATAGATTCTGGCGATAGCTCAGCTATTGCAATTACTCCAGCTGTGGTTATGAACAGTGACCTTACTGTTCAAAATGATCTTACAGTTGACAATGATATTACTGTTAAAGGATCACTTAACACTATAGGATCAGGAACTCCTGAAATTTTTTCAGACAACGAAATAGAATTAAACGCAGGAACAAGAATACAAGCAACAACAGGCCCCTTCCAAATGTTAAATGCCACTAATGCACAAAGAGATGCACTTACACCAGCTAACGGAGATATGATCTATAACACAGATGACAACAAATTACAAGCGTATATAAATGGTGTGTGGAGACGCATAGATGACTCGGCAATAGTTTAAGGATAAGTTATGAGCAGTTGTTGTACTAGAAAAAGAACATGGAAAGATATTTTATATTTGCCAATAGGAATAACATTTACTCTGATAGGGTTTTGCTTATTACTATCTATTGAAATGGGCATAGCATATGCATTAGGATTTATATAATGAGTGAAAAGTACTACCAGCTAGGAACACACACTTCGGAACAATGGATTGAATTACATGCAGAGTTAATTGCAGACGGCAACACATATGAATCTGTACCTAGTAGACAAGTGACAGTAGAAGATGAAAAAGTACATAGTCCTACCAGAGGATCATATTTGCTTACAGACGATGAAGCAACAGCCTTAAAAGCAGATCCCAGAGTAAAATTTATAAACATTGATTACATGAAGTATCCGGAAACGTATGCTCCTCCACCGGATGAGATTTATGCTACTGCTCCAGAACTTATTAACAGGTATTCAGGATCTGTGAAAGTTTATAGAGAATTTGAAGTATCTAACACATTAAATGTTTCTCATGTAAATAGGACTGGTTACCAAATATGGAGATGTATGCAAAAACTAGACCCTTGGGTTGATAACGGTTATGCAGATAACTATGTAGCTGATGTACAAATACAACAATATGGAACAGGAAAAGATGTAGATGTGATTGTTGCTGATGACGGTGCAGGTTGGATAGGCCATCCAGAGTTTCAAAACAACTGCACTGATGCACCAGCACCTGCAGATTACGTAGGCGGCAATTTGTTACCCGGAAATGGGACGTGCGACCTACTAGATTTGGTTTTAGATGCTCCATATTATATCGATCCTGGCTATTTTAATGCAGATTCTTCTAATAGACTTACAACAAGATTTGACGGAACAACTGTCCCTGTAGAAAGTTTCGCAAGGGGCTGGTGGACAAATGCATCTAATAGAAGTACAGAATTTCAATCCTTTGGAACTGTAAGTTCTCTAGGATCAAGTTATACTAGAAGCAACTGTAATGGTGATAATGCAAGTGTTCCCGGAGGCACAGTATGTAGACACTCTACTCCTTGTTGTGCATTAACGTTTGGGAGAACACAAGGCTGGGCATACAATTCAAACAAATGGGTGTTGAATTTGTATGGTGGAAATGGTTCAGGTATTGAAACAGGTTTTGATTTACAAAAACTTTTTCATCAGATGAAACCAATTAATCTAGATTACGGAACAAAAAATCCAACAGTAAGTTCAAACAGTTGGGGATACAGAGCTAATAAATCTCCAACATCTCCTCCATGGTATTATCACTTTAGGGGTGGTTCTGCAACTTCTTATACATCAGAAACAGGAATTTCTTGGTTGAGTCACATGGGCTCACAAGGGGACAGCGGACGTTGGAAATCAGAAATGAAAACCAACTCTATGACAACAGCATTAGATGAATTAATAGACTCAGGTGTAATATTTGTATGTGCGGCGGGTAACAGCAATCAAAAACAAGTAAACGACGGACATGTAGACTTTAATAATTATATTGCAACAAATAATACAGACACTTTAGAACAAAGCTCGTTCCAAGAGTTTAGTGTAGAAGTTACCGGAACAACTAACCGTAGAGGCTTTCCGCAACAAGGCGGAAAATATACTAAAGGTGACGGAACAATAGATTACAAAACAATCAATATAGGTGCGTTAGACGATGATTTTAATTCATCCAAAGAAGCAAAAGTAGGTTACAGTGATCGCGGAGAAGCTATAGATTGTTATCTGCCGGCTGATGGCACACTTGCCGCAAATGTAAAATACACACCCGAAGGTAACTATCCATCTACCTATCCAGGCTTTACTTACAACAGTGGGTCAGGAGCAGGTGTTGGAGAAGATACAGGGTTTGGCGGAACTAGTGCGGCATGTCCTGTAGCCGCAGGATTTATATCAACAGTATTAGAACACAATAGAGATTGGACTTATGTACAGGTTAAACAATGGATTAAAAGTTTAGACAATCAAGATGCTTCAGACTTTTACACTGGAACAGAATCAACTACTACTAATGATTCAAACTGGACTGACTATAATAGTCTAGAAGGTGGAGAGCCAAAAGTTCTTTATCAAGGAAATATAGATAGAAGAACACGTAGAAGGCAAAGAAGAGTTTTTAGCAGAGGCATACGAATTAATAATGCTAATATTAGGATTAAGAAAAACAAATACTAGCTGGTAAATACATTATAAGGAATCAAACAGATGGCTATTCAAANTATTAANATAGGAAATATTGCTAACGACGGNACAGGTGATGATCTACGAGAAGCATTCATTAAAGTAAATAATAATTTTACTGAATTAAATACCTCTGTAACAAGTGTAAATCTTCAAGCTGAAAATTTGGGGACTGGCACAGGTCTATTCGCACAAAAAACAGATAATACATTACAATTTAAATCCTTACAAGCAGGTGCTGGTATCACTATTACTCCTGGAGGAAATACTGTAAGCATTACAGCTGATTCAGGTCTTACACAATTAATTGTAATAAGCGATGACGGAAGCATTATATTACCCGGAGGCGGACAATCCGTAAATATTCAAGGTGGAACAAACGTACAAACCAAGGTAGAGAGTGGTAATTTTAAAATAAATGTAACTGGCAATGGATTAGTAGAACTTGATACTTCGCCTAAGCTAGGCGGAAACTTAGATGTCGATGGTAAAAATATTACCAACGGTGGAACTGTTACAGCTACTAACTTTAATGGTGCTTTAGAGGGTTTGGTTTATGGTATTGATATTAGAAATATTAGTTCTTCTTTGTTGGACTTTGACATGGGCGGTGTAGAATTGACAGCAACAAATGTTATGGATTTTATAATACTTACTACAGATTATGATATGGGCACATATGCATCACCACAAGCAGTTAGCATAGAAGGAGGCACGTTCTAATTCCTATAAATATAGTATAAGGAGTTTGTATGGCTATCTTTTGGACAACACTATCTGGTAATACACTAACAACATTAGANGAGAGAGTTACAACAACATATGCTCTACCTATAAAGAGCGAATATCTCCCATTATCTTCAAACAACATGACCATCAGCCTTGTCAGTGGGTCTCTACCTAAGGGCATGAGATTAAGTGGTGAAAACATAGTAGGCACTCCTTTAGAAGTTACAAGAGAAACATTATACACGTTTGTTGTTCGTGCAGAGCAACATGGTGTAATCGACGATAGAACTTATAGCATAATAGTTACAGGAGCAGATGATCCTGTTTGGACAACACCAGCGGATTTATTACCGGTCGGTCCTAACGACACATTCTACATTATAGATAGTGCACCACTTGAGTTTCAACTTATAGCAACTGATACAGATCTATCAGCAGGCGATAGCTTAGAATATTATATTCAGGAAGGAGACGGCGAATTGCCGCCCGGTATTACCTTGACTACAGACGGCAGGCTGGTAGGAGTTGTTGAACCTATTTTAGCATTAGATTCGGGTTCAGGATCAGGAAAATATGATAGCAATAATTTTGGTAATTATCCATTTGACTTTGGAATCAGACCAGACAACGGATTTGACAGTTTCTTTTACGATACAACAATTTATGATCTAAGTGTTCCGTCTAATAGTCCTAGAAAATTAAATAGATTTTACGAATTTAGAGTATCTGTTAGTGACGGAGATTCTGTCGTAAAAAGAAAATTCCGAATATATGTCGTAGGCGACGATTTCTTAAGAGCAGACAATACCATCATGCGAGTTGCAAATGGTGTTTTCACTGCTGATAATTCTCACATCAGAGTACCAATATGGCTTACACCTGGAAACTTTGGTTTTAGGAGAGCTAATAATTACGTAACTTTATTCCTCGATGTTATTGACCCAAACAGTTTGAGTGGTGTTGTATCATACTCACTACAACCTACAAATGATGACGGAAGTGCAAGTGTACTTCCTCCTGGAATGGTGTTAGATGCAACCATAGGAGAAATTGCTGGTAAGGTACCTTATCAACCTGCAGTTACAAAAGAATATAAATTTACTATAAGAGCTTTTAGGCAAGCACCTTTATCTGCTGAATCTAGTTTTAAGGATAAAACTTTCACAGTCAAGATGCTAGGCGAAATTGATAGTGTATTGCAATGGACCACTGCCGCAGACCTAGGAACTATAAACAGCAACTACATAAGCACCTTAAGTGTTGTTGCAACTTCTACAGTTCCTAAAGCTAATTTACTATATACATTGGCAAGCGGAAGTCTACCTCCAGGACTTAATTTAAGTTATGATGGAGAAATTATAGGAAAAATTAACAGCTTTGGAACAAGCAATAATCTAGGNCTTACTGTGTTTGATAATGCAGGATTACAACTAGACGGCAATACAACCACTATAGATAGACAATTCAAATTTGAAGTAAGAGTACAAGACCATTTTGGATATAGTGCTATTACAAGAGAATTTACGGTCAAAGTTACAGATCCAGATGATAAGCTATACAGTAATTTTTACATACGTCCCATGCTGAAAAAACAGCAAAGAAGTAACTATGAATTGATTGTGAGCGATAATAATTTATTTGACAGTTCAATAATTTATAGACCTAACGATCCTAGATTTGGCATACAGAAAAATATGCAAATGCTTGTATATGCAGGAATAGAAACAAAATCAGTTCAGGATTATGTGGCAGTCACATCACAAAACCATAAGAGAAAGAAATACAAGCTAGGAGCAGTGAAAAGTGCAGTAGCAAAAACTCCTGGGACTAACAACGAAGTTTATGAAGTAATATACGTTGACGTCATAGATCCAGATGATGCTGTCAAAAAAACTAGGAAGAAGTTCTCAACATTTACTACAAACAAACGTACAGCAGATCAAACTATGTATAACCTAGCTGATGATAGTGTTGAAAATCAAAATCCTTCTGGTTTTAGATTTGGAACTAGACAAGGTGATGTAATATACACAATGCGGCCAAGTTTTGTCATAGGCACAAGAACTATAGATGTCACTCTCGAAACTAATCCTGTAACAGCACAATTAAGAACAGGAGAAATAACCTTCCGACCTGATGTACAAGGATCACAAGACCCATATAGATTTAGGCCAGTTCCGGAAAACACAGTAAAAGTAGACAGTTTAGCTATTAGTGTAGACGGTGGCAAAGAGGGAGAAAAATACATTAGTAATATTACAAACATGCGTGATAACATAAGAGAAGTAGGTAAGACAGAACTTAACTTTTTGCCATTATGGATGCGTACTTCACAGCCAGGACAAATAGAAACACTAGGTTATGTGAAAGCAATACCATTATGTTATGTTAAACCAGGCAACAGCACACAAGTTATAAATGCATTGAATAGTGCAAATATAAAATTTAACCAATTCGATTTTGATGTAGATAGATATATAGTTGATAGCACGACAGGTAACTCAAATGAACAATATCTATTATTTCATAATTATGAATACAATGTATAAATGATATAAATACTATGGAGAGTAAAATATGGCAATTACAACAAGTTTGACAGAAATTAATGCGATTGATGCCACATATCCGGTTGCAGGACAAGATAACGATAGTCAAGGGTTTAGAGATAATTTTAACAACATAAAAACTTCCTTGACAAAAGCAAGATCTGATTTATCTACATTAGATACTTCAACTGCAAAAATTAATGCAACTAACGATTTTAATGGCAATGATATTCAAGAAGCAAATTTTATTGCTACAACAGAAACGGTATATGGCATTGGCAATGTTTCTGCACCACAAAACGTAAACTGGAGTAATGGATCTTATCAAACAATCCAAGTAGGAGCAGACCTTACACTTACATTAACTGAATGGCCAGCAACAGGTAAACTTGCAAAACTTAGAATGGTCGTAACCAGTGATGGACCTTCAAGAACAGTTACATGGGCCGCAGGTGGCGGTGGTACTTTAAGAAAAGATAGTGCTTTCCCGGGTTCATTTTCTATAGCATCAACCACACAACCTAAGATTGTAGACTTTTGGACATCAGATGGTGGTACCATTGTTTATGCACAGTTTGTTGGTACATTTGGTACATGAACCACCCCTTAGCAGAAGACTATAAACATCTATCAGATACAGAACTAGCCGATAGAATGGATTCTCTAAACAGAAAATATTGGATGACTAACAATGAACAAGTTAGAAGCCAAATGGTTTTAATTTTAGATGAGCTACGTTTAGAAATAGAAAGACGTAGATTGTCGGAAAAAGAACCTCAAGAAGAAAATAAAACACTTGACAATTTAATTAAAATCAGTTAAAATAAAAGCTATGCTGATGAAAACAGATGAACTAGGTATACCACGATTTTCTAATCGTGACTTAATGGATATGATCTATACTGGCCATATCGACAAGTGCCATGTGGTGTTATGCGATGCATCTGATGATGTTGAACGGTTCAATACAGCAATGGAAGAACAAGGTCTTCCAACACTTAAAAAGTACATTCCATTAGACGTAGATGAAAAAACATTCGACGGTGTATGCCAAAGCGAATGGTTTATGCCGGATGAATACAAGCAAATACATGTAGAAAAATATGTGTTAAGTAAATTAATTAAGGATGGCTACAAAGCACAAGGACCTGAATATATTAGAGCGTTTGAAGAGCTAGAGCAATTTAAAAAGCGTGGTATGATGGATTTGTTGCGTTACATGATTTATCTTGTGGACTTTATGCGTCAGAATAAAATTGTGTGGGGTGTTGGTAGAGGAAGTAGTGTAGCAAGTTACGTATTATATTTGATAGGAATACATAAAATAGATCCAATCCAATATGGACTGGACTGGCGAGAGTTCCTGAGATAAGTACATATATAACAAAGGAGGTAGTATCATGCCAATGAAACAAGTAGGACGTAAACAATACAAATCTATGCAAGGTAAGATTGTAGATATGGATTTATTGCGTCAAAAAAATGAACTCACTCCTGCTGTCGGTAATGCAAAAGTAAATGCACGAGGCGACGAATTAGGACCAGGTGGTGAAATAGTAAGGACAAGAGAACAAGTTCTTAAAGATTACTATGATTCTAATCCAGGTGTTCCTGATGAAGGAATGATGTCAAGAGCCGAACTAGCGGCTGAGGCAGATAAGCAGGATGATCCATTAGTTGTTGCAGAACAAGATGATGAGTGGGTCGAAGACGATGAAGGCAATTTTGTAAAAAAAGGTGAATAATGGCTATAAACTTACATACAATAAAAGGGGATTTACGCCCCATCAGAGATAGAGTTTTGGTTAGTGATATGCATTTTGGAGAGCAGAAAACTAAAGCAGGACTAATTGTCCTAGACGACGACACAACTACTAGAGGCATCTATCCTAGATGGGGTAAGGTGTATGCAAAAGGTCCAAAGAATAATGATGATTATTCAATAGGCGAATGGATATTAATTGAACACGGTCGTTGGACTAGGAGTTGTAAAATAGATAACGGAGATCAAGAAATTGAACTTCGTATGGTAGATGCAGATTGTATTCTTGCATACTCACAAGAAAAACCAGCAGACGTGAGTATGAGCGAATCATGATAGATTTAAACAAATACAAAGAATTTGTAGAAGGAGTAACATCTGATTCTTCGAACCGCACAACAGACCTAGTAGAAACGATGAATAGGTTGGAAGAAGAATCTGGTGTAAACATGTCACTGTTACTTACAGGTGCCATAGGCATAGCTTCAGAAGGAGGAGAATTTGCTGAAATTGTTAAAAAATGTATATTCCAAGGTAAGCCACTTGATGCTGACACACAATTCCACATTAAGCGAGAGTTGGGTGATATTATGTGGTATTGGACCAATTCATGCCGAGCATTGGGATTAGACCCAAATGACGTAATACAGGAAAATGTAAACAAACTTAAAGCCCGTTATCCTGGCGGAGAATTTGATGCCCACTATAGCGAGAATAGGAAAGACGGAGACCTATAATTGATTCCCGAGACAAGTAAGAAAGTTCTCAGTGACGTAGACGGTGTTCTAGTCAACTGGGAAGACGCATTCACTTCTTGGATGGCCAAACAAAATTATACTGTAAAACAAGAAAAGGTTTACAACCAATACACAAGATACGGTATCACAAAAACAGAGTCTGATAAGTTAGTAACTCAATTTAATGACTCCGCCTGGATAGGTTGGCTTAGACCACTTAGAGATGCTACAGAGTATGTTCCAAAATTAGCAAATTTAAATTGCCATATAGAATGTATCACCAGTTTAAGTAGCGATCTATATGCAGGCAAATTAAGAAAACACAATGTTCAAAATTTATTTGGAAATGTAATACAACACACAAGGTGTATAGGCCAAGGAGCGGATAAGGATGATATATTAAAAGAATACGAACCAGGCCATTGGTGGATCGAAGATAAACCACAAAACTGTGATGCAGGATTGAATGCAGGTCATAAAGTAATTCTTATAAATCATGATTACAATATGTGGTATGATAATCCTGATGTTATTAGAGTAAATAATTGGAAAGAGATAATTGATATAATTGGAGGAGAAGCATAATGAAAGTAGAAAGTTACACAAGAAGTGCAAAAGAAAACATAGCATTTGATGAAGGACTAAGACAATTCATGCTTACAATGTATAATCATACTGCCAGCGGACTNGCTGTCAGCGGTGCAGTAGCATGGTTAACATATAGTTCAGGTTTATTGTATGCAATGGGTAGTCTTCTTTATGTGGCCATGTTTGCACCTTTAGGCATGATTTTTTGGTACAGTTTTGCAGGACAAAATTGGGATATTAAAAAACTAACATTGTTTTATTATGCATTTGTAACACTAATGGGATTGAGCCTTAGTAGTATCTTTGCAATATATACTGCCTATAGTATTACACAAGTATTCTTTATAACCAGTGCCACATTTGCAGGTGCTAGTTTATATGGATACACAACCAACAGAGATTTGACCTCATGGGGAAGTTTCTTGTTTATTGGATTGATTGGTATTATTATTGCAATGATTGTAAACATTTTTATGGCTAGCAGTGCTTTAATGTTTGCAATTAGTATTATTGGTGTGCTAATCTTCACAGGATTAACTGCATATGATACACAAACTGCAAAGAATATTTTTGTAGAAACTAGAGACGAAAGATACGGAGTAAAGTTTGCAATCAGCTTGTACTTAAACTTTATCAACCTATTCCAAATGCTCTTAATGCTATTGGGCAACAGAGAATAAAGGATCCGTCAAAATTCCAACTATTTCCATCCGTCAAATTGATTCAGGTGTTAAAATTTTGACGGGTGGTTTTTGCACCAATTGTTGCATAAATATTACTGAATCAGACAGCAAAGGATAAGGGATGGCAAAGATCTCTGATAATACTGAAGTTTCATTACCCTTGCGTAACATACTATCAATGATNGNNGCGGCGGCNNTTGNNACATGGGCATACTTTGGAATNATNGAACGATTAAATCAAATTGAAACCAACATAACTATGATGANCAATGATACAGAAATGAANACAGAGTTTCGTATTAAATGGCCTCGTGGCGAAATGGGTTCCCTTCCTGCTGACTCTGAACAGTTCATGCTAATTGAACATCTTGCCGGTGAACTTGAAAAACTTACTACTGAAATCGAGAGTGGGCAAGCACCATTTGACCAACAGCAGAAGTTGACATTGGAATTTTTTGAAAAACGAATTAACCAGCTTGAAGAAGCAAACAAAGAGCTAATGAATACCCTTATGGAACTTAAATCTGCTAACGGGTCTAAGTAAAGAGGATCGCAGTAATGATTGGCGAATTTTTTGTACTATTAATGTTTTTCGGAACTCCAACAGAGCTTAAAGAATATACAATTAGAGACGGACTAAGTGAATGTCTCAAAGCAAAGCGAACAATTGAACGCAACGTAAAAGGTAAAGAAAGAGAATACACAGGATCAATGCAACTGAGTTGTAAAAAACTAAAAGTTGAATACAATGATCTCAACAGTATTGTAGCATTTATCGACGTTGATAAAAACGATTTGACACCCTAACAATTCGGTGCAGGGGTAAATAGTCATGAAGGCGAAAAAGGCCTTCACTTAATTGATGGCCCAACAGGGCGATACCAACTAAGGAGATGAAAATGGTTAAATCAATCGTAGCCGCACTCGTGGCGGTGTTTGCGATTACGTCAGTAGTCGAAGCAC
>FUFK010056931.1_pt1 | contig 12196 bp, 34 predicted proteins | sample 1021851 | NCBI WGS metagenome assembly FUFK01 (sample SAMEA51879418, study PRJEB19060) | metagenome
ATGGTGGTTACACCTATGACCATACAATGTAAAAACTCTCCGTGATATTCTTCTAAGTTCTTCGTGTATTCTCTACGTACCCATGCTTTGAAGTACGGTATACTGCTAGTAAGAAACGGCATTACTTCCCTTTCGGTTTAACTCCTCGCTTCTTCATACTAACAGCTATTGCGGCNTGTTGTCTAGNACTTTTAGCGACACCACCTTTGTTCGCTCTAAATCGTCTAGTTTTATCTGCGACTTTCTTAGGTTGAGATACATGCTGCTTACCTGNCGCCTTGCCTTTTCGTTTAGCTCTGGTTGTAGCGGCATACTCACTGCTGCTAAGAGACTTGATAGCCTTAGAAGGGAGGTAGCGTTCACCAGTAGCATTAGGGCCTTGCGTAGAGGGCTTACCACTTTTGGTCCTCCACTTCTGATCTCCCCACTTCTTTAATGACTTCTGAGGTGCTCTCAACTTATCTACCTTCGCAAGTTATAGCGCCACAATCACAGGTACTGCAGTTGCACTTTCTTGCTCTNACTGCACACCACATACGTCTTACGTANNTGATCATGTTTTNTATCCTCCACCTTTGGCTTTATATTGTTTGGCAAGCATCTGCGCTTTACGTGCTGACCATTGTCCAGGCGCTCCACCTTTACCACCTGCTTTGATCTGGTTAAATAAGTTCTTACGCATTGTCGGTTTNGTGTANTTACCTGCAGCATTTACTGTGCTCTTCTTTTTTACCATGCTCTACAACTCCAATATCTTGCAGTAAACTTGTCCGTTGCTGTATCACAATTGTGCCTAGCCCTNAAGCTCTTACGTGCAGCAGGGTTGTCCTTGCGGATAGCCATCTTAGGATCACCGAAGCGTACAACTTTTACTTCAGTACCTTTCTTAGCTAATACTGCTGAAGCCTTAGCTTCTCCTCGTAGACTTTTAGGTTTGTTGTATCCTGGGTATATCTCACCTCGGTACTTCAACTTACCACTGGGTAGTCTTTCTACATCTTTAGTTGTTGCCATTAGCTAACCTCACATACACAAGTCTTCATACAAAATTGTATAAAGTCTGTGTTTGCTTTTGTCGTTACTGACGTATTTCTTTTTAAACCAAGCTATCATGCTAATCTCTTGGGTCTAACATATCCATGTGATCACGGTTCATAAACTTAATAGTGTTTTCCAACAAAGCTAATCTCTGTTGTAAGGCAGTGATCTTGCCTATCGTAAGAGTCAAACTTTCTGTTTCCTCCCACAGTTCTTCTATCTCAGCAAACGCACCATCGATGTAGTCCATGTTGTCTTGCACGTCACGCTTGAGATTAACGTTGTCCTCTACAGCCATCTTACTAGCAAACTGTGATACGGATTCTTCTANGCTNGNTATNGTGGNAGCTTGTTGTGATACCCACCACACACCACCTGCTAGTTGTGCACCCATNGCAACTACAAGTGCTANNGGTAACTTCATATTNCTATCCATACTCTCTTTCCCTGTCTGGATCTAGTACTTCATATCTAGTTAACATACCTTCAAGATACATNGCNCGNTCTACATGGTCCAGTGTATACCACTCACCAGTACGATTATATATTGCTTCTCTTACGTAGAACACATCCGACTTTGGAATGTGGACTTTACGTATAGCACGAGCATCATTNTTAGCTAATGCATNNTAGAAGTCATGTAATACATCTTCGGATGCNTATAGTTTTACGCCTTTGTTTCGCATTGTCAAGAAAAACTTTACATAGAATACAACAAATACGTGTGTAGACTACGGAGCATAAGTATAAACTACATAGAGGGAGGAGGAGACACTGTTGTTCAGACTTACAACAAGCAATCTACACACGTAGTTACAATAGTTGTATTGTTATTATTATATTGTAACTAGTGTAAGTATAACATCAGCGTTTAAATAGTGTCAATAACTTTTCTTATCGTTACTAGTATAGGGGTGACTACTTCCCCTATGTTATACATTAGATGTTTAAATGACTTATGTTCAATAACCTTTATTAGGTAATAACATAAATGTTTAACATACCCCCTAATCCCCCATAGTTATAGTCACAGTCAAGGGNCTGTCAACAGATTACGTTACGTAAACCAGTGAAAAAACCTCGTGTGTGTATTTGTACATATACGTATACCGGGCTACCCCACCGTGGCCCATGCCCGTACCCCTTCGATCATGTTAAGTGTTTGATATTATTAGCTTTTCTTTATTGGTTCTTATCAGGAATAAATATTTACTATAGTTTTATATAACAATTTAGTATGTAAGCTATTGTTTTTACTAGGTTTTACTACTGATATAGCTTCAATGGTGGTAGTGTGATCACAAAAAAGTATACCCCTCTCACGTTTGTGGTCACAAATACCTATACGATGCACGTACACACACAACAGTTGTGATCACAAAAATATCTATCCATATTCTGCATTGCAGCAAAACGAATCAGTGCAGTGCAGCATTCATTATGCACTCGCAGCAATTCCTGGGGGTGTTGCAGTTTTGCCACATATCGATGTCCCTTATTTTTATGGAAAATATGCTCAAATAAATTTTTTTCTTTTACCCTATTTACAATTAACATGTTCGGGTTCTATGCTAATTGCATCAACTCAATAGGAGAAAAACTAAATGTATTTTATTCATAGGAAAAACAGTAATCCGTTATCAACAGCGGTAGCTTGCCATCAAAAATTAGAAAAGGCAAAAATTGATGCACTATACAAAGCTAGTGAATACGATAGTGATATGGTGGTTACTGATCATTTTGGATGTAAAAGATACGAAGTAAATTTAGCAGATTATGCAGATTAGGAGAATTTAAAAATGAATAACTTAGGAATACATGACGTAAAAAATATTAAAGTAACATTACCAAAACGCCACAATAATGAGCGAACAAATAAAGAATATACTGCAAGAGAATTGGAGATAACAACAGAACAAGGAACATTTAATATAACTTTATTCGGGAATACTATTGAAGATATAAAAATGCATATGGAATTATAAGTTAGGAGGTGATTGCTTTATTGGTGGCATTCTTTGGGGTGTCACTGAATAAACTAATCAACTCAATAGGAGGAAAACACAATGAGTAATTACAAATTATTAGGTGTAGGCACAAACGCCAAAACTGTAAAGGGAGATGGTAGTGAATACTTAACTGCTATTCTATACATGACACCTTGGAAAGTTATGGTTGAGGGTAAGCAATTCAACTCTTGCCCTATGGCTGAACAAGCAAACTGCATTGACGCATGTTTGTATACAGCAGGGCGTGGTGCATTCAACAATGTGCAAGCTGCACGAATGCGTAAAACTGAATGGTTTTATCGTGATAGGGAAAGCTTTATGGATCAACTCGTTGTGGATATACACAAGTTTGTTAATTATTGTGAGAAACGTGGCATTCAGCCATGTGTTAGATTGAATGGCACGACTGATATTAGATGGGAGTTAATCAAAGTTAATGGGTGGAGCTATGCTTTTAATGACGAAGATATANACAANGATAAAGACGTTGAAGCAAAAAACATATTTGAGTTATTCCCAGAAGTACAGTTTTACGACTATACCAAAATATCAAACAGAAAAACGAAAAACATATTCAACTATCATTTAACGTGGAGCTATTCGGGAGCTAATGCAGATTATGCAGCAAAGCTTAATGATGCACTCGCCAATGGCATGAATGCAGCAGTAGTATTCCGCAAAGAATACAAGCTTCCACAATGGCGTGGCATAAATGTCACGGATGGTGACAAAGACGATTTACGCTTTCTTGACCCTAGCAATTCCATTGTGGCATTGTATGCTAAAGGCAAGGCAAAGAAAGACAAAACTGGTTTTGTAGTAGATGCATAATAGGAGGAATTACAATGCAATTTAAATGTGAAATAGAAACGGAAAATGATGCCTTTGCACATGATCCACATGCAGAATTATCTAAGATTATTAAAAAAATACAGAAAGATATTAATGATTTTGTATGCATTGAGCGAACAAAAATAATAAGAGACACTAATGGAAACAAAATTGGTTCTTGGACAATTAAAATATAGGAGACAATAACAATGACTAACTTTACTAAACAGCAACTAAAAGATCTGCGTAATGAAATGCAAAAAGCATTAGAGAAAATGCAAGATGAAACATGGAGTGGTGTTACATTTAACGTTGGTAACTGCACTTANANTGGTGGCGAGGCTACTTACAAAGTGACTGTACTACTTGANGGTGCNCTTACTAAAGAGCAGAAAGACTTGAGAGATATGGCAGGTTTATACAACTTTGACNTGGACAAAATTGGGAACACTCAAGGTATGAAATTCAAGCTTGTTGGCTACAAGACTAAAGCACCCAAGATGCCGTGGATTGTAGTGGATACACTCACCAACATTGAATACAAGCTTACTAATGAGCAAGCTGCAAAGTTGTTCACTAAAGTAACGGAGCCTGTGTCATGAAAGAGTATCATTTCACACCAGAATTAGCTGTTCAAATTTGTGAGCAGCTAGTAATGGCTGATCTTGAGGAAGAGACAGCAGCGTGGCAATACCTGATAGACACAGGTTTAGCGTGGCAGTTACAAGGCTACTTTGGACGTACAGCAAAACGTTTGATTGACGAGGGTTATTGCACGTACACAGACAGAGCAGACGAGAGGAGAAACAGTTAATGTTTTATGACGTAGTGACAAAGTTTAAAGGCGAAAAGCCAAGAGTAACGTGGACGTTTGGCAGTGACACAAATGCCACACTAGAGGATTTATTAACTATAATTGATAATAAAAATTGTGAGTATGTTAAGATAGAATTATCTACATATTGGAGGAGTAAAAGAGATGAAAAATTTAAATGTACTTAGTCTATTTGATGGTATGTCTTGTGGGCAGATAGCATTAGACAAGCTAGGCATACCAGTTAACAAATACTTTGCATCAGAGATTGACAAGTATGCAATCCAAGTTGCTAAGAGAAACTACCCTGACATGATCCACCTAGGTGATGTCAAAGAGATAGATCCAGATGAGTTACCGAAAATCGATTTGCTCATTGGTGGCTCACCATGTCAAGGCTTTAGCTTTGGCGGCAAAGGTTTAAACTTTGACGATCCACGTAGTAAATTATTCTTTGAGTTTGACAGATTGCTTAAGGCACTCAAGCCAAAGTATTTCCTACTTGAGAATGTCAAGATGAAGAAAGAGAGTGAGCAAGTTATTACTGACTATCTAGGTGTAGAACCTGTTGAGATAAACAGCAATCTTGTTTCTGCCCAAAATCGCAAGAGGCTTTACTGGACAAACATTCCGTTTGATGGANTGCCANANGACAAAGGNATCATNACTCAAAGATATACTAGAGGAAGAGACAGCAGAGTTCTATCGTGCAGGTGAATACTTGCAAGAGAAACGCAGAGCAAGCGACAAGAACCCTGACATGCTCAACCCTGACTATCGTAGTCAAGCTAATACGATACACGATGTTGATGGTAAATCAGGCACAGTCTGTGCAGGAACGCATGGCTACGCTATCGGATATGTACCTGAGATAAGATGCGGTGCATGGCGAGGACGTTACATCAAAGATGGTGTGCGACAAGATCATAAACAAAAGGTTGCAGGACTAACAACACAACGCCTAGAAGTCAGGAAAGATGAAAAGACTAATGCACTTACAACAGTGCAGAAAGATAATGTAGCAGTTAAGATAGACGATCCTTTGATACTACAGAAAGCTAGAGGCTACAACAAAGGTGGACTTAAAGCATTGGATGGTAAGACACCTACGCTGAGTAGCAGTAGTTGGCAACACAACAATCATCTAGTCCAGATACGTGACAAGTCTAAGTGTGTCAGGACAGGAGGACGTTTGTCCTACGACAGACACGAATGGGATAGCATAGATAATATGCATTGGCGTAAGCTTACTGTGACTGAATGTGAGAGATTACAAACTGTACCTGATGGGTATACCTGTGGCGTAAGTAACACACAACGCTACAAGATGCTAGGCAACGGATGGACAGTTGATGTTATCAAACATATCTTTGAAGGATTAAAGGAGGAAACACAATGAAGATACGAGTAAAAGCAGAAGAGACAGTCTATCTGGAATACTTCGTTGATGTGCCAGAACACATACTAGAAGACAGTAAGGATAGACTATCAAAGACTTACTTAAAGAAAGCTATTCACAACTGGATAGATGAAAATCAATCTGAGTTTAACTACCAAGACTATGACAGTGTTAAAGAGTGGTATGAGTGGGAAGAGGTAGAAGACAATGACTGAACAAGAACTAGAAGACATAATGAATGACGCATTCGGTAAAACCTTTTGGCGATACCTAGCATACATATGGTCAGGATTAGAGGAGGACTATTAAATGAAATACAGAACTAAATTATTTGAAATAAAGGTTACTTATAAAACCCCAAAGGGTAGTACCAAGACAGATTTTATGACTCGTTATGGTGTCAATAAAAACGAAGTGTATTTAACTGTTATTGATTACTTAGTAAACAAAGCTAATAGAAAAATTGATAACGATCTTAATATTAACCTACAAGAAAAGGTTTTTTAAAATGCAACTACAAGATTTATTTTTTAACAGACAGAAGATAATTAACGTGGCACATAGTTTTAAACAACTTGAAGTAAAAGCTGTGTCTCCATTTAGCACTGAGGAAGAGAGACATCTAGCAGTAGACAAAATTTGTAAAGGCAATGTGGTTATTAATCAACTAGAGGAGATACTAAATGCAGTATCGTAGTATGGTGATAGACGCAGAAGATTTTGACTGCGAAGAGATAGACACAATAGCAAAAATAATAGAGGAATACATTGGGAGTTTAAACTTATCTTGCTCAGGTAAAATGACAAGTTTTAGATGGAGGATAGATGTAAGTGCGAGGTTTGACGATGAAAGTTAAGACATATCATAAGAATGGCAAGGCTGTCATGTTCTTAGGTTACAGTGACATGGATGCAGCCAACGCAGCAAAGGTTGTCATGGGTGAGGTAGGATCTGTAGGTTACTTCAAGCCACGTCTAGGCACAGATGAAGACATATACGATTGGCAGTACGTCAAAGAAATAACTGATGAAGATTTACAGAGGGCGTTAGGAAAATGAGACTATACATGAACAAGCAAGGCGAATGGGTAGGCACACAAGCTGAGGCTAAGAAGATAGGTGCTAACATGGTAGATGTACCAACGGACAAGCCTAACCTACTCAAGTGGCTTAACACATTCACTGGNAAAATNGATGANGCTGCTNANGAAGTTATAGANAACAANNCNAAACCAGGTGGTGTGACATTAAAAGCACACGCATGGGATACTATTATGCAGTGCGCTAGAAATGCTAGTATAAAAGACTTAACTATGGCATTGGTTGTGTACATGGATAGAGTACACGATATTGCAGATGCACAGAAGGAGACACAGCAATGAACTACAAAACAAAACAAGGTGCAATCATATCAGATGATGGATACACTATGGTATTAAAAGATGTAAGTTTAGGTTACGGATGGCAAGCTACATTGTGGAACAATGACAGACTCGTAATCACACATGATGCTACAGGGGAGACACTTAGCATACCGCCAGAGTCTACGCAAACATTGCGAGACATATTTGAAGCTATTGGAAAGGAGAAAAAAGATGGCTAAAATTTCACAACAAAACAAAATACTCAACCACTTACGTGCAACCAAAGGTATGACATTGCGTGAAGCATTGCTTGACTACAGCATACAGTCATTCCCTAAGCGTATCAGTGAACTGCGTAAGCTAGGTCACCGCATTGATGGTGTAAAGAGTAGACATCCAGTAACAGGCCAACGCTACACACGTTACGTATTAGTAGAGAATGCAGCGTAATGGAGTTATACTTCAAAGAGGAGTTACCACTCAACCATGAGCCTAGCTTTGATCATTGGGCTAGGCTTATAGCAGATGGCTGTGTAGAAACTCATGAAGAAATACACAGTGATTATGAGCCTAATTGGGATTATGAATATGAACAAGCGTGGCACTCACTGGATGCTGAGTATAACGACAGCTACGTATAACCCCTATACTAGTAACGATAAGGAAAAGGAGATAACATTATGGTTTGGGCATTAGTATGGATGCAACTACTAGTGACTTCTCAAACGGTGAAGTACTACCACGTTGAGACATACGCTAGTAAAGAGGAATGCGTTGCAGCAATGAGTGAAGCTGCTGTGCTTGTATCAAACAAGAGTGAGACATTAGCATGTCTAGAGCTANANGTAGAGTAGTNATNATGCANCGCAAGAAGAANTGGGTAGCNTATGATAAGGATGGATATGTTCTTGTCATAAGCGTAAACAAAAGAATAGTAGAACACATGGCTACTAAAGGTAGGAGAAAGAAATGAAAGTCATAGCATGGTGGAGTGCAGGGGTTACAAGCGCAGTAGCTACTAAGTTAGCTATTGATGAATATGGTATAGATAATGTTGAACCTATATACTTTGCCATTGATAGTGCTCATGACGATAACAAAAGATTTAAAGAACAATGTGAAGATTGGTATGGGAAGGAGATAAGAGTAGACAGAGCACCCAAACATAAAGACCAGTTCGATGTCATACTGAAAGACAAGTATGTAAATGGCCCTGGGGGTGCAAGATGTACGCTTGTGCTAAAGAAGATGGTAAGACAAAGGATAGAGAGACAGGAAGAGTATGCTGCTCAAGTGTTTGGCTTCGAGTATACAAAGAAAGAAGTAAACAGAGCCATACGTTTTCAAGAGCAATACCCTGCAGCTAAACCTATCTTCCCTTTGATTGAGCAGAGGATGGATAAACCTGCATGTCTTTACTATCTTGAGAAGCAGGGGATACGAAGACCTAAGATGTATGAGCTAGGTTATGGTAACAATAATTGTATTGGCTGTGTCAAAGGTGGCATGGGATACTGGAACAAGATAAGGACAGACTTCCCTGAGACATTTGACAGAATGGCTAAAGCAGAAAGAGAGGTAGGCAATAGCTGTATTAGAGGAGTATTCTTGGATGAACTAGATCCAAACGCAGGGCGTAAACAAAAGATGATCATGCCTGANTGTGGTAACTTTTGTGATATAGAATTTGGAGATGTGCTGCATCCNAGATTAGATGAAGTATACAAAGAACCANTACAACTTAAATTATTATAGAGGAGAAAGTAATGTTAGAAGACAAGACATATAAAGTAAAAGTAGCCGACTATCATGATGCGGTTATATATGTGTACGAGAGACATGTAGAATGTTTGAATCCAGATGAAGAAGATGTGGAAAAGAAAAAGTGGAAGCATTGGAAAGAGATAGTGACAGTGATACCTGTTTGTACAGGTTATAATGAGGACTACCAAGATAGATCAGGTAACTTTTACAACAACGTAAGAGTGACAGTTGATGCACTATCAGAGTTGTATTCTGAAAACCCTGACTACGAAATGGGTATAAGCTATACTATGAATACCCATCAATACATTAACGTGTAGGAGCAGCTATGTACTACGCATTAGACATATACAGTAAGGCAACAAAGAAGATGCTTGCTTATCATTCAAGTGACAGCCGTAAGGATATGTTGCATTTGAAAAAGATGTATGCTAAAAATAATTTTGTTTATATCAAGGAGTGTTTTGGAGACACAGATGAAGACAAACATAATTACAGACAGTCAGATAAGTACAGATCTTCCTGACAGTATAGCTGCACATCTTAAACAGATGGGTATACTACCTGTTCAAGTTGAAGAGGAAAAGTCTTACGCTTGGAAATTTGAGCATAATTACTTTAGGCGTGATGTATTAGATGAAAGAGGAGAGCCGTTGTTCTAATGTATGCTATACCTATTGCATTTATAATAATATACTTAGTCGCTTTCGTGTGGTTTATATACGACACAAGAAAAGGAGGCGTGGACGGAAGGAATGAAAGAAGATGACAGACGATGAAGTAGACCCAAAAGATGACCCTCATGATGACATTACTGATAGGCTTGGGGATCTACCTAAAGCGGATACTAACAGCACTAAGCGTTCTGATAAACGTGATACTAGGGGGTCAAAACAATCAGACATTCAGCGCAAGGAATCACCAGTGGCAGAAAGAGGGAAAGCCTAACATAGTGTATTTCATTGACATGCTGATAGGTAAGGGGCATTGCTTAGAAGCGTGGGCATATTGGAAAGTGAGGAGAAAATGGTAGACATACCAAAGCATACATCAAAGTTATCTGAGATAGTAGACTTCTACTTGCACAGTAGTAACTTTCGTAATCTCAGTGCAAAGTCTCAGAAAGACTATGAGACACACTTGGATGTAATACTAAAGACTAACGTAGAGGGTAGGCTGTTAGGTAACTACACAGTGCGTAGCATCAAAGCCCGGCACACTAACTTAGCTTATGAGAAGTGGCTTAAGTCAGGTGTACGTACAGCTAATTATCGTAAGGCTGTCCTGTCTACTGCATGGAAGTATAGCATGAGGCGAGACGTAATGGACAATGACCCAGTGCGCCTGATTGAAACGAAGAATACTAAGCCACGCAAAGTCAAGTGGACTCGTGATCAGGTTGTGTCTTTTCTTGACACAGCATACGGCAACTTCAAGTGGCGTAGCATTGGGTTGATTGTACATATGGCATACGAGTGGGCGCAGCGTGTCGGAGANATGCGTACCNTNACTTGGGACAACATTAACTTTGACGCACAACGTGTTGATTTAACACAAAGTAAACGTGGNGCTGATGTGCACTTGCCNATACCTGATGATCTACTTTCTATGCTCAGGCAACAGAGTCAGGACTTTGGATTCCAAGANTACGTAGCACCCAANACTACACCAGTNGCAGGGGCATANGTGCCNTATCCAATAGATCANATNGATGNTGCAATCAATGAAGTNAANGAAGCTGCCGGGCTACCAAAGAAGCTAACAGCTATGGATCTACGTAGGACTGCAATCACTGAGATGGTAGAGGCAGGTGTTCAGACTCTTGAGTTGATGCAAGTGACAGGACATGTAAACCCTGAGTCAGTCAAGCCATACCTAGTCAATACATTTAGTGGTGCAAGTAATGCACTAAGCAAAAGAAGGAGCAAAGATGGTTAACATTAAGAACTACTTGGAAGCCCTTGATTTAAAAGAGGATTATAAACATAGAGGTGACTGTCCTGTATGTAGAGGTAAGAACACATTCACTGCTACACGAGATGGTACTGCTATGTTATACAACTGTTACAAGCTTGATTGCAGAGTTAAAGGTGTTGTGTCTTCAGGTATGACAGCAGAAGAGATACAGCGTAGACTCAAAGGGTATGAAGAACCTGAGTCAGAGCACGAGTTGTTTACTTGGCCTGAGTACATAGTCAAACCTACTGCAGAACACAAACAGTATGAGAGATTCATTGGCAGGTGGGGCTTGTATGGTGAAGACTTGATGTATGATGTAGTAGACTCACGAGTAGTCTTTCCTATATACGATAGAGGCAGACTTGTTGGTGCTATTGGTAGATGCACATCTTACTCAGGACAGGTTAAATGGAAGCGTTACGACAGGACACCTACTGTATTCACTCGTGTTGTAGGTAAACCCAGTGGCGTAGTGATAGTAGTAGAAGATGTTATAAGTGCTACCGTAGCAGCTAAACTATTTCCTGGTTTGACAGGTTTGGCTATACTTGGTACATCATTTAGTGTATCTAATATGCAACACTTGGATAATTTCTACAAGGTCATAGTCGCATTAGATCCTGACGCTGCATATAAAACACTAGAGTACAAGAGAGAGATAGAGGCTTACACAGGGTTAGAGACTATAGCGTTGAGACTCTATGATGATATTAAATATAAAGTAGATGCAGACATAAGAAAACTAGAGGAGATAGTTTAATGCAACCAAGAGAAGCAGCAGAGCTAGAAGCAAAGCAAACATACGAAGCATTTATCAAGTGGGTTAAGGTTACCTTCTACTGGATAATGGCATTGCTAGTATTACTAGCTTATTTCAACTTCGGAACAGATACTGAAACAGGTAGCCAATACAACGGTGAAGTATATGCACCAATGAACATGGAGACCAAGTAATGATTGAAGTAACTTACATTGACCATATGGGTAGTGACTTATCTGTGGTCAATGCAGCCAGAGT
>FUFK010071490.1_pt1 | contig 12195 bp, 2 predicted proteins | sample 1021851 | NCBI WGS metagenome assembly FUFK01 (sample SAMEA51879418, study PRJEB19060) | metagenome
TCGCTTTCTGGCATCTGGAATGGCATTAAGCATAGCCTGAGCATCAAGGTCGCTAATACCGCTACCCATCTGATTTTTTCCGTCTGTACGCTCACGAATAACAGCGTTTCGCTCTTGCGCATGAAGCGCGTACATGTATTGGTCAAGATCGTCAACGGTGAGGCCGTTTTTCTTTAGGCTGTCTGTAATCCTTTGCGTCGATCTGTCAAGACCTTCGAGGTCATTCGCTGCCTTACCATACAGAAGTTCTTCAGCCATGCGGAAATCTTGCTCCCTCCTTACNTGCCCTCCTTGAGANGCAGCTACGTCTTCCTGAAGCTTGAACACCCTTCTGTATTTGTCCTGTAGCCTAGTCAGCCAAACGTCAGTAAAGTCTTCTGCCGCTGACTGCTCTCGCATTTGCCATGTGGCTCCACCTAAATCACCGAAGTTATTTCTGTTGTTTGCCTTGGAGAACATAGCCATACGCATGTCGATGGGAGGCGTGTCCACCTCATACCAACTATTGCCGATCTCGTCTCTGACGAGTGTAGACTCAAGACCGATAGATCTCAATGTTTTTGGTAGGCTTCTGTATCTCCTTCTGAGTGGAATCTGTCTTTCTTTTTCCTCCGCCAATATTTCTCCACCCATTTCTCCACCGAACATACGATCGACGCCAAACTCTTCGCTCATGTACTCGCTGAGCTCCACATCACTTGCGTCCCACCATTGAATATCAGCGGCTGTCTTTTCGGTGGGGAATCTAACCACCCTATCGCCGTTTTCCTGAGCTCTTTTTATAATATGTCTAATGGTCTGNTTTTCCCANGANTNCTTNGCGGAAGNTATACCCTCTTTTTTCTCNTCTTTNTCTNTGTTNCTGTACNTNTCTACAGCTTNAACAGCCCCGTCNTAANCCTTCATCCGATCTTCGGGACTCATGTCTATAAGTTCCTCGCCTAAAGCAATATCCGAAACAGTATCAGCCATGTAGTCAATACTGATAACCAAGTCTTTCGAGAAGTTTCCAAGATTATTCTTCTCTCCTGGCTGAACATATGGATACTTGTTAAAGTGATCATTTATGATCTGATCAATCTGCTTTTCAGTAGAGTTGATAGGAGCTTTAAGATTAGATAGAGCATACTGCCTCAACAAAACTCTAAATGCCCTGACATTAAAGTTTGGATCGTTAGCTAATGCGTTGCTCAGTAGGCTGCCCATATTAGGGGCGTCATCAAGTCTGTTCTCTGGTACAATCTCTACCTTCGTAAGAACATCATCCCACCAGTCAGGGTTGATTGCGTTATCCCTCCCTCCAGCAGCAACCAAAATAAGAGTTCTGTATTGGTCGTAGTTTTCTAAGATGTACTTGAGAAAGTCAAGGTTCTGAACACTTACGTCAACCTCATCAGAGCCATAATTTTCAATGATGCCCTGTTCTGTCATAACGCCGTCATAAGCAGAATCTAATCCTTTCTGATACGTGTCTGATTGAAGCTCAGATACATACAACACTCCTGGTTGATTTGGATCAGAAAATATTCTTACATGAGCGTGAACAGGAAAATCAAAGTGCTCTTCGAATATCCCTGGAGTGCCATATATGCTGTCGTCTCCAACAAAGGGAATGGTAGTAGCCTCAAGCCTTCTGTATTTCCTTCCGTAGATTCTATCTAACCCATAATCTGCGTGAGACCTTTGCTCTTCAAGGGGTTGCAACATCTTGTTCTCAAGGTGCTGTTCAAACTCCTCCTTAGATATAAACTGTGCGCCTGGGTATTTAGATATAAGGTCCTGAAGAACAGCTTGCTCAGCTTTAGACGATTTACCCATAACCTGAAGTACTTGGTTGACAGAAACCCCCTTCCTACCTGCTTTTTCTGTAAGGGTAATAGACCTCCTCGTGGCAGCTTTTGAGAACTTAACGTTGTTTTTATTTCTTACGTGAGCCAATACAGTAGAGGAAACGTTAGCCTCAATTGCATATCCAGCCTCCTTCAACTTTTTTTCTAGTCTCTCAAGCTTTTTTCTAATCTGTGACTGGGCGCTGGGGCTAGCATTTTTAAGCTTCTCTANCTGATCCTTTATCTCATCAACTAAGGCTTTGTTTCCATCATCGTCAAAAATAACCTCTGACAGCCCAGTCTTGTCTGGGACATCATCACTAAAGTCCAGGGAAACTTTTTCATCTAGATACACAACCTCATCAAGCCCGCCTATGTAGTACTTGAAATCAGATCCTTCAACGTTCTCTCTAACTGCTTNTCTTTCNGNACCAACNAAAAGTTTATTAAGGTCTATAACAANAGCCGCCAATGCTGTTCCAGNTTTTGTANTNCNNTTAAGAAGTTCAGACAAATAAACCTCTTGGTAATAGCCATCGATTGCTGGCTGAAGTTGGGTGCCCGCCGATGGGCTTATGAATGGGTATTTTGAAAAAACAGCTGGTCTCTTACCAGTGCCCCTAGTCGAAAGAAACATTCTCAGGCTCCCGCCCTCCCCAGATACAAAATCATCCTTCTCATGAAAGGCCCCCTCTCGGTCAGCTGCCCAATACATAAATGCCTTGACGCTTTCTAAGCTGTTGTAATCAATCGGCTTCCCATACTCCTCAACTAAGTTAGTTCTATTGCTTCTTTTTCCTGTCCACTCAGAATCTATAGATCGCTTCAGGTCATCTATAACAGCCTTTGTAAACTCGCTATTGTTTTCAACCTCAACGCCNTTAAAAATAATATCTACGATGCCTTTAAATACTGATCTTCTTGCTGGAAGACTCCTCAATTTATTCTGATGGAAATAGACAGTAACCTTTCCCTCGTCGGCTTCAAGCTGTTTTTTTGTTTGCATCACGGCTTCAAGCTCTTGGTTGAGTACATCGCCGCTTGTTAGCTCCTTGTACCTACTCTCTTCCTGATATGCGTTTCTTCCTCTCTTCTTTTGTGTGGCAATAGCAATCCTTAATTTTCTTGCTTCATCCTCAACGCGATCTTGTATTAACTCCTTTAACTCTCCCTCTGTAGAGGTGAGTATAAAGTCTAAATACTTGAGTCTACCCAGGTCCACTTCTCTGTGTCTTTCTGATGCGTGAGAAATAGAAAGACCCCTTTCAACCATGGATAGAACCTCCTCTACTCCTCCGCTTACCTCAAACTCAATAAAGTCATTATCACCATACGTAAGTCTAACCGTCCCTTTTCCTGCAACGTCGTACTTCAAACTCATTGAAGTAGACGGAAGCTGGGATGGCTTAGCTATACGGACACCATTAAACTTACCATCTTCGGAAATAGAAGATATCTTGTCTGCACCAACTGAGCTAGTAGAGAATTTAACGTTTGGACCGATCAGTTCACCTGGCTCTCCGTCTTCGTTCACCCGATCCAGACCGCTCATAGAATAAATCTCTGAGTGTTCAAAAGGATCAATAACTCCCTGGTCCCCCTTGAGTTCGTTTAGCTCTTCAGGTGAAATACCAGAATCGATAAGCGCCTGTAGATTAGCCTTTTGAATTACAAGGTCTTCAAACTCTTGCGCTGGATCTCTTGGCGTAGACCCCATCGTAAGACGATCTTCAACAGGCGGGATAAAGTTTGGCAAAGACGTGTACATATCCATGCCAGAATCTCTCCATAACTGTGCAGTTTCATTTCTTAGCTCATACAGCTGTTGTTTAATCTCCTTCTCAACTTTTCTTGCTGCCTGAGCCCTCTCGGCTCTAAGCTGACCAAATGATTTAATTCTGTCTACTTTTACTTTGTTGCCCTGCTTATCTCTCTTGGGCTTGGGTGGCTTTACGTCATAACGCTTGCCGTCCTTAATGAAGTGAACGTTTGTAATGACTCCAGGGAACTCCTGGTTGCCAGTCATCTTATTGTACCAATTCCTGTAGTGGAAGTAATCTTTTACTGTAATTTTCTGAGGGACAGCAGGCGGCTTGTCAGCCCAATCTACGTACTCAACTCCGTACTGCCTGTCAAAGTCGTAGTACAGGGTAGTGTCCACCAGGTAGTTGAAGTCTCCCTTGGATCGCCTAGACATCTTGACCGATGGAGACCTTGACCCATCAGGGGAGTAGTCCACGACATCTCCGTCCAGCGCTCTAGACATAACTCTTGCAAAGCCTCTTAGATCGGTCTCAGTGTTAATGATGTTTCGTCCTACAAACCTATTGATAAGGTCAGCAATTCTCTGCCAGATATTTCTGTAAGAGTTAGGAGTATTTAAGTAGCTTCTTACAAACCCAGCAAGCAGCTCCTCCTCAAACGTAGCCTTATCTCTTTTCTCTTGTGGTGTTTCTGATGGAACCTTATCAAGTATTGCTTTGATATCCTGACCAGTAAGAGTTCGAGATTCAAGCCTTAAAAGCAAGGCGACATCACCTTCAAAGGCCGCTTCAATTCCTTCTACTCCTGAAGGGAAATAATCGACAACCCTATTACTCAGAATCCTCTTCAAGTCTATGCTCATATCCACAAACTTGACAAGCTGTGAAATAAACTTACCCCTAACTGTATCGTTAGANAGGATAGATTCCATCCCGTAGTGATACGCTACCTCTTCTGTNACAAGATTTATTACGCTATCGATNTCTCCAGTAAATCCTTGATCAGTTCTAAGCTGTTCCCTTACCTGTGGGTTAGTTACATCGAGCATATGAATCTGCCCGTTGTGATACCAACCAAATGTAGCGGTACCAATCTTCATGGCTCTACCCCCATTAACACCGCGAACAGCCTTATTGAGCGACCCTAACGAGTTGTGGATATAGATTCTGGCGTCTGGAAGTCTATCCTTAAACTTAGCGAATGCTTTATTGAGAACGTTGTTCAATAAGTTTCTGAATTCCGTGGGCACCTGGCTCATGGATTCGTCAGTAAGATTCTTAGGGTCGAGCTCAATANAGTCGTCTTGCTCCTCTACATCTAATGTAAATACTGGTCGAGGTTTCTTGTTGGCTTTTCTTTCCGCAGCGTTATACTTAGCCACCTTCCTTTCGAGTTCTCCCTGCTCTTTCTTTAATCGCTTTAGCTCAGCCCTTTCGTCTACGCTCATAGCGGACGGACCGCCGACGGACCCGTCAGCACCTACAACGTTCTGATATTTAGTTGCAAGCTGACTGATCCTTCTGTTGACAGTCTTTAGTCTGTCACGAGACTGAGACAAAAGCTGTCCAATCATAGTGGCTGGCATACGATCAAGAGGGATAGAGCCGTCNTCGGCATCCTCTGTCTCGTCATACTCTGAAAGACGATCAGCCTCAGATGTAGAAGCACCTTTCTTTGCAGATGCATTTGCTTCTTGCTCCTCTCTAGAAACGTTTTCTGAGTTAGCTTCTGTTTCGTTGCCATCTGCCGCCTCAGCAGTCGCTTCTGGGGAAACAGGCTGCTCTTTTGCTCTAGATGCTATTTCATCTAGTTTAGATTGAAGCGCATCAATCTCTGACTTAGCAGCTTTTGATTCTTGTTTATTGCTGAGTTCAACTACAGTTTCAATGTAATCTTGGGCGTCCTGTGTTGAAAGCCTAACAAGTATGCCCTGGTTGTCTCGAACAGCAGCTGCTCTTTGTCTCAGCGGCTCTGTCTTCTTGTTAAATAGATTCGACAGGTTGTCGTCTCTCTTTACCTCAAGCTTCATGGACATTAACTCTTGCGGGGTAGACTCCTCTACCAACCTATAAGCCATCTTACTTGAAATCCTTGCGCCTCCTTGCCTGTAGCTTGGGGCAGTCAAGAGCCCCTTGGTAATTGTAACTGGAGCAGTACCGAGCCCGCCAACAGCTTCCATGATTACGTCTGAAGCCGTGTAGTCTTGACCCGCAGCCAAACTACCAGCAATCTCACCAAGACCCCCACCTACAGCCTCACCAGTTAAACCAACGCCAACACCNACAGCAGCAGCTGGTAAAGCNCCNACCCTTGAGGCTGTTCTTGAAAACGCTCTAGANGCTNCCCCAGCGGCAAGCCCCTGGGTAATAAATTCTACCGAGGCAATAGTAACACCTCTAGTNGCAGCCCTTCTNGCCACATTGAACATGGCNTCTTGGTCGTTAAGGATAGTGCNTAAGTTNTCCTCATTNTATTCAAGTCCACGCTCGCTAAGCTCATCCATGACGAACTCAGCCACGGCAGCTTGCGCCTCAATCTTACCACCTATAACCGAGCTTCCAAGCCTAAAGCCAGCGTATAGGCCCCCAAGCGCTCCACCTATGTTTCCGATTATTGGGATAGGGCTTCCAGCAAAAGCCCCTGCTAATCCTCCCGCAATGGTAGTGCCCGCAACAGTAGTTAAGTTCTGTGGGGTANAGTAAGCGCCCTGACTCTGTGCGAATATCTCGCCTATAACACCCCTGCTAATCTCTCCCTCTTCGTGATACGTGTCTAGAAGCGCCTTAAATCCAGCGAAGTAATCTTGATACCAAGCAGCTTCTTCCTCTCCCCCATACTCTTTGATTCTTTCAGCATACCTCTCATTGAATCTCTCTAGCTCTGGCGTCATAGACTGACCTTGAGCCGCAGCGTTAAGATCCATAAACTCCCTCACTTCTTGAGCGTCAACCTCTTCGCCAACGAAGCCTTGACCGACGATGCCGCTCATCTCCTCAAACTTCTTCTGGGCCTCTTTACCCTGAAGCCCTATATCCCAAAGAGACCCCCAAAAACCTTGGTCTTCCTTAAATACAGCATTGGCCTGCTCTACATAAGGGACTGATTGATAGAACGATGGATTGAGGTCTCTCACGCGGGTCATCGCCGACGTGTAGTCCTCGCCAGATACACCTTTAGCCCTTAAGTAATTGTCAGCGTCTATCTCATTGAGTTGAGAAGCTTGGTTTATAAAAAAGTTTAAGTCCTTTTCTTCCATATGTCTTCTAGATTAGTTTAGGGCTAAGTCTGAAGACAAAGGTAATAAACCAGCGTTTGACAGTATGTTGTAGTTTTGGCCTGACTCGACCTTTATGATAGCTTGCATAAGCAGTTTCAGCGGCACCTGATTGGCTGGAGTAGATGGAGAGATCTCTGGATACCCCATGGATTTAGCGAAGTCAGCTATTGATCTAGCATAAGCTACTGGATCGTTTTCTATGAAAGGTGCATAAACAGATATGATGTCATACATTGTCACTTCGTCTGGAGTTTTCGCACTAGACGGAAGAGTACCAGCAGCTATCTTCTTGCCAACCTCACCCCTTCCTTCTCTTTTAATCTTGAGATCTTTTTCAAGAGCGTCTAATCCTTCCTGCGGGGTATCGAATACTCGGAAAGGAGAGTTGTCTTTAGGGTTTATGTATACGGGTCCATCATAACCTTCAAAAGGTCTCAAGTTGCCAGGGTTGTTAGTGAGGATGGCTACACCACCACCTGCATCATAAGCAGCTCTTTGCTCTTCAGTAAGCCTAGCCCTCAACTCATCTCTAGTGGGCTCATTAGATGGTCTAGAAACCTCATCCTGTGCCTGCATATCTGCCATGCCAGGAGACATACCCTCTGGGTTCAACAAGTATCTAATTGTTTCTTCTGCGGCTTGCCTTATAATATCTTTCTGACGACTTTCAGCCGTCTGATAATCGCCAGGAGTTAAGAAATCCACGACGCTCGCAACACCACTTCTAATCCCTCTGCCCAAAGCTCCTAGGGCTCCCTGACTTGGATTTACCTCTGGTTCCCTGTAGCCTAAATCTCTCAACCTCTGTTCAAAGTAAGGGCTGTTACGAACCTCTTCAGGAAGGTCATCTATATTCAATGAGCTAGCATCTGAAAGATACCCAAATCCTTGGTTTTGTGAGCGATTTTCAGGAAGAAATGCAGCTAGCTCTTCTCTTCGCTGAGTCTCTTGTTGCTCTACCCGCTCAGCCTCTCTTCTCTCTTCTTGATCCCTTTGATCAGCCTCTTGTTGCGGCCTTGCTTTAGCAGCTTCAAATCTTTGCTTTATTCTACTTCTTCTGGATGAAATTGCTGAAGCCTCTGATTGATTAATCATCTGAGAGTATAGATCAGAGCCTACATAATTCAATAAAGAAGCGTGCAAACCAGGATCGCTAGAGGCACTAACTCTTCTAACCGATCTTGACACCTCTTCTGGGTAATCAAAACCTGGAATTTCTTCCTCCCCCTCTGGGATAACAGGAGATAATGTCTCTATCTCAATATAGAAATTACCGAGTTGGTCTACATTCAAAGCTGTTATTTGCTCTTCCTCTAAAAGTTCAGTGGTGAAATCGTCGGTGATAGGTTCGGTTAAGTTCAGCAAAGCATTAAAACCAGTGTTCTCCACATTGTTTTCTAAACCCTGCCCCTCAAGAGCTAACAGCAGGTTGCCCGCCTCGTCACCAACAGCAGCAGAGATATCCTCAGCAGTAGTTAGTTCTGTTTGACCCTCTATAAAATCAGGGCTTCCCTGTCCTGTAACGCCACCGCTAAATATTTCTTCGGCCCTACTTACAACCACCTCCCCGAACCTGTCTTGCCAAGCGTTTCCTGCGTCTGTCACGTAAGCATCAATAGCTCTTTGAACAAGCTGTGGGTTGGTCATAAGCTCATCTAAATCCATTTGAGCTCTAGATTCGTCTTCAGCTTTTATAGCCGCTAAATACAAGTTAGCGACTCTGCGTTGCATTTTTGGGTCAGACATTATCTGTCTTCTGGTCCAATTCATCGCTGCATCAGCGCTAATGTGGTCATCCTTAAAGGCCTCTGACTTAGAGTCGTAGTACTCGTAGCCACTGAGTATGGACAGATTGTCCACCAACTGAGGCATAAATGGATTGTCTACCCTGCCCCTGGCGCTGAGCATGGGGATACCCTGCTCGTTGTACTGAAGCTGTCTTCCCTGATCTAGGGATGTATATGCATCTTCGTAAGACTGCCTGGTTCTGCTGTCAATAAAATCCCCGTATGGATTCTCTCCAGATTGCTCTCTTAAAATTCGACCCTGAAAAGTGCCTGCCTGAGCCCCACCAGATGCAGTACCAAAGTTTTGTGTTTTGTATGCCTCTGAGCTATCGATAAAAGAAGAGAGCTGGTTTGCCATTTGAGCAAACTGTATCATACCCTCCGAGCTTNTAGTAAAGTCATCTATATTATCAGTAAGCCATTGCGCATACTGTTGAGCCTCGGAGTAGTCGCCACCAAACATGGTGGACTGATCAGCTACTTCTACGAGCTGAGCCAGCTTGAAGGCGTTAGCCTCTCTTTCTTTTTTTTTAGTTTGTACTAAAGCCTGCTCTTCTCTAAAACCTTTAAAGAGATCTGGAACAGTAGTATCGTCTATCTGATAGCTAAAAGGATTATCGCTCATTTCTCTCCCTCATTGCGAACTCACGCATAAGCTTGCGGAAGTACGGTGATTCTTTTGCGGTTTTCTTCTGCTGCTCTGGGTTGAGCACAGCTTCACCTCCAGTCATCTCTCCAATCTTTGCTCCGTCTTGCATAATATCGATGGGGTTGGACTTGTGAGAGAACTCACCTGGAGTCATCATGCCTCCTTTTCTCATTCCGTTACCAGTGGTTGGGTCGCCATCCAAATTAAACGTACCGTCAATATTAAACTGACTAAAAGTAGATCCCATACCGCTTCCAGATTGTGCGCTAAGAGGCAGTGTGGAAGTATAGTCGAACAACACTTGCTGCTCTGGAGTAAACATGTTTCTCATTTGAGGATTTGACGTTCCAGAAGAGGGATCTGAGTTATTGTCAGAAGACCCACCTGGAGATTGAAATGCATCAATAATATCGTCTGCACTACCTAAAAGACCACCAACAAGGTTTGCAGTAGCCCCAATCCTCTGAGCCTGCAAAGCCCTGTTTCTTGCGTCTGCTCCTCTTAGTGCCTGGAACTCAGCAGCTGCAAGCTGTTGCTGGAGAGCAACGTTCTTGTTCTGCACCGCTTGCTCTTGAGCACCAAAAGCGGCCAAAGCGTCTTGCAATCTTTTCTGACTGCCAGCCTCAATGCCCATCCTGGTTCGGGCTGCCTGTCTATTTGAAGCGCCAAGACCTCCGAGCAAAGCTTTTGCTCCGCCAGATTTTAATGCTCCGATGTTAGATGCCTCTTGTTCCGCAGCGATCTGTCTTTGCAAATCAGCAGCTGGATCTTGCCTGGCTAAATTTANATATTCCTTAAAGGCACTCCCCACAGAAAACTGAGGCAAGTCTTTTCCTAACTTATCGAATTGNCTCTTAACCCTGGTTTTGTCCACTTCCTGGGATTTGGCTGCTGCCCTGCCGCCAATAAATTTAGCAAGCTGCGGACCAAGTAGAGTTATTAAACTGATAGGGTCTACAGCCAAAGAAAGGCCTGGGTAATCGAAAAAGAATATTTGTTTTATAAAATCAATCATGTTCTTGCAAATATAGTTATTCTCGGCCTAACGCATGGTGACGTTTAGAATCGCTAACGTGAGTGTTGATGCAGTATAGCTCGTGCTTGCTGGTTGAGCTATTAGTCAAAGTGATCGTAGCAAAGTTCCCCCTCAAGGCGTCGTTGTTAGTCTGCACCTGTAAATAAACCTTTTTATCGTCGGCAGGACCTGCTGCACTAGTGTTGAGAATTATTGTTTTTGCGGCTAAATCAAAACCAACAAGAAACTTACCGCTGCCTAATGCGGTATTAACAAAGGTTTCTCCATCGTCAGAAGTGAGAACAGTAAGTGCAGATGTATAAAAAGGGAATCGATCAATTCTCGATATGTCTGAAAGCGTTACGGTTGAGCTAGAGCTACTAGCGCCACCAGAGGCGACAGTACCTACATAGCGGTATTTAGCGGTTGATGCTTTTGACATAGCTGCGTAGTAAGCGCCTTCCTTCTCTATAAATTTAGGTGTGTTCGAAGTGTCTGCTGCGTCATGAATTACACCAGAGGTTTGTCCAAGGTTAGTGGTCGCTCCAGTAGACATCTCCCATGAAGGGGAGTTTCCTTCATACGATATAGCGTTGAATACCTTAACGTTAGATGGCGACAGCTTGGAAACTACTTTTACCATAGATGACTCTGCCGACTCGCCATGAAAAGTATTGTAGGCAGACGTGTTATCGTGTTTGTAAAATATCGTATCATCATCTGAGGTAACCGCTTTATATTTAGCGGTGTACAGCATGTTGTTTTGATTACTATACAAGTCAGGAAGAAAGCTATATCTGCTTTGCCATGCACCTCTAGCCGCGTCATACCCAACAGTATCCTCATTGGTTCCTCTCCTAGTGATGTAATATGTGTTATCTCTTGGGTCGTACCCACTAACGTATTTAGTTGCCCCAGAAGCAAAGAACCTTTCAAAAAATGAGGACATGTTTTTCTCTGATATAACTACAAGCTGACCCCCTGTAAGAGCGCATACCGCTTGTCTAGACTCATCAGCAAAGTAAACCGTGCTATCCTGAATAAGAACAGCTTCTGGATGACCGCTACTTCCATAATCACCAGAAGAATATCTATGCTGTTGTAACACATCTGTAGATATCGAAACGTCTGCGCTTCCACTGGCGTATTCGATTATGTTTTTGTTTACTGGAATAAGGGCAAGCTTATTCTCTTGTATAGCCACCACATCCTCATTGTAATTGCCTATGTAGTCAATCGCCCCGAACTTAAGGTCCAAAGAAGAAAAGTTAGCAAGCGNAGGATTAAACGAAGAGAAAGAGAGGTTCGAAACATCTTCTGCATAAGCATCACTATACGTCAATCCATTTAGCCTGACTATTTCCTTAGACTTTTTAAATGGAACATGAGCTCTTCCCTGGCTCCAGATCCTTGAGTCAAACCTATCGGAAAGGGTGTTGCTTTCTATAAATAGAGTTTGATATCCGTAAGAGTCATAGAAATCTCTAGCCTCCCAAGCAGAAAACGTGCTTGAGGTTGCAGTTTCAAGATCAGTTTCTATATCGTTGTCAAGAACTTGAACTCCTCCTCCTGGGCTAGCGCCAGCATGCAGGGCAGTCTTACAGGCTACTGGCCTCAGCCAAGAATCGCCATTCGTCACAGTAATAGAAGCCCCATGCTGATTGACGCTACCTGATTTTCTAGCCCCGCATCTGTCGCCATGGCCTATCTCGTAGTACACCTTTTGAGAAGTAGTTTTCTTAGGGGTGTATATCTCAACAAGGGTTTCTTTGCCCCAGTGATTAATAGCGTTAGTTCCAATAGTAGTGTTCGATCCAGTAGTCAAATCAAAACCGCTTACATCTCCCCAGTCAAACCCAGTATATCTTACGGCA
>FUFK010041003.1_pt1 | contig 12193 bp, 10 predicted proteins | sample 1021851 | NCBI WGS metagenome assembly FUFK01 (sample SAMEA51879418, study PRJEB19060) | metagenome
ACAATCGAGTTTGATTTGACTTCAGAAAGTACGGTCGAGCCGAACCTTGCAAGGGCCACTAAATCGTCATCTGCAGGCGCTTTTGTAACGCACTTAACCGCCGACCAGTCTACCGATGGTGGGCCTTGAACTTGGGCTACCCAACCACCATCTAGTTGTCTGATTCTAACCTCGTCCTTACGAGGTGTGAAATCGTCCAAAGTTAGCATTCTTCGATTCTGTTTTTCGCTCANAATTTCTANCGCATCNTCATCATATCCNGGNGCAATAATGCACTCAAGGAAATGNCCACCNATGGCTTCGGCNGTTGCCTTCTCAACGGTGTGAGTGAATGCGATTACNCAACCGAATGCAGACTCTGGGTCGCTAGCTAGAGCATTCTCCCAAGCGCCTACTTGTGTTGCATCGATTGCCGCGCCACAAGGATTTGTGTGCTTGATTACAACACAGCCATGTGGGCGCTTCTCATCAGTATCGATTAGGAAACCTCGAGCGATTCTCAAAGCGCCATCGAGGTCTAGATAATTGTTGAATGAGAGCTCCTTTCCTCCGTGCTGAACGGCTGCAGCCAGCCCTTTCGGACCTGTTGCGCTAGCTGCTGGATAGAATGCTGCGGGCTGATGTGGGTTCTCTCCGTATCTAAGTGAAGTTCCGGTCTCACTAGCAACGTGAATTCGACTTGGAACATCTGGTGAATTGAATCTGTCATCCAGCTCATTGCTGACCGCTGAATCGTAAGCAGCCGTAGTTTGGAATGCGTCCAGTGCCAATTGTTTACGAGCCTCTAGGCTAACTCCCGATGGGTTTCCATTTGCTGATTCCAATGCAGACAGTACCGAGTCGTATTGTTCGGGTGAAGTAAGTACCAAGCAGTCCTTGTGATTCTTTGCGGCTGACCTAATCATCGTAGGACCTCCAATATCAATCATCTCAATCAATTCTGCATCTGGTGCTGGTGGGTCTTTTGCCGCTACGGACTCGAATGGATACAGATTAACACAGACTAGGTCGACCGTTCGATAACCCAATTCATCTAGCATTTCCATGTCATCTTCACGGTCGCGACGGACGAGAATTCCGCCGTGTACTGCCGGATGTAGAGTCTTTACCCGTCCGTCGAAACATTCCGGGTGGCCGGTCGCATCGCTGACATCGATTACCGGCAAGCCCGCTTCACGCAATGCGCGCGATGTTCCCCCCGTGGAGAGTAGTTCCCAACCAAGGTTGTGTAGTGCCTTTCCTAACTCGACAATTCCGTCTTTGTGAAAGACGCTCAGCAAGGCGCGAGGTGCTGCCATAACTCGGGGTGGTAGCATCGGGTTTGAAGTGTTCGCGGAGGCGCTATTCAGACTCCGAATGGTAAGTCTCTGTAGGCTTAATGCCCCACTGAATCAACAAACCAAGAATTGCAATTAATCCCGCGACACGGAATACTGTGTGATATGTCCAAATTCCTGTACCTTCAACCGTCGCTGACCAGATGAAGGCGGCTAGTACTGGACCAATGATTCTTGAGAGTGCTCCGAATCCCTCCTGAGCTCCCATGACTCTTCCTAGATCAAGGCCCGTTGCCCTAGCCTCAGTGGTAATCATCGTAGATTGTGATGGTTGGAATAGGCCATTTCCTGCCGCTATGAGTGTCGTCACGAACAGGATGGTCAACGGCGTGGGGCTGGGGTACGGTATCGAACCGAGTCCAATTGAAGTCAGTATAATGCCAACTATCATCAATTGGCGAACATCGAACCTTTTGCTAAGGGGGCGAATTAACCCCCCTTGGACAATTACACCCATCAGCCCAACATAGGCGAAGATGTATCCATTCATCCTCTCATCATATCCTAGTCCACCATCCTCAATCGGCATGGCTGTGAACAGGATGAATGTAGCATGCATCATTGTGAAAGCAAGTAGGAAGGTCGCATTGACCAAAACCAGCCTTCTCACATTTGGAGATAGGTCACGAACGCTGACTAAATTTCGAAGAACTACTTTCAGCCCATTTTCTTCTTCGGATTTTTCTCCTCTCTTTTCTGGTGGAAGGCTTTCAGGAAGCATTCGGATTGCCAAAAGGAATGAAATTGCTGACAATAATCCCGCTATTAGGCATGGCAGAAAGTATGGGTGTGCCGCCCACCAGTCTGTGTCAAATGGTCCACCAAATGCGTTTGCTGGATCTGTTAGTACTCCGCCCACGAACGGCCCAATCATGAAACCTAAACCAAATGATGCCCCAATCATTCCCATTCTACCAGGCAACTGTTCTGTAGTGCTGATATCACCGATGTAGGCTCGGGTTACAGCGATGTTTCCGTTCCCCGCTCCAGCCAAGAAGCGTACTGCAATAGCCATCCAAAGGGCGGATGCAAGTCCAAAAGAAATCAAGAAAATAGTATTGCTAACCAATCCTAACATCAAAATTGGTCTACGACCAACCCGGTCTGATAGTGCACCTAGTAATGGAGTGAATAGGAATTGACCCAATGTGTAAGATGCCAGAACAATTCCAACCCACCAATCTCTTGATGCCATATCTACGAAGCCGTCTGCCTCGGCTAAGTCTTGTACAAAATATGTCAAGAAGGGAATCACAAGAGTGAATCCAATCATGTCGATTAATACGACAAGGAATAGGATTAGCAGCGGGGACCGCTGCCCTTCATCAGACATAACTGGGCGCCGGTGCGACTCCGTTTGAATGGTCCGCACCGGATTATGCTTAGTCGCCTCTTGCCGAGATGACTTGGTCAATCCTTAGCATACTCATGGCTGTCTCGACTGAAGATTCCAAACCGTCCTCGATAACAGCCCTTGGGTGCCAAACGCCTGAGACATCTCCTACTTCTCCATCGGCCCTAACTCCCTGTGGTGTATCAGAATCTTCACGTGCTGCTGCACGCATCTCTAGAACTGCATCGAGTGAGTCCTTTCCTGAGTTGTCAGCTAGTGTTGCTGGTACCGTCTCCATAGCCCGTGCAAAGGCATCCATTGCTAATCGAGCGCGTCCGGGTTCCGACTCACTAGCTTGTCTTACTGCGTTAGCGATTCTAGCGTGTGTCGCTCCGCCTCCGGCTAGTAGTTGGCCTTCTTCGAGAGCGATGCTAGTAGCTCTCAAGGCATCATGAAGTCCGCGAATAATCTCCTCAGTTGCAGTATCTCCTGCCCCACCAATTGCAAGCGTAACTGCAGCTGGTGTTTTGCAGTCGTCAATGATGATTACATCCTCGACCTGGTCTGTTGCTTGGCGGCGCTCCCACTGAACGCTTCCAGCAACTCCAAGGTCTCTTGCTTCAATATCGATAATTGAATCAATGATTGTGGCGCCGGTTGCAGCGGCGGCATTATCGAGTTCAGATTCGTCAAGATCGGATACAGTAAGAATTCCAGCGTCTGCTAAGTCATGCAGGATGTCTCTGTCAATTTCTCCACCTGCAAGAATCAAATTGGCTCCACTATCAATGAGTGATTTTGCTAACTCTTGTTTGCGGGCTGATTCTGCCTCTACAAATCCATCTAATTGTTCGGCTGATGTAATCTGAATCTCGGCGTCACGAGTCATTTTTCGAATCTTGATATCGCCGCCGAGTACAGCGGTTTTTGCGTTCTTCAGATTATTCGGGAAGTTATCCATTTGGACACGTCGGCGGATTGCTATTCCACGGATTAGGTGACTATCTCGGAGGCCACCTTTGGCCATTTTGTACATTGCAATGTGTTCTGCACCGGCTTGCTCGACATTTGGTTCGACGGCGGTAAGTGCGTCTCGTACCATTGGGGCGAAGATATCGATTGCAGCTTCTGTGCCCTTTCCAGTCAGAGCGGTTTGTGCTACTCCGATGAGTCGAGCATCGTCGACATCTACTGCATCGGCATCCATTTGTTTTGATGCTGCTTCCATTGAAGTCCGGTATCCATCAACTAGTGTCAGTGGGTGTAGTCCCTTGGCGAGTAGGTTGTTTGCCTCTTCCAATAGTGCTCCACAGAGCATCATTGCAGTTGTTACGCCGTCGCCGCAGGCTTCCTCCTGAGTATTACCCATGGCGACCATCATTTTTGCAGCAGGATGTTTGACCATTAATTCGGCTACGATCTTTGCTCCATCGTTTGTGACAGCGGTCGAGCCGTCCGTTTTGTAGAGCATTTTGTCTAATCCTCGAGGACCATAAGTTGGCTTCAATAAATCGGAAAATACACGTGCTGCGGCGATGAGCTTCTCCTGAACTTCCGTTCCACTGGTGATGTTTGTTGAATCACTAACAACAACCACAGGGGGCTTGCCTTCACCCTCACTCATCGAGTCGGCGACCGATGAGGGCGTCATGAACCCTTGCGAACTCAACGGCGGCCACGTTTGCCCTTTCTTCCACCTTTACGCTTCTTTCCGGTGTGTTCCCACTGGCGGCCTGAACGACTGCGCCAGTCTTCCAAGTCTCCTGCTCCCCAGGACTCTTTCTCCACCCTCTTTCGAAGGGCTCTTGGTAACTCGGTTACTGACTTAACGTTGAGTTTGATCTTACCCATATCTTTCTCCAATTGGCGAATGCCGTCGCCTCCTGGACCAACCATTGCTCCAACAGCCGAATCGTCAACGAAGATATCTGCCGATGAATCGGTTAGGAACTTAGCATGCAAGACGGATATCCCGGTGAGTCGGGACGCTTCTCGCTTCAATTCCTCAGCGGCAAGTCTCCAAGCGGGACTGCCGCCTTCTCCGCTTCCACCACTAACTGGAACGACTGCAATTTCAGAGCCGAAGGCGAACATTTCGTGAGTCAATTCGCCGCTTGGGAATCGCTTGATTTCAATTACGGGACGACTGAGATCTGACTCCATTCCAGTGGGCGCACGAACAACCATCTTCAGTTCGAGAACCTCGCTAACCTTACCCTTCTCGATATTGATGACGGTATCCAAAACTTGTGAAATTAGTCCTAATTCTACTTTACCAACAAGGCGTTGAATGGCTTCCAGTGCACTGTTTGCGTGCGTTACGCCGAGAAGTCCGACACCTGCGAGGCGTACATCTCCAAATATCTCGAAATCTCTTGCTCTGCGAACCTCATCAAAAATTACGAAGTCAGGTCGAACGAGGAAAATCACCTCCGCGGTTTTCTCTAAATTGCCCTCCAGAGGTGCGTATTGAGTAACTCTCTGTGGGACTTGTAAATCCCTAGGTGCTTCCATGGTCTTGACCATCGCCCCAACCGATTCATCGAGATGGGCTGCTATTGCTTGAGCGAAGGTTGTCTTTCCACTTCCTGGCTTTCCAACGACGAATACTCCACGGTGATGGTCTGAAAGTCGTCGAATCAATTCGTCATTCAACTCATAGTCACTGAGTTTGAGGTGGGCTACGGGTCTAACGACGGTAATTTCCCATGCTTCTGAGAATGGTGGCCATGCGCAGGTTACTCTCAAGTCTCCGATTTGCATAATTCTACAGCCTTCGCGCTCGATCTCAATGAAGCAATCCGAGCGAGCATCATTTTGCTCGACTACCGATGCCAAATCCTCTGCAAGTGATTCTAGCATCGGCTTATCCCAAACTTCGCCCTCTACCTCTTCTAACCTCAATTGACTGATGTGACCAGCCTTTACTCGTGGAGGACAATCGGCCTTGAGAAATACAGTTGATGCAGTTTCATCGGATAACAATGACTCCAATGAATCAGGAAGCGGAGGGTGGTCGCCGAAGGCCGCCATGGATGAGACTGTGAGCCAGCGGCCTTTCACCGTTGGGGGATAAGTTGTCTACTCAATTCAGGACGTTTACACACCAACGCGCGAACATGGTAGCGGAAAATGCGACTGCTAGCGCAGGAACATCCGGATAATCCAGATTGCTTGTGTAAACGACGTACTGAGCCATTGTTACGGCAATTATTGTGGCGATGTCTCTGATTTCTGGCATGCCCCAACCAGACTGTGTGCGGATATGCTCTCGGCCTACCCAAGTATACCAAACCAATGCGACAAGGCCGGCAATCAATGCGTGTCCAACTACCCAACCTATAGTGTCTCCAAAAGTTGCAACTATGCTATCTTGGAAGTCGCCGAAAAGCATCGAGGCGAGGTCTACCATGTTACACCCGAGTCGCCTTATGTTCTTCAATCAACGGTATGTTCACTGACGGATAATGCGTCTAATTTCATCAATATCTGCTGGCGCGGAAATTGGAGCATTTGCTCTTTGAGATTCAATTCCATCCAACTCTCCCATGTGATAATTAACCACTATATCAGGGTCCTTCAATAGATTACCAGTAAGCATACCTACAACACGCTGCTGAGGGTCAATTACACCCTCTTGAACGAGTCTTCTAATTCCCGCTACTGTAGCGCAGCTGGCGGGTTCTGCACCAATTCCTGCTGCATCGACTATCGCCTTCGCATCCATGATTTGGTCATCGGTTACTTCCGTTACTATTCCATCCAATGCGGTAATTCCTCGCATTGATTTGCGCCACGAAACTGGATTGCCAATCTTGATTGCAGTTGCGATTGTTTCTGCCTTGACTGGTTCAATATCTGTTCCTTCTGACCAAGCGGTATAGAGAGGGTTTGCTCCTGCTGCCTGAACGACAGCGATGCGTGGTAATTGATCGATAATTCCTAACTCGTGAAGTTCCAACAAACCCTTGGCAATGGCTGTGTTGTTTCCGAGATTTCCTCCTGGCAGGACTATCCAATCAGGAACCTGCCAATCGAGGTCTTGCATGATTTCCATTCCGATTGCTTTTTGCCCTTCAATTCGGAATGGATTTATTGAATTCAGGAGGTATATTCCTTCACTATCGCATACATCCTGAACTAAGGCCATAGCATCGTCGAAGTCGCCTTCTATTTGGATGGTCTTTGCCCCATATGCTAGGGCCTGACTTAACTTACCGAAGGCGATTTTTCCTTCTGGTATGAAAATTAATCCATCCATGCCGGAAATCGCTGCATAGGAAGCCATTGAGGCGGATGTATTGCCGGTTGAAGCGCAAGCAACTGCGCTCATTTCGAGGAGTTTCGCAACAGTGATTCCGACAGTCATTCCGCGATCCTTGAAGGAACCAGTTGGGTTCTCTCCTTCATGCTTCAACCAGAGGTCTTCAACTCCAACTTCCCGGCCTATTTCGCTGGCATTGTAGAGGTTTGTCGAGCCTTCGCCTCGGGCCGCTGCAATCTCCTGCAATTTCTCGTCGCCCAAAGGTAGGATTAGTTCGCGAAATCGCCAAACTCCGGAGCGGTCAAGCGAGTCTTTTGAGGATAATCTCGCGTCAAGAATTTCACGGGTTAATTCGCATTGAGATAAATCGTGAATTACATCTAGGGTGCCCGAACAACCGCATCGATATCTTAGATCAAGACCTGCGTAAGTCTCGCCGCAACGAACACAAGAAAGGTGCCATGGGACCTCACTCATCACTCTCTCGAGCCTGTCGCATTGATTTGAAACCCATCGGGACCTTCTCACCGATGCAGACATAGCGAGTCGGTTCGACGGGAGAGCGTGAGCGGAGGCAAGACGAGGTTACTTGTTGTCAAGGCAGCAATGACTGTCTATGGCGGAGCAGCCCGTGATTTGATGCGTAATTTACCTGCAATTTCAGAGCATTTTGAGGTAAAATTTCTCTGTCTTAATTTACGGGATTCGCAAAGAACTCTGATTGAATCAATGGGGGTCGAAGTCCTTTGTCCAGAACAGCAATGGGAAGCTGAAGGTGGGATTTGGAATGAGATTACGGCTGGTCAAGAACGTAGTGCTGCGGCAGCATGGCATAGGTTTGAGGAAGCCGGAGAAGCAATTCAATGGGCTGATGCTATTCACCTAACTGGTGGTAATGGCTCAATGGAGTTTCCAAGTCTAGTTCCGTCTGACAAGCCGATGCATTTGCACTTCCTTGAGTCAAAGCCTGGCATTCACGATGATGTAAGTCACCTGAAGCCCGATGGTAGTGGAGGATGGAGGCCAAAACTTCTGCATATCTTACAAACTCGTCAGCGGGCTCGAATTGAGGCTTCATTTCGTAAGTTTGCAAAAAACGACAATTGGATTGTAAGTGCAAACTCGGCTTTTTCTGCATCTAATCTAAAGAGAATTTACGGCATAGAGGGGGGTGTTTTGCACCCTTCTGTTGATCTGTCGGAATTCCCACGTCAACCGAGTTCAGGGGAGTCTTCGAGTTTCGAATCTACAGGAGTAAGTATCCTAGGCCCATATGTCGCAACCATTGGTAGGATATCTCGCTTCAAAGGCACCTATGAGACTGTTCAGCACCTTTCTGGAAGTAATCTAAATCTTGTTGTAATTGGCGGCGGTTCAGCAGAAGAAATAGAACAACTGCAAGCCTATGGAAAGAAAAATGGTGTTGTTGTAATGGCTTTATCTGGCCTTTCCTCAGAAGCCATGCGGTCGGTAATGCGAAACTCGGTTGCAATTGTTGGTTTGGCTCATGGTGAGGCATTCGGACTGACGCCAATCGAAGCCATGGCATTGGGCACTCCTCCTATTTTCGTTAACGAAGGTGGTTACCGAGAAACCGTTGTCGATGGTACGAATGGACGTTTGATTCAGCGTGGAGATTTCGCCTCGTGGAAGGCTGCACTTGAGCAAGCCCAGGAGCAAGATACTCGCGCGGGTTGGGCTGAGGCTGGGCTTGCGAGAATTGAGGAATTAGGATTGACACCGGAACGTCACGCCCAAAGGCTAGTTGACAAGTTACGGCCTTTGCTGGGAAATTGATTAGAAGAATGAGACTGAAAACATGACCGATTTGAGCGAATTGCTTGATGCGCGAAATCGTCACATCAGCAACTCGTTGTCTATTGGACACGGTAAACCACTTCACATCGTGAAAGGAGAAATGCAGTATCTCTATTCCATTGATGGAACTAGGTATCTTGATCTTGTAAACAACGTCTGTCACGTAGGTCATTGTCATCCAAAAGTGGTTGCAGCAGGTCAAAAACAAATGGAAATTCTTAGCACAAATACTCGCTACATATACGATGGTTTAACCGACTATATTTCGAGGCTGGCGAATACTCTACCTGATGGCCTTGATGTTGGTTTCATGGTCAATTCTGGAAGTGAGGCAAACGAACTGGCTATCCGCTTGGCTAGAGCCCACACTGGAAATCACGACATGTTGGTGGCCGATGGAGGATATCACGGCAACACCAGTATGCTCGTTCAATTGAGCCCGTACAAATTTCTTGGACCCGGCGGTAAAGGAGTTCCAGAGCCTTGGGTACACGTTGTTCCTGTTCCAGATGAATATCGAAGGGCAGGTGTCGATTACGAACAAGAGACGAAGGATGTAATCTCTAATGCGGGAAGTGTGGCTGGATTTCTGATTGAGCCAATGCTCTCATGCGCAGGTCAAATTCCACTACCTGATGGCTATCTCAGACTTGCTCAGACATACACAAAGGAGGCTGGTGGTCTGCTGATTGTGGACGAGGTGCAGGTTGGCTTTGGCCGCTTTGGAACTCATATGTGGGCCTTCGAATCTCAAGATGTTGTTCCGGATATTGTTGTTCTTGGTAAATCGATAGGTAATGGTCATCCTATGGCTGCAGTTTTTACTACTAGGGAAATAGCTTCTTCTCTTGGAGAGATGGAATGGTTCAGTTCTACAGGAGGTAATCCAGTCTCTTGCGCAATTGGCAAAGCAGTACTCGACGTAATTGAAGATGAAGGCTTGCAAGAGCAGGCGAAAGAGTATGGTGAATATTTCTTGAATGGGCTTCGTAAACTGAAAGAAGCCTGTCCAGTGATTGGAGATGTTAGAGGAAGAGGCCTCTTCATCGGAATTGAGTTTGTTGATGACCGGATTACATTAGAGCCGAATGCCGAAGAGGCTGAAAGAGTGGTTCGTGAAATGAGAGATTTAGGGGTATTGTTGAGTACCGATGGGCCGCACCATAACGTCATCAAAATCAAGCCGCCAATGGTACTTACAAGACAGGATATCGATATGACTCTAGAATGTCTAAACGGCGTACTGAGCGGAAATGGTGATTGATATGCGGCGAATTGATGTGGGAGTTGATGAGGCAAATGAATTGCTGAGTCAGGCGGGTCTCGCAAGCGTAAACACCATGGAAATATTACAAGGAGGTTGGGATAATACCAACATTCTCCTAACTCTAACTGACGCTTCCAAAGTCGTTCTAAAAGTATGGAATGCAAATACGATTGAGGAAGTAAGGCGTGTTGTGGCTAGACATTGTCACCTCGATGAACATGGCATACCTACCGCCGTACCAATCGAATTTCTCGATGGTGAGTTAGTCGTTGAAAAGGAAGGGATGGCCTGGACTCTACTGCCATTCGTTGAAGGCGGTATGTTGGGTATTGATGAGAAATCTCTGAAGAGTCTTGGAGAAACTTTGGCCCTACTTCACCAAATCCCGACTACAGATTGTTTTCCAACCGATTACAGAATGGGGTGGTCTCTGTTTGAGGAAATGTTCGAAATAGCAGACGATACAAATTCTTGGTCTGATTTTCTAATCTCTCTGAAGAAAGAATCTGAGAGTTTACGCGACCAAATTTCAGCTGATTTACCACAGGGGATTTTGCATGGCGATCTGTTCCCAGATAATATCATTGGAGATGGTTCAGTTGCGGCTATCCTTGACTTGGAAGAGGCTTTCATCGGCCCTTGTGCGTTTGATTTAATGATGGCTTTCGTCGGATTTGGTTGGGGCGATGAAGAGCCCATGCATGAGCGGTGGAATGCATTACTGGAAGGCTATGAATCGGTTCGTCCACTATCTCAGGATGAGAAGTTTGCCTTACCTGCACTTCACAGATATGCTACACTTTCGATTGCGGCNTGGAGATATTGGAAGCATGTTATGACTCAGCCAGATGATGAGCTCAGAGGACGATATTTGGAAATGGTAAATCGGCTCGAAAATGAGTTTAATTTTTGATGTATAGACTACTAGGTGAAGATAGATGAGCGCTGTTGTACATTCAATCAACATCAGTACACAAGGTGGAGTTCCAAAGTTACCTATTGACAAAGCCCAAATAAAATTCGAAGGAGTTGAAGGAGATTTCAATAAATTCCGAACAGAGAAGAAAAATAGTACTGGTACGCGAGCAGTGACGCTATTTTCATTAGAACAAATTGAGAAATTGAAGAGCGAGGGGCACTCCATTGATATTGGGACTACTGGAGAAAACATCACTATCGAAGGCGTAGATTGGCCGACTCTAGATGTTGGAACTCGAATGATGATTGGTGAAGCGATGATTGAGCTTAGCGAGCCTACCGCTCCGTGCAGCAAAATTGGAAAGTCATTCATCGATGGTGCGTTTTCACGAATAGATCACGAGTTGGAATTAGGTTGGTCCCGATGGTCTGCTTCTGTTATTGAGGAAGGAGGAGTCCAGGTCGGAAGTCAGGTCATTCTACTGTAAGGGTTGAGTATGATTCAAAATTTCAAACATCAATTGAAAACAAGTTCCTTCTGACTAATTACATGCGATTGTATTGGCTCGCCGTTGTGCTAGTGTGCTTTGCGGCTCCATCTCTCGTGGAGGCAGAAACCTATCGAATCAGTGGAATCGTGACATATTCCGATGGGAGTACCGTGAACTACAATGATGTGGAAATAGTTTGTAATAGTCAAGAATACGACTGTCATCCATTCAGAGGCACAGAGTCGAACACCGACATGTATGGTAGATTTACTTTAGAATTGGATGTCGAAGAATATCATGACGGTGCTGAATTAATCTTGAGTGTAAGAAATGAGAACTTCAGCCATATAATCGATATCTCCGAGATGCGAAATTCCTCTCAGTACTTTGTTGTCAATGACATACAGTTGCTACAAAATCGCCCTCCAGCACCTATTTTCTCAGGATTTACTTGCGGATTGATAATTTTCTCGCTAGCGTTTGGGATGGTTCTCGTACGTACTGCAACTAGGTTGATGACGCCGGTCGGGAGAGCAGAATTTGTTGGCTACAGGGCGCCGCGAATCGTAGAGTGTCCAGAATGTCACGGACGCATAGAACAACATCGACTGATTAGTCACCTTATCGTGGAGCATGAAATCGAACCACTTGAAGCTGGTGAAATCGCAGGTATTGTCTTTTCAAAAATCGAGATGAAGTAATGGTGCAGAGGGCAGGATTTGAACCTGCGAAGCACTACGCACTGGGACCTCATCCCAGCCCCTT
>FUFK010041119.1_pt2 | contig 12191 bp, 15 predicted proteins | sample 1021851 | NCBI WGS metagenome assembly FUFK01 (sample SAMEA51879418, study PRJEB19060) | metagenome
CCATTGCATCNATGTGTTCNANTGCTGGNTCNTTTGGCATATTTGGNGGAGGNGGNGGTAANATTCTATCAATATCTTTTACACCNATNGCTTCGTACATTCTTCTGTAAGCAGAATATAAATTATGCATTTGTGGGTTCGACATTGCTAATCTTAATTGTTCTTGTGCAAGTGAAACTCTTTGTGACATAGAAAATATATTTGGATCTGCAACAGGTAAAATATCCACCCTGTCATCAAAGTCTGTTGCTTTAACATTTCTTGATGCTCCAATTACATCGTAAGGATATTCTGGTGGTAGAGACTCACCAAAAATTTTAGCAAGNAATTTAAATTCTTGTTTAAGACCTACGTAAAGTCTTTTATGGATTGCTGACATTACTCTTGAACCACGTTCTAAAAGAGCTACGGTCGTACCAACAGCGGCCTGTTGATTCCCGTCCCCGACCTGCATGTCAGCAATGGACGCGAACCTTTGTCCTGCTTGNACNACAATTCCCATCAATTGNAATAATGTAGCTGATGGTTCTTTGTATGGTAGGAATACGAATGCATCTTTTAGATTACCACCTGGAGTGTCAACATCTTTAAATTCTCCTGGTTGTATNTTTGCGGCATCATCTTTTACTCTGACACCTCTTTGTTTAAATCCTGCGGGTAGGTTGGATAATGTTCCAGCGTCTAATAATTGACGGAGAGCCGCAGTTGCAGTACGGCTCAATCCGCCAATCATGTGAATTAATCCTAAGCCATAAAATCCTAGTCCTGGCAGAAACTTGAAGTGGACAAAATATTGGATTTTATTTTTCTTGGGATCATTGGGCGCAAAGTTTCGTCTAATAGACAAAACTTTCCTACTGCCTTCTTCGATTGTAACGATGTAAGGCAATTTTATTCCCGTTGGCTCTCCGTCGGGGCCAAGGTCTTCGAATCCTTCCAAGTCTAGATTAACGTGGCATTCTAGAATTGTATANAAAGGATCTACTCTTTGGGATTTTGTGACACCTTCAACTTCTCTTTCTTTTTCTTCGAGTTCGTTGGTTACAGTGCCTGTTGGTTTTGTCAATTCGATGTCAGAATAGAATCCAGATACCATCTGTTTTCTTAAATCGTTTTCTGACATCTTGACAACATGGATGACTGCTTCCGCATCGTCTAATGAGGTAGCCGTATACGGAACAACAAGGTCATCAGCCGGAACAAACTTTGATACAGCTCGTCCCAATAAATCGTCGTAATAAACTTTTTTAAATGTGGAACCTGCAAGTGGTAAATAAAATAACATTTGATCAAAATCAGATTCATACTCTTGCATCTTATCCATGATCTGATAGTTCATGAAATTTTTAACTCTTTGTGCTTGCATTTCTTTTTGTGGATCAGATTTACCCATAACCATAGTTCTAACTGGTCCATCTGCAGGTAATAATTCTTTGTAAGCTAAAGCTTGAAATTGTGTAACAGCCTCTGCAAGAACTGGGTGCGTTGCACCTGAAGCTCCTTGAAACGGTTCTGTTCTATTTGTGTATTTAAATCCTAATAAATCTAAACCAGTAATATATGCTCGTTCCCATTCTTTACGAGACATTTTATATTCCATATAATCATTTTGTAATTGATTACCGATCATGTCGGTATCGTCTTCAGGAAGTAATTCGTTTAAGTTTGCAAAGTGGTCTACCTCTGTTGGTAAAGGCATTGCATTAGGGTCAAAATCAATTGTTGCCCCTTCTTCGTCTTCTGTAACTTCTACTGGACCTTTTGGTGTTTCTTCAATTTCCGTAACGTCAATTTCCTCTGCAACTTCTTCATCAGGACGTTTTACGTTAGGGAGACCTTTATCTATTTCTGCCATATATGTTCTCCTAGACTTTTTTAACCTGTTTTGGTGGTAATTTCAACCCTTGTGATAGCGGTCCTTTTTTAGGTGGCACCGACCACCATTTATAACCAGGGTTGTTGTAAACGCTAGCCAATTTTTGTGTATTAGTTTTTTTCTTAGTTTTTGTTTTTTTAATCATTGACGCTGATACATCCATTAATTCTTGTTGTTCTGCAAGATACTCAGCTTTTTCTTCTGGGCTCATTGCATTAATTCTTTGTTGTTCTTCATATCCTAGTTTACCTAATTGGTAAAGTCCCTCACCAGCTAGTGTTGCAATACCTAATGGTGATGCAAATCGTGCAGCTCTTATTACGTTAGCAGGTGTAAACACACCTGGTAGTCTTAGACCAGCTGCAGTTTCAACACTTTTTCTAACAAGTGGATTTTTTATATTAGCAAGTCTACTTGTTAATGCTTTTATACCTGCTGGTGCAAGTGCAGCCTCTGTACCAAGTATAGCTCTATCTAAAGATTTTGTTGGATCGACCCCTAATCCAACGTTTAAACCAACAAGAGCAGTAGGAGAACCTAAACCACTTGCTATGTCACCAATAACTCTACCCATGAGTGATGGATCGAAGAATGGGTTAGCATATAATCTTGCATCCCCAAGCGCAGCCGCTCTTTTAACTTTAGCTCTAACTTTTGGATCTTTAAAGTCTTCAACAATTTTAGGTATAGGATTTAAATTTTTTGGTATTTTAAAAGAATATTTTTTAATTTTAAAATTTTCATTAAAAACATTTTGATATGTTTTGTCTAAATTTTTATAATTCGCTATTGTTTTATTGGGTGCGTCTAAACTAATTTTTGGTATTTCAATTTTTTTAGCACCGAGTCTTTTGTTTTTATTAATTTTATTTTCAAATAAAGTAGCTTCCTTATTGTACTGAGTTTTTGCTGCTTTAGCTTGTTTTGAGTTTGCACCAAACTTTTGAATAGCTTCATCTAAATTTTTTTCTAATGTTCCAGATCTGCTATCCCAACCTGATCCTGAAAAACCTCCTTTTACACCTCTATTTATATCTTGTTTTATTATCTGACCAAAAATAGAGTAAGGGCTAGTGTTTCTTTTTAAACCTGTTGCTGTTGCTCTAGCTTCATCTATATCAAAAAGACTTGTGTCATAAGGAGCGTCTCTAAGAATTTGACCTTTTGGAGTTTTTATACTTTCACCTATAAAAGGAACTCCTGTTGCAAGCTCTGCTGCTTTTGTTTTAGCACCAGGAAGTAATGCAGCTATCTTTCTTGCGTTATCTATAAATGCAGGTTTAATACCTGGAACATTTTTTCTATCTCCTGTGTAAGCTGTAGCTAAATTTTCTAATCTATCAATCGCAGTTGCTTTATTTACTTTTAAAATATTTGATGCTTCTGTAATTGCCTCATCAGTGAGCTCTCCTGTTTTAAAAATATTTTTAATTGTAGGGTTTTTGGATAATTCAAGTATGTCTGCATTAATTTTTTTTGTTTTCTCTTTTATATTGTATTCAGCAAGAGATTTAGGTGGGAATTTTGCAACTCTTTCATCTCTAACTTTTATTGCCTCATCTAAATCTGTTGTATAAAAAGCTTTATCAGTTACCCTTTTTCCATCTTTCATTCTTTGAACTTGAACCTGATAAGTAACACCATTAAACTTTATATGTTTTTGATCTTTGACACCCACGTATTTACCTCTTTTAGGATTAGAAGGTTTTTTAAATTTACCCGGTTCAATGCCTTTACCCGAAAGATAATCATCTCTAAATTTTATAACATCTTTTAAATCAGTATCTGGTGGAAAAGATTTTGTAAAATATTTTCCACCAGCCTCACTATCAAATCTAAACTTAGGATTAGTAAAATCTGTGATCGGAGCTGTTAGTCTTATGTTTTTAGGAAGAGTTTTAACATCTTTAACTTGTCCTGCTGTTTGAAACGGTATCCGTCCACCTTGAGCCATGGCGCTTGGTTCACGGACATAACTGTCCTCGTACATATCTAAAATANATTCTACGTCGTACTCTTCCATTACTCTCCTAATAGTTTTGCAATACCACCGGATGCGTTGGGTTTACGAATCATTTCTTCTGTAACTTCTAAATCAGCAAGTTTTCTTTTTTGACTGGCTTCTCTCATCATATCAAGTTTACCTTTGTAATCTCTACCACTACCAAGCCTAATTAATTGTCCTTGCAGGCCTTCTGTACCATCGCTACCTTTTATAAAAGCTTCAATTTCTGCGTCATTCATATGAGGTAAATATTTTTGCATGTACATAATTAATTCTTGTTTTTTCTTAGCTTTATCTTTTTGTCTAAACATAGGTACAACTTCTTTTAAACCTGTGTATAACTCTGGATCTCTGTCAGGCATGTCATTTAGACTATCTCCAAATACTTTCTTTAAAAATCTATAAGTGTCTGTTTTTTTCTCTTTTATTTTTTTACCAAAATCTTTCATAACGTCGTCTATAACTGCGCTATAAACTTGCATTCTAGTTTTATCATCAAGATCATCATACAACTTGTTACCAAATGCTTTTGGGTTTAATTCAACTAATGATTCTGCTGCCATTTCAGCATCCATTTTATAATCACCAGTTTTAAAAATGTTATCTATTGCTTCTCTAATTTTTTTAGGATCTTTTAAAATTTCTACCAAACTTAAAACAGCTTTACCTTTAGAGTAGCCAATACGACCACCTTCTGCTTTTTTAATTTCTGTTATTTCTTCCATAATTTCTTTTATACTATCTGGTTCAATACCATCTTCAATATCTTTCATCTTACCATCCATGTCAGGAAATAAAGTTGCTTCTTCGTATCGTTCTACGGTTACACCTTCTTCCATAGGGTTGCCACCTTTACTATATTCCATAACTTCTTCTTTGTATCCAGGTCCATCGGGATCACCCGCTTGTTTTGTAATTCTCATATCACCCGTTGAAACATCTTCCATTAATTCAAAATTTTTATAATTAGTTACATTCATTCTTTCACTTAAAGGTTTACCTTCTTTACCAAACATTTTTATTTTAGAAACTAAATCAAAAAAATAATCAGGTGTCTTTGATACCGTTTCTTTTACCATTTCTACTTTTGGTCCTGCTTGCTCTGCAAGATTAATTAATCCTGTTTTAAGTGCAGCTATTCCNGCAGCTCCTGCGCCAGCAGTTTTCATAAATTTACGTCTTGCTTTATCTGCAACTTTACCTTTTGAAAATGGAACTCTTATGTTGTCGTTGTCTTCTGCTAATAAATAATTTAAACCAGTTGATGTAGTTCCTTGTGCTCCTGGTGAAATTAATCTTGTTCTAGCCATCAAGGCATCTGAGCCATGACCAATATCAGATAAGTTTGGTTCAACGTCAATTATACCGCCTGTGTATTTTTCATCTCTTGGTTTTTTAGAATAATCTTTTAATGGATTTCTAGGGTTAAAAGGTTGACCTGTATCATCAATAGGAAGTTTAATTACAGTGTCATCAAACACTTCATCTTTTTTAGGATAGTTTTTAAATCCCATAAATTCGCCTATGTCACTTTTAATTTTTATATTTTCAATACCTTTTTTAGGTTTAAAAATATTATCTATTTGTTTTTGAAACAGTTCTGTAATTTCACCAAACTCATTTTTAGCAAATTGCATAATAGCTTCTTTACTTAATCCTTGACTAGCAAGAGATCTTGCTGCAGTTAAAAATCTTTTTATAGCTTCTGTTTTCAATGACATTATCCGTAGTACTCCATCTTCCTAGGTTCTTTTTTTTCGTCTTCATAATCTTCTGGATGGGGTAGGAAGCCGCCCTGCCTGAATCGCATGATTGCCATAGTTGTACTATCAACTAAGTCATCATGATCGCCATATGGAAATGACGCACATTCTTCAATGACTTCTTCTGCAAACTTCATATCAGGGGCCCAAATTACACCGGCCTCAAACAGCGGTGCACAAGAATTCACTCTTACGTGTTTATCATTACCACGGCTCGGTGTAAAGGTCATAACTGGAATATCCATTTGCCTCAACTCATGGGTTAAAGGTGTTCCCGATGCTTTTTGCTCAACGATAACCATGTCAGGATTCCAATATTTGTACTGCTCTAGTGCAACACGACGTAATTCTGGAAACTCGTACCGTTCTTTAAGTGCATCGAGCAAAATTAAGTTTGGTTTGCGAGTCTTCATTTGGATAAAACACTCCCCACAGTAGTAATTGCCGTGTAATCGGCTGTTTCTTTTTTTAAAAACGCTGTATCCATCGACATGATGATATAATTACACTCTGGCAGGTAATCTTTGTCCCATTTCGTCCACCATTCACGTTTTAAAATGGCTCCTTCTTCAGAAGTTGGGTTTTGCATCCACTGTGCGTTCCATTTTCCAACCGGAAGTGTTGCTTTTACCTTTTCTAACTCGTCTAATTTCCAAAATTGTGGCCAGACTGGTTCTTTTTTAGTTCCGTGGTCCATGATTGCTGGAAATTCAACCAAGTCCCACTGATCACCNTTAATTTCTTTTTGATTATCGAGTAAAATTCCTGTTAAATCTTTNTTNNNCCANCNNGTCATGACTAAAACGATCTTGGCTCCCGGCTGNANACGTTGTCTTGGNCCAGATGTGTACCATTCGTANGCAGATTCCATNGCNGTTGCNGATAATGCGTCTTGTTCCGAGTGCGGATCGTCAATAATCAAGAGGTCTGCACCACGGCCCGTGATTGCACCNCCAACACCAGCTGCAAAATACTCACCACCTTGTTCCGTTTCCCATCGTCCAGCAGCTTTTGANTCTTCTTGTAGTNTAGTTTTAAAAATTTTATNNGTATTCTTCAGAGTCGATAAGNTTTTTAGCCTTACGTCCNAACCTNANTGCNAGTTCTCCNGTGTGAGTTGCTTGTATAATNTTTAATTTTGGATTACGGCCCACCATCCATGCTGGCAAAAGGTAACTTGCGAACTCAGATTTAGTGTGTCTTGGTGGCATGTTAACAATTAATCGGTTAATTTTTCCTGAAGCAAGGTCATTGAACTTTTGTGCAATAACTCTATGGTGGCCGCCTTCTATGAACTCGGGCCAAACAGCTTTGACAAAGGCCATAAAATCATTTTGTGCTTTATTTTGAATTTGTTTTTGTGCATGCATAACATCCACTTTTAATAATTCTTTTCTAATATCTTCAGGAAGCGATGTTAAATCTAATTCGTCTAAGTTAACTTTATCTATATCTATCATAAAAAATTTTTAAAAAATTTTTTGCACCTTTTTACCAGTGAAAAAGTATTTTAACAGCAATAACTCTGTAAATCAAGCAATACAACCTAGAGTAGTGGGACCCCTTTTTTTGTAAGGGGGATTGCTTTTTAAGGTTTTAGGTTTTTTGGGTGTGTGTCTGGGACCACTATCACAGGCGCGCTAGCGCCTGTAATATTCTTTTTTAGTCTAACAAGACCATGTAAGCTTTGGCATTGTGTTTCATAAACCAACTCAAGTGCTTGCGCATTGTTTCCCAATGCTTGCTTGCACCTGTGCCAAGTGTTTTATCTTCTATTGTAGCCATCATCTCAGCTAAGAAGATTGCATCGTGTCTCGATGCCTCTTCCTTTGTTAGCATTACAGACTCGCCATTGAATCTGTTCTTTCTTTCGTACGTTCTTTCTGTTGTCATATCTGGGATCATATAGGATAAGTCAATCATTGTCAAGTTCTTTTTTCAATGGTCCAACTATTCCAATACCTCTCGGTATCTTTTACTGGGTCCTTGATTGGTGTTTCAAGTGCCTCGCGCCTTGGCGCAATAGCCACGATACTAGTTAAATGTAATCTAATAAAATCCATTAGACAAGATTGATTACAGAAGTAATCCCACATTGATACATTGTTCTCACCTCTATCATAGTGACCATATCTGCCTACTTTAATCTTAATAGTTCTTAAAACTTTATTGCCCTTGCTGCCTCTCACTCTTGATTGTGTTTGAGTAGTATGGCAGTTCGGACCATGGCACCAATTATGAGTCATAACTTGGTACCGAGTAAAAGATTGTCATAAAACCACCAAAGAAAATGAGCACCGGTAAAACACCAAAGCCCCCTCTTAATGACATTGCAAAAGCAATAATACAAACTGCAAAGCCAATTATCATCATTAGTAATTTTCCAATTAAGTCAGCCATTAGTATCTCACTTTCCAACTTGTATTTGCAGTTCTATATCCATGTGCGTCTAAATCATAATAAACATAATAAGGTACACCTTTTTTAGATGTGCCNTATCTGCTTTTCTCGTCATGTTTGCCTTGTCTTGTTATGTGCTTTTTGTGCTTGTTAGCCCAATAAGTTATATAAAATGTTTTAGTCATTTATGCCTTTCTGTTATGGGATTATCTTATAGGATAATCCCATAATTGTCAATAGTTAATTTACAGCTTGATTTTGTTGCTCGTACAACAATCTCTCGGCTATTTTTTCTTTTCTTGTTTTTTCTTTTTTGTTCTTCATACCTTTAATCCTATCTGCTAAATTTTTAGGATTGTAGATAGTTAAACCAGTAGAGTTGGTTCTAACAATTTCTGCGTCAGTAATTGCAAGACCTAGTTCAGTACATAACTCAATCGCCTCATCAAGATATTTATAACCTTTCAAACCAACTTTAATTTCTTTCATTTGGTCTAAAACTGATTTAATCCATTTTTGATGAGCAATTACAAACTTGCCTTTTGCTTGTTTCCATTCTTGCAACATCATAAACTCTTGTTCAGTACAAGCAATAGACCTATCACGACAATAATTTCTACCAATTAAATCTAATTGATATTTGTCGTTCCACTCTTTGCCATAACCTTTGTCGTCGTCGCCAAGATATTTATTATTGTTATCACAATATTTTGTTTTGTGAGGGTTGTTGTCTTTGCCCTCTTGCTCAATCAAAATATCTGGGTTGCAGTTCTCTTGTGCTTTTAGTTCATCACGAAACAACGCATAACCATATTCGTTATCTCGGTCATAACTACTATTGCCCTCAGTATCTATTGACCCATTTAATCTAAAGTCAAAATGTTTCTCAATGGCTTTCTCTCTTACAACTGGGTTGTTGTCGTAATCTCTTTCTTCAACATTACCCATATAATGAAAATGGAAACAACTATCTTTTGCGATAGTGTCCACATTTTCAAACTTGTCTTGCAGATATTGTGCTTTTGCAACATCATCTAAAGTATAATGTCGCCTTACAATTTTTTCTGCAATCTTCCACGCATTGTCATTAATGTCAATCTGTTGTGCTTTTAGATTGTCATAATTTTGTTTTTCTTGCGTGTCCTCTTGTTCCAAGTGTACTCGCATACGATTTGCGATTTTATTTCTGTACTCTTGATTTAGTCTTATTCTTGACATTGTGCCTCTCTTTCTTTTTTATTTTGCATAATTATTTTTATATAACACTTGACAAACCTTGTCAATAGGATTATATAGGAATAACTAAATTATTATTCTAAACAAGTAGTCAATTTAGTTGGGACAACTTCTGGTTGTGCTGTACGTCACACCTGCAATGCACGTCTTCGTGCGGTAAACAGCTAGAACTGATCCCTGGTCTCTGTTGAAGTGCGCGCGTGTAGGCAGGGACCTGGGATCAGTGCAGTTTAGAATGATTCTAATTAACAACTAGGTGCGACAACATTGCACTTGATTGTTATAGGATTATCCTATATACTGTATTTGTCTTTGGGGCTCGCTCCTAAAGACAGAAAGGTTATATGGAAACGATACAAAGATTAAAACCGAAAGGTTGTTATGAAAAGAAATTAAAAAAGGTGACGCTTGATGTTAAAATCTGTGCGATCCCTTCAACTAGTTGGTATAGTCTGGCTATTAAATTTGAGGACCATCTCTTTTTAAAAGATGGAACTTTAGAGTCATTACTATATGATAGTAGAGATTTCTTTAATAAGCATAATTTAAATGCTTTTAAGAGTAAAAAAGATATTCTTAAAAATGCTACACTAGTTAAATTAGTGGGTGATAGTACGGATGAGAATATACAAAAAGCTTTAGGGGTCTGATCCCTGATCCAGTGGTGCGTAACTCATTAAGATGTGGCCACTGTCACTGGACCTGGGATCAGTGATCAGAAGTTACAAGCTCCAAGCAAGCTTGTTGACAAATGATTTTGATTATGTTAATATAGGATTATAAAGGAGAAATAAATATGAGTACAAGAAGTAATATAGCAATAGAAGACCCAAAGACAAAAAAAGTGAAAGTGATATACGTTCACTCTGATGGGTATCCATACGGCGTTGGTAAATGCCTGGTGGACAATTACAACAATAGACAGCTGGCTAGTCTCCTGTTCGAACATGGAGACGCGTCATATCTGGGAGATACTATAGATGAGTGTAGTTTCTATTCCAGAGATTGGAACAGAAAAGAAGATCCAGCCAAAGAGTTCAGAGATGAGTGGATGTACATGGACGCTATGAAAGGAGATGTATTTATAGAATATATTTATATCTTTAAAGATAATAGATGGCACGTATCAACTCAAAAAATATATTCAACTAAAGATGGTTACGACAGAGGTAATTTTGCCTATTATACCAAGTTTGAGCCTGTGACCCTGAACAAGGAATATATTAAATACAAAGACAAACACGAAAAGCACGCTGAAGTCAAAATGATTTCTAAAATTGGAGACATGTTGAAGGGTGCAGGGTTTGATGGTGACAACGTAGTTGTACAAGGTGGAAGTGCGAAAAAAGCGAATTAAAATCAGGAGAGTACCCGCTGCACCTGGCGGGTACCCGCTACCCCCGGCGGGTAGTGGCCACTTTAGAATGATTCTAAAGAAGCTACAAGCTTCAAGCAACAAGCGTCAAGCTGCTTGACAGCTGGTCCAGGATATGATAGGATGAATTTAGAAAGGAAAAATTATGAAACTAGGAAAAAACAATTTTGTAGTAACTTTTAAAACTGAGGGTGAAGTTTTAGAATATTTTAAAAAACACAATGCTGAAGAGCAGCGGCTGTTATGGCTGGGCTTCTTCATTGCAAACAACTTTATCGCGCAGCGCCTGGAGGATGAAGGCGTAGAGCTGGAGAAGAAGTGAGTAGGCAGCCCGGAGCACAAAGTATTAAAATACTAGTTAATCATTGGCGCTGGCTCGAGGCCAATGGCTACAAGCAACAAGCCGCAAGCTGCAAGCGTCAAGCTGCAAGCTTGACAAGGGACCTGTACTCTGTTACAGTATCCTATAAATTAAAGGAGAAAGAAATATGAAAGCAATGATGGAAAAATTAAAAATTTATGAAGACGCGCTGGTAGACACTATCGTTTATCTGGACCAGATCGGACACAGCGATACACATTTGCGCCACAAGGTTGATGTAGCATTGAATCACATTGAAAGTTTAAATGAAAAAGTAAACGAAGAGATAAAAGAATATGAAAACAAGTGAAGCATTAAAAATTATAGGAGGCAGCCTGTCGAAGCCATCGAAGATGCCTGGCTGGTCAATTGGTTTACCTGCCAAGGAATGCAAGACAGGCCGGAAGCTGCAAGCTGTGCCAGGTTCTGTCTGTTATGACTGTTACGCCATGAAAGGCTGTTATGTCTTCAAGGTTGTCCAGGATGCACAATATCGAAGACTGGAAGCTATTAAAAACCCGCTCTGGGTCCAGGCAATGGCTCACCTGATCAACAGCAAAAAGCCGGATGTATTCAGATGGCACGATTCAGGAGATGTACAGGATCTGGAACATCTTCAAAAGATATACAGCGTCTGCAGGTTGACACCTTCTAAGCGTCACTGGTTGCCTACCCGTGAAGCATGGATCAAGGACCACCTGACAGCAAAGCCAGACAATTTAGTCATACGATTCAGCGCGCCAATGATGGACCAATTGGCGCCTAAGTCGTGGCCCAACAGCTCAAGCGTTATCACCAAGGACCAGCCTTGGTTTGGCGCAACGTCAAAAGTTTGTCCAGCATCACAGCAAGACAATGAATGTAGAGACTGTAGAATGTGCTGGAATTCTGAAATAAAAAATATATCATACAAGGCTCATTGACATGTGGAGACACCCAAAATATTATAAAGAATTACGCAAGCGTAATAGGGACTTATCGGAGCTTCAACGGGTAAAGCCGGAACGCTCAGTCCCGCAATCGGATCAGGCCATTAGCTACGACGACTCGACGGAGTCTCAGGGCGTGCGCCCTGGTCCGGGCCTCAAGCTTCAAGCTAGGGAGGACTCTACTGCTAACTCAACGCGTGGGCAGGTTGCAGAGCCCCAAGCTTCAAGCAGCAAGCCTCAAGCAAA
>FUFK010044423.1_pt1 | contig 12189 bp, 10 predicted proteins | sample 1021851 | NCBI WGS metagenome assembly FUFK01 (sample SAMEA51879418, study PRJEB19060) | metagenome
TAGACTCAATATTTTTTCTTTCTAAGAAACTAACAGAGCTGTTTCGTCACAACTACGTCACACTCAGCTCAAGAAAAGAAAGGAAAACACAATGGCTACAATACGAAAACACTATGGAAAATGGCAGGTATTAATTAGAAAAAAGTCTGTCAATCTTTCACGTGTATTTACTAAGTTGTCACTCGCTTCTGCGTGGGCAAAAGAGGTAGAAACACAAATAACTAATGGAACTTATCAAGATTTATCAGAGCTGGTTAAGATGTCAGTCAGAGAGCTGTTTGATATTTACTATGACCATAGCAAGAGCAAGACTGAACATTCTGATAGACTAAAATATGAAATCTCTAGGATTACTGGTTATCCAATAGGAGACCTGAGGCTAGGTTATCTNAGTGGTAAACATGTTGCTGCTATGAGAGATGAGATGCTGGATGAGGGTTTGTCGCCTAGCACTGTCAGAAAGTATATGGGCTTGCTGCAGAGGGCTATTAACACTGGCAGAAAAGAACTTGGCATACCTTTGAATCATAACCCAGTGGAGCTTGTTAAAAAGCCTCCTGAGAGTGCCAGCAGAGACAGAATACTTACTGATGAGGAGTGGGAGCTGCTGCTTGCTGCATGTGAAACATCCTCTGTGTATTTCATGAAAGAGTTTGTGATTATTGCACGTGAAACAATGGCTAGGAGGTCTGAGTTATTAAATTTAACAAAGTATGACGTTAATTTTGATAATTACACTGCCTTTATACCAAAGACTAAGAATGGAACACCTCGTCATATAGGTTTGTCTCCAAAAGCAGTAGAGGTTTTAAAATCACTGCCGCTTGCAGTGGATGGCAAATACTTTCCTCTCAACATGTATTCTCCTAAGTATGCAAAGAATAACTTTTCTAAAGCCTTTGCTAGGTGTGTCAGGAAAGCAGGATTAAAGAACTTTAGACTGCATGACTGCAGACACATTAGTGCAACAGTAGCAGCAGAGAATGGCTGGACTATTAGTGAGCTCTCAGCTCAAGGTGGCTGGAAAAGTTTATCTCAATTAAAAAGATATACGCATGTAAGAGCAGAGAAGCTGGCAGAAAAGATGAGGCAGGTTAGATGAAAAAATACAAACTAACACCTAAAGAAAAAGAGGATCTAGAGCTGCTGCGTAAGGAGATTGATAAATATCAAAACATCCTGCAGTGGCAAAAGATAAGACGTGCTGAAAAGAAACTGCTTAAGTTAAGAGAGCGCTATGATTACAGAAGTTATAGACGAGAGCTCCTGCTGGACAAATACCTGGTCACTCTTAGACCTTATGCAAAAAAGCGCAGAACAAACTACCCATGGGAGAGAGATTAATGATTCATTCTTTAATATTACTTTACTGTCTGCCATTGGATGGCCATGACTTTAGAGAACATACTGAGATACAACAATATGCAAACTATTTAGTAGTTGAGCACCTACCAGAGGAACGCATATTTGACATAAATGGATTAGCCAAATCAGACTCGGATGANAACTGCTACTGGGTTTCNATAACACCTGACTAATTTATTTATTTAAACATCCCCCATATTTATGGGGGGAGTTTTGCAGTTTAGCAAAAACTACACCTATAATATAACTGCTGAACTGCTGAACACCTTGATAACCAAAGGCATTTTTTGGAGTTAAGAGTGTTCTGAAAACATGTCGCATAACTCTAAAATTTACTGAGGATTTATGCAGTGTTTAGCTGTTATAGAGCTGTTTCTGAACTGCTAAACAGCAATCTCATTAAGTTTTTGAGTTTTACTCGTCTTTACTGTGGTTAAGTTAACAAATTTTTCTACTTAGCAGCACTTAGCATAAATTATTTAAAATNATCTGTAGGNATGATGAGAAGGAGTGTTGACTTNATTTNTCAANTCTNATTCATTGGAATTAGTTTGAATTAGTAATTCAGAGTTGTGGTCGGACTCCACAAAGTGGATTTAAGGTAGTTGAAACGAAGTCCTTAAGTTCTCAGAGTTGAAGCTCATGCTTCGCAAAAATCTCCAAAAAATAAATAACTAATCCCTGAGCCATGCTGCATTAGGCATGCTGCCAGCAACGTGATTCATGGATTTATAATAAGGAGAAGTGCATCTTATGCGTAATTATGACGTGACCGATACAGTTGAAAAGTATCATCCCATCTTACAAGAACTGTTAACTGAGAGAGAGTTTTTAAATTTTCTAGCAGAACATGACATACACCTGAAGCCCAGCAGCTTGAGGGATTATCGTCACAGAGATAAAAAATTTGCTTACATCAAAAAAGGACAGCAGGTGTTTTATCCAAGAGTCTTAAACAATCAAATAATTAAGGATGAGCTCAGTAGAAATTAACTACATACAGCTTATAGAAGCTGAGCTCCAAAGACGGAGACAGTCTGACAGAGTATATGGCAGNTTGTTGAAGNTATTGAATAGAGCCTCTCCCACTAAANNAAAAAGAAATGGAATGTCAGTGAGAGAAGCTAAAGAAATCCTCAAATCAATTAAGGAATATCAAAATGTTAAATAATAATACCACAAAAATAAACTTACATAAACCAATAGATGTTGCAGTGCATCTTTATGAAAATGGAATGACACCCATAGCACTGGAGCCAGAGTCAAAGAAACCATTAGGTGCAGCNTGGCAGAAAACAACTTACAAAAACGTAGAGGATGTTAAATCCGTGTTCCAAGATGCTGAAGGCTTGGGACTGTTATTAAATGACCTCGTTGTCTTAGACATAGACCGAAACAACATAGCTAACAGACAGGGTTTAGATGTTGCAGAACTCCATGGNATACATACTCATAAAAATGTTTTTGGGAGACATCTCAGACTAGCTGGAGCCATAATATTGCAATCGTCTAATGATGTTGNGTATATGCAATCTCCAAAACAAGAGGTTGAGTGTCTGACTGGAAATAAACAAAAGGTTATGCCTCCGTCATGGATTTCCACATATTCAGAAAAACACAAAAAGAATGTTCGAGATCAATTTNTNTGGGCTACACCTCCTCAGTTAAATGACATCCAATATGTTGAGCCTGAGGTATTGCAGCAGACTTGTAATGCGTTAGCCCTGCTTCATGTTTTATCAAAACATTATCCAGCAGGAGGAGAGGACAGCTCGAGAGACAAAGCAACACAACTGTTGTGTAGATTATTCAAAGTATCAAAACATGATTATATTGATGCTGAATACACCACNAGATTTATAAACATCTTAGCTCATAACACTGGCGACACAGAGAGACAGACTAAGAAATTTTATAAACAATTTGAGAAATATAAGGACTGTAATGGTGCTATTGGCCAGCTACAGAAATATTGGGATGTTGATGCGGATGTAGCNAAATACATTTTACAATTACTTGATGTTGACCAANTAGAGGAGAGAAAATCTGACATACTNACTGCAGATGATTTTGAATTAGAAGCTCTGCCAGCACGTAGGTGGNNTATGTATAGNCTTATGCCAGCAGAAGATGTTTCAATCTGCGCTGGCGATGGTGGCACTGGTAAGACGCAGTTGTNTATACAAATNGCATTACAGAGTCACATACCACAATCCTATTTCTGTCAGATGTTTCCGTTTCCTGANACTACACCTAGAATTTATTTAGTGTCTCAGGAAGATACAAAAGACGAGCTGAAGTTAAGAGTTGCAATAGCAAAAGCAGCATTAAGAGAAAAATACACTGACTACAAAGGTGGCTTTAGTAATTTTNTNTTTGAATCATTCAGACAAGAGCCTTTAAAACTTGTTAGAAAAACAAACAGAGGCATACCTGAGGTCAATCATAGAGATGTTAAATACCTGCAGGAGAGAGTAGGAGATTTAAAACTTGATGCTTTAATTCTTGATCCAGTCTCCACTCTGCATATTGGCATGAATGAAAATGACAATGCAGATATGGATTTCTTTATTCGTAATGGTGTCATAGCTCCTTTGTGTGAGAAAATGAAAGTGCATTGCACACTCCTTGCTCATACTTACAAAGGCTCACAATCTAATGCTGACGACATTCAGTCCACTGCTTGGATGGCCAGAGGTGCAACATCTATGATGGCTGCTGCCAGAGTATCGACTGGTTTAAATAGAATCTCCATNAAGAAAGCAAAAGAGGTGTTAGGTAAAACNGCGCCTNNGCANNAAATATTTGAATTACAGAAAAATTATGTCCANTGGACTTATGGTAAGACAAATATGTCTGCTGCAACATCAGGATCATTCTTGCAAAAAGAGACNAAGAAATACGTCAACAAAGACAATCAAACACTTGAGGGAATGTTTTACACTGAAGCTAATGANCATTTNACTGCTGATGCTGAAGAACAACGTGAAGAAGAAAGCAATCGAGTAAAAGANAGCATTGTTAAACATATTCTTGCTGTCTCAAACATAGATATAAACACCTATGAAGCCTATGAGTGGGCATTAATAGACCTAGCGAATGATTTAAAAGATGTTGAGCCTAATATGAAGCTGATTGCAAAGGATCTACGNGAACAGAAAAAANNTGAAANNGACATTAANANATCTATANCCAACAAATTGCAGAGAGTCTTTGAAAGACCATGGCAACATACCCAATACAATAGAGAGTTTGCCTTTGTAAATATGCAAAAGAAACGTGCTGGCATAACAGTTAAGAGATGGCTGGTTATGAGAGATGTTGTAGATGAGTTTGAACAACAGATTGAGGATCAACCTGTAATTAGTNTAGCTGAAAGGCTGGANAGGAATAAGAATGGGTAAAAAAAGAAATAAAAAATATACCGACTGGTATGAGGTTAAGTGCAACAAAGCAGAGCAAAAGATGTATGACGACCTTGCAAACCAGGCACGTCAGACAAAAGAGCAGAGGAGGGAGGAGAATAGAAAAAATGCTGATCCATTAGGAGCAGCACTGGGTTATTCAATTAACACTCTCAATCATGTTATTGATGGAGACTTTTCATTTCATGCTGACAGGTTTGGTAAAAGTATAACTGCTATTCATTATGGATTAGGACAAGAAGCTGTTTACCAGCAATTATACAGATGTCCAATNACTGATGAGCGCTCCGTGTTCAGAACTATTAGTGACACCTTACAGTTTGAAGATGACATAAGAGCTGAATACAACTTAAAAGAGTTGCGCCAGCAGCAAATAAACCTGAACTATGACAGAGGCTGGTGGCATCACACCTCATCTATATTCTCTCCACAGTTGTGTTTTAGAGATGGAGGAGCTGTGACAGTTGGTAGTGACAGACTGCATGACTGTGTTAACGCAAGAATAGGAAATCAAAATGCTCACATTACAAAGCATGAACATATTGTTGCTGCGCCTGAAATAGCTGGATTAGGTTTTGGNAGNTATGCCTTAGGCCATCACTTTTTATTTTTATTAAGAAACTACTGGAGACATAGAGGAAAAAGATATGCAAGACGAAGATGATTTATATAGGTCTGATTTATACAGATCACTGTTTGATGCGTCATCACTAGCAAAGTTGTCATCAAACAAANCAAAAAAGAAAACACCTGTGAATCAAAAGCTCCTGCGTGCTAAGGAGGTAGTAAGAAAGCATGATGAAAAGAGAGCTGCAGCTATAAGGTTAGAGAATNTTAAAAATGCGAAAGCTAGAGACATTTTCAGAGAGGCTAGAGAGCTGGACAAAAAGATTAAAGACTCTGACGTGCCAACGTATGAGGATTTAAAAAGATTTCACAACATTTCAAAAAAGATAGAGGAGATTTCATGAAACCAGATGAGCCAGTATTATTGAACAGAAACTTATATGACTATGAAACAGAGTCTGAGGGTGTTTATTTAACCAAAATGAAGACTCTAATAGCCTATATGAGGTCNAAGAAAGCTNAAAAGTATGGCATAGAGCATGAGAGATTAAAGCATGTTAAAGCTGCATTTAACTCGTTATGTGATGCTGTTGATGTCCACCTTAGAGCAAGAGCCAGAGCCACTGAAAGAGAGATGTTGAAAGAGGTCAGACGTAGTCTCAGAGGCAAAAGTATGTATTCNGATTAGTATCANATTTTATGGGACTACTATGGATTTCTGAAATATTTTAAAAAGTTTAGAGTCACAACGGATTTATAAATCAAACATACGTANGTCATNTGCGGAATCCTATATATACAATCTGNTGGCACCACTNTTAGAATCAAACCTGCTTGAGATTTGCTATGGCACCACTATTGCNCCTGCGCCAGCGCCTGCGAGTCCGAAGGACGAGCAGGAGGTGTTAAGTCCTCAAGTGTAAAAACACCTTTAGATTCACTAATTTGGGGGTAAATTTAAACGTAGAGTCACTTTATAGCCTGCAGAGTCATACACCTTGACTCTTTAATTGCATGCTATAGATATTCAATTACTCAACGTTTAATCGTTAATGTGAGTCATTTTTGACAGAGAGTTCTCGATCCAATTTCGTCACACTCCGTCACAATTTATTGTTGTTAGTGACTCAATATTTGTTAGACTCGTTAGNTAGAAAGAATAANTAATTGTCTAATTATTAANGATNAAANCAAAGAGGAGCCCGTAGCTCAGTTGGTAGAGCACTCCCCTTTTAAAGTGGTTCCANAAACACNATNAACACCACTTAAATCACTGANTAGACTCAATATTTTTTCTTTCTAAGAAACTAACAGAGCTGTTTCGTCACAACTACGTCACACTCAGCTCAAGAAAAGAAAGGAAAACACAATGGCTACAATACGAAAACACTATGGAAAATGGCAGGTATTAATTAGAAAAAAGTCTGTCAATCTTTCACGTGTATTTACTAAGTTGTCACTCGCTTCTGCGTGGGCAAAAGAGGTNGAAACACAAATAACTAATGGAACTTATCAAGATTTATCAGAGCTGGTTAAGATGTCAGTCAGAGAGCTGTTTGATATTTACTATGACCATAGCAAGAGCAAGACTGAACATTCTGATAGACTAAAATATGAAATCTCTAGGATTACTGGTTATCCAATAGGAGACCTGAGGCTAGGTTATCTNAGTGGTAAACATGTTGCTGCTATGAGAGATGAGATGCTNGATGAGGGNTTGTCGCCTAGCACTGTCAGAAAGTATATGGGCTTGCTGCANAGGGCTATTAACACTGGCAGAAAAGAACTNGGCATACCTTTGAATCATAACCCAGTGGAGCTTGTTAAAAAGCCTCCTGAGAGTGCCAGCAGAGACAGAATACTTACTGATGAGGAGTGGGAGCTGCTGCTTGCTGCATGTGAAACATCCTCTGTGTATTTCATGAAAGAGTTTGTGATTATTGCACGTGAAACAATGGCTAGGAGGTCTGAGTTATTAAATTTAACAAANTATGACGTTAATTTTGATAATTACACTGCCTTTATACCAAAGACTAAGAATGGAACACCTCGTCATATAGGTTTGTCTCCAAAAGCAGTAGAGGTTTTAAAATCACTGCCGCTTGCAGTGGATGGCAAATACTTTCCTCTCAACATGTATTCTCCTAANTATGCAAAGAATAACTTTTCTAAAGCCTTTGCTAGGTGTGTCAGGAAAGCAGGATTAAAGAACTTTAGACTGCATGACTGCAGACACATTAGTGCAACAGTAGCAGCAGAGAATGGCTGGACTATTAGTGAGCTCTCAGCTCAAGGTGGCTGGAAAAGTTTATCTCAATTAAAAAGATATACGCATGTAAGAGCAGAGAAGCTGGCAGAAAAGATGAGGCAGGTTAGATGAAAAAATACAAACTAACACCTAAAGAAAAAGAGGATCTAGAGCTGCTGCGTAAGGAGATTGATAAATATCAAAACATCCTGCAGTGGCAAAAGATAAGACGTGCTGAAAAGAAACTGCTTAAGTTAAGAGAGCGCTATGATTACAGAAGTTATAGACGAGAGCTCCTGCTGGACAAATACCTGGTCACTCTTAGACCTTATGCAAAAAAGCGCAGAACAAACTACCCATGGGAGAGAGATTAATGATTCATTCTTTAATATTACTTTACTGTCTGCCATTGGATGGCCATGACTTTAGAGAACATACTGAGATACAACAATATGCAAACTATTTAGTAGTTGAGCACCTACCAGAGGAACGCATATTTGACATAAATGGATTAGCCAAATCAGACTCGGATGAGAACTGCTACTGGGTTTCAATAACACCTGACTAATTTATTTATTTAAACATCCCCCATATTTATGGGGGGAGTTTTGCAGTTTAGCAAAAACTACACCTATAATATAACTGCTGAACTGCTGAACACCTTGATAACCAAAGGCATTTTTTGGAGTTAAGAGTGTTCTGAAAACATGTCGCATAACTCTAAAATTTACTGAGGATTTATGCAGTGTTTAGCTGTTATAGAGCTGTTTCTGAACTGCTAAACAGCAATCTCATTAAGTTTTTGAGTTTTACTCGTCTTTACTGTGGTTAAGTTAACAAATTTTTCTACTTAGCAGCACTTAGCATAAATTNTNTAAAATCATCTGTAGGNATGATGAGAAGGAGTGTTGACTTTATTTGTCAATTCTGATTCATTGGAATTAGTTTGAATTAGTAATTCAGAGTTGTGGTCGGACTCCACAAAGTGGATTTAAGGTAGTTGAAACGAAGTCCTTAAGTTCTCAGAGTTGAAGCTCATGCTTCGCAAAAATCTCCAAAAAATAAATAACTAATCCCTGAGCCATGCTGCATTAGGCATGCTGCCAGCAACGTGATTCATGGATTTATAATAAGGAGAAGTGCATCTTATGCGTAATTATGACGTGACCGATACAGTTGAAAAGTATCATCCCATCTTACAAGAACTGTTAACTGAGAGAGAGTTTTTAAATTTTCTNGCAGAACATGACATACACCTNAAGCCCAGCAGCTTGAGGGATTATCGTCACAGAGATAAAAAATTTGCTTACATCAAAAAAGGACAGCAGGTGTTTTATCCAAGAGTCTTAAACAATCAAATAATTAAGGATGAGCTCAGTAGAAATTAACTACATACAGCTTATAGAAGCTGAGCTCCAAAGACGGAGACAGTCTGACAGAGTATATGGCAGNTTGTTGAAGNTATTGAATAGAGCCTCTCCCACTAAAAGAAAAAGAAATGGAATGTCAGTGAGAGAAGCTAAAGAAATCCTCAAATCAATTAAGGAATATCAAAATGTTAAATAATAATACCACAAAAATAAACTTACATAAACCAATAGATGTTGCAGTGCATCTTTATGAAAATGGAATGACACCCATAGCACTGGAGCCAGAGTCAAAGAAACCATTAGGTGCAGCNTGGCAGAAAACAACTTACAAAAACGTAGAGGATGTTAAATCCGTGTTCCAAGATGCTGAAGGCTTGGGACTGTTATTAAATGACCTCGTTGTCTTAGACATAGACCGAAACAACATAGCTAACAGACAGGGTTTAGATGTTGCAGAACTCCATGGCATACATACTCATAAAAATGTTTTTGGGAGACATCTCAGACTAGCTGGAGCCATAATATTGCAATCGTCTAATGATGTTGAGTATATGCAATCTCCAAAACAAGAGGTTGAGTGTCTGACTGGAAATAAACAAAAGGTTATGCCTCCGTCATGGATTTCCACATATTCAGAAAAACACAAAAAGAATGTTCGAGATCAATTTATGTGGGCTACACCTCCTCAGTTAAATGACATCCAATATGTTGAGCCTGAGGTATTGCAGCAGACTTGTAATGCGTTAGCCCTGCTTCATGTTTTATCAAAACATTATCCAGCAGGAGGAGAGGACAGCTCGAGAGACAAAGCAACACAACTGTTGTGTAGATTATTCAAAGTATCAAAACATGATTATATTGATGCTGAATACACCACCAGATTTATAAACATCTTAGCTCATAACACTGGCGACACAGAGAGNCAGACTAAGAAATTTTATAAACAATTTGAGAAATATAAGGACTGTAATGGTGCTATTGGCCAGCTACAGAAATATTGGGATGTTGATGCGGATGTAGCTAAATACATTTTACAATTACTTGATGTTGACCAAATAGAGGAAAGAAAACCAGACATACTCACTGCAGATGATTTTGAATTAGAAAATCTGCCAGCACGTAGGTGGGTTATGTATAGGCTTATGCCAGCAGAAGATGTTTCAATCTGCGCTGGCGATGGTGGCACTGGTAAGACGCAGTTGTATATACAAATCGCATTACAGAGTCACATACCACAATCCTATTTCTGTCAGATGTTTCCGTTTCCTGANACTACACCTAGAATTTATTTAGTGTCTCAGGAAGATACAAAAGACGAGCTGAAGTTAAGAGTTGCAATAGCAAAAGCAGCATTAAGAGAAAAATACACTGACTANAAAGGTGGCTTTAGTAATTTTNTATTTGAATCATTCAGACAAGAGCCTTTAAAACTTGTTAGAAAAACAAACAGAGGCATACCTGAGGTCAATCATAGAGATGTTAAATACCTGCAGGAGANANNNGGAGATTTAAAACTTGATGCTTTAATTCTTGATCCAGTCTCCACTCTGCATATTGGCATGAATGAAAATGACAATGCAGATATGGATTTCTTTATTCGTAATGGTGTCATAGCTCCTTTGTGTGAGAAACTGAAAGTGCATTGCACACTCCTTGCTCATACTTACAAAGGCTCACAATCTAATGCTGACGACATTCAGTCCACTGCTTGGATGGCCAGAGGTGCAACATCTATGATGGCTGCTGCCAGAGTATCGACTGGTTTAAATAGAATCTCCATTAAGAAAGCAAAAGAGGTGTTAGGTAAAACAGCGCCTCAGCAACAAATATTTGAATTACAGAAAAATTATGTCCATTGGACTTATGGTAAGACAAATATGTCTGCTGCAACATCAGGATCATTCTTGCAAAAAGAGACCAAGAAATACGTCAACAAAGACAATCAAACACTTGAGGGAATGTTTTACACTGAAGCTAATGACCATTTTACTGCTGATGCTGAAGAACAACGTGAAGAAGAAAGCAATCGAGTAAAAGAAAGCATTGTTAAACATATTCTTGCTGTCTCAAACATAGATATAAACACCTATGAAGCCTATGAGTGGGCATTAATAGACCTAGCGAATGATTTAAAAGATGTTGAGCCTAATATGAAGCTGATTGCAAAGGATTTAAGAGAACAGAAAAAACCTGAAAGTGACATTAATAAATCTATAGCCAACAAATTGCAGAGAGTCTTTGAACGACCATGGCAACATACTCAATACAATAGAGAGTTTGCGTTTGTGAATATGCAGAAGAAACGTGCTGGCATAATAGTTAAGAGATGGCTTGTTATGAGAGATGTTGTAGATGAGTTTGAACAACAGATTGAGGATCAACCTGTAATTAGTATAGCTGAAAGGCTGGAGAGGAATAAGAATGGGTAAAAAAAGAAATAAAAAATATACCGACTGGTATGAGGTTAAGTGCAACAAAGCAGAGCAAAAGATGTATGACGACCTTGCAAACCAGGCACGTCAGACAAAAGAGCAGAGGAGGGAGGAGAATAGAAAAAATGCTGATCCATTGGGAGCAGCACTGGGTTATTCAATTAACACTCTCAATCATGTTATTGATGGAGACTTTTCATTTCATGCTGACAGGTTTGGTAAAAGTATAACTGCTATTCATTATGGATTAGGACAAGAAGCTGTTTACCAGCAATTATACAGATGTCCAATTACTGATGAGCGCTCCGTGTTCAGAACTATTAGTGACACCTTACAGTTTGAAGATGACATAAGAGCTGAATACAACTTAAAAGAGTTGCGCCAGCAGCAAATAAACCTGAACTATGACAGAGGCTGGTGGCATCACACCTCATCTATATTCTCTCCACAGTTGTGTTTTAGAGATGGAGGAGCTGTGACAGTTGGTAGTGACAGACTGCATGACTGTGTTAACGCAAGAATAGGAAATCAAAATGCTCACATTACAAAGCATGAACATATTGTTGCTGCGCCTGAAATAGCTGGATTAGGTTTTGGAAGTTATGCCTTAGGCCATCACTTTTTATTTTTATTAAGAAACTACTGGAGACATAGAGGAAAAAGATATGCAAGACGAAGATGATTTATATAGGTCTGATTTATACAGATCACTGTTTGATGCGTCATCACTAGCAAAGTTATCATCAAACAAACCAAAAAAGAAAACACCTGTGAATCAAAAG
>FUFK010896240.1_pt1 | contig 12188 bp, 3 predicted proteins | sample 1021851 | NCBI WGS metagenome assembly FUFK01 (sample SAMEA51879418, study PRJEB19060) | metagenome
TAGAAACTCTCCGCAAGACTCAGCTATAAACTCTCTGTTAAACATTAATACTTCAATATCTTGCATTTCCAGCTCAAATTCATGCATTTGAGACTCTCGATTTAAACGCTCCAGCTCTTGAGATACGTTGATTTCATCACGCTGTCGTCTCAACTCAAAGAAGTCTTTTTTGTGCTGTAATTGCTCTTTATATGCTTGCTTGAATTTCGGTACTTTGAACTTGTGCATCGGTATATTCAACGGCTTGTATCTAATACCTTGGTCTTTGTACGACTTCATAGTTATTCGATTGTTAAAACCGTTGTTCTGCAAATGTTTATTATGCAAAATCTGCCATCTTTGACGCTGTTGTTTCAACTCTTGCTTACGCTGTGATGACAACTTAGCAGTATTAGCTTTCTTCGCTCCACCCCTTTCAGGGTGCTTGCTGTTGTAGCGTTTGAAATATTGGTTAGGGTCACGCTCGATATCATCAATCAATCTATCTGAAAACATCAAATGTACGTGTGGCTGTTCGCCACCGTCAAGGGCAATTGGATTGTGAATTGCGAACTGGTAAGCGTGCTTGTCGCCAATTTCTTGAGCTATCCAATCTCGGACTAACTCTAGGCGTTGGCTTGGTGTCAATTCTCGTGGCAATGCTATCTCATGCTCTCGATATGTTGAGCCGTTTTTTCTCTCGTGTTCATCTGCCATTTTCCAAAAAAAGTTGGGGCTATGTTCAGCCCATGCAGGCATATTGCCATGACCTTTAAATTCTAAATCTTCTAACTCGTCTGACTTGGCGTACTTACCCTCTCTGAAAATATATTGAGCGTGTTTTGATGCTTTGCCTTTTTTGCCAACTTTGACCGATAACCTACCGATTGCCATTTTGCTAAATCCTCTTTTTTGCTTTACCCCTGACGGCTTTTTGTCAGGGGTGGGGTTGTAGGGGTTTCCCCTGCCACGATTAGAGTTTCTGCATTTGTAACGAAGTGGAAAATGAGAAACTACTAAGCGTGCATTGCTTTACTCAAGCAATGTTTGTCAGCTCCAGTATATCATTTAAAATCTTGCTATAATATTGGCTACACTCTTTAAAATGGATTATATAATTATGTCTATAATAGATACTGAATATTTAAACGAACTTGTACAGAGATACAAAGCTTACAAGTCACCGACTGAAGCACAGCAATTAATTGTTTTACTCGCTGAGAAATCACAAAGAACAAATGAAGATAATAAAAAGCTGAACGTGTTACTTAAAGCTGAAAAAAAGCTCGAACAGCTGAACAAAGCACGAGCTGAAACTCGCAAACTTCTACAAGCTGAGAAAGACAAACAGCGTAAAGCTAGAAACAGACGACTCATAATCTGGGGAGCAGCACTAACCAAAGCAGCTGAAAATAACGCTCAGATGCATCAAATCATGCAGGAATTATTCAATGAAGGCTTTGTATCAGACAAAGATAAAGACGCTGTGAGACAGGATTTAAAGCAGAGCCAAGAGCACAATTTCAGCAATAACTACAGCAACAACTTTTAGTATAGATTTAGTGTACACACTGTATATACGCAATACACACGTAGCATAAAAAATAGCCTAAGCAGCCAAAGGCAATTTTAGTGGAATCGGGGATTTTGACTCTGTTCCACCTTTATTGCAAGCAGTAGCACAGCACAAGCACCGACCAAAAACCCGCCCCTATCGGGGGGTTAACTGATATGGCTTGCACTTTCACACCCCCTTATTAAGCCAGTTAATCACTGTACGCCTTGATACACCTAGTCTTAGCCCTATTTGCTTGTTGTTAATGCCGTCTCGTTGCATTAGGTAAGCTTGTTCACGTAAAGCGTCATACTTTGCCGACCTCGCCTTACCTCCTGCTGATGAGTCGCTAACCTTGCCCCCCTTAGCCCCTCTCTGTGCTTGTAGTTCGCTAAATTCACGTCTAAAGCGTTCGCCAGTGCAATACCCTGCGATACTCTTAGAAATGCTTTTAAGCTCGTTATACGGCAACTGTGGGCTGTATCGTGTGTTGTATTCTTCGCACCAGTGAAGACATTGAGCGTATAACTGCGTGTAATTGCATTTAAACGATATTGAGTATGCTTGCTTGCGTACTGCGTTAAATATTGCGTTATTCCTGCCGTAACAGTCGTCATTGTCTGCTTGGTGGGCTTGTGAGCTATTTAGATCCGATAGGTCTAAATAGCTCACAAGTTCGCCAAGCGTGTAAGGCTCTGCCCCTGTAAAATACACTTCATGCGAGGAATTTAGGGCGTTTTTAGCTAGATAGCCTGTGAATGCCTTGTCACCGCCTAAAACCTCGTTAAGAGCGTCTATAACAGCATTTAACAGCTTAATCGGGGCATTTCTTGAGTTCTTGAAGAAAGTAACAGCGTCTTTAAGCCTGTAAACGTACTGACAATGACCGTTTAAGGGGTTTCGTATAACAAACTGGGGTCGTGGTATTCCTGCGTCATAATAGGCAAATATTGAGCCGTCATAGTCTAAATCTATGACAATAAACGTGGTTGACTTTGGCGTGTTATAGCCAATGTAAGCGTTTTTGGTGGCTTGTAAGGGGTTCTTGCGTCTAAAGTCTGTATTGTGCTTGTGTGGGCTACACCGTAGCGTTTTAGGCAGGTCTTGGTACAGCTGGGCTAAGCATGGTGTGCTTTCCCACTCATTTGGATTAACTTTTTTAAGATGTTGCATTATATGTATACGCTTGTTTTAGCGTGATAGCGTGATATAATGCTCTTGCTACAGAAGCTTTATATCTTGCCACCACAAGATTAGTTTCAGAATCCCTCGAACAGTTGGTAGCTGTTCGGGGGTTTCGCTTTTTAGTAGTTTACTCTTTTCTGCAATTCTCTGCAAACCCTTGATTTTATTGGTATACAGAATGTATAGCTACGGTCTAAATCTTCGATTTGATATTGTCGCTCTTTTTTCATTTGTGTCCTGATTTTTAGCAGATGAATTTAGATCGCTTTTATCTAAATTCTTCTGCTGTTCTTGTTTTTGACGATAATCACGCTCTAGCTTGGGCGATTGTGCTAGTGTGAGTATATATCTATGTTCTTCAAAAAATGCTTTGTCTGCGTTATTTATTCTATGTTTGACATTACTTTGCCAGTCACTGCCGTAACCTTTGATTATATCCGTAAACTCGTCAAGTTTTTTCATTTGAACTTCATCGAAAATGTGACCGTCTTTGACATAATCATGACTACCGAATTTATTGTTTTCAGTCATGCGTAGAAACTCTCCGCAAGACTCAGCTATAAACTCTCTGTTAAACATTAATACTTCAATATCTTGCATTTCCAGCTCAAATTCATGCATTTGAGACTCTCGATTTAAACGCTCCAGCTCTTGAGATACGTTGATTTCATCACGCTGTCGTCTCAACTCAAAGAAGTCTTTTTTGTGCTGTAATTGCTCTTTATATGCTTGCTTGAATTTCGGTACTTTGAACTTGTGCATCGGTATATTCAACGGCTTGTATCTAATACCTTGGTCTTTGTACGACTTCATAGTTATTCGATTGTTAAAACCGTTGTTCTGCAAATGTTTATTATGCAAAATCTGCCATCTTTGACGCTGTTGTTTCAACTCTTGCTTACGCTGTGATGACAACTTAGCAGTATTAGCTTTCTTCGCTCCACCCCTTTCAGGGTGCTTGCTGTTGTAGCGTTTGAAATATTGGTTAGGGTCACGCTCGATATCATCAATCAATCTATCTGAAAACATCAAATGTACGTGTGGCTGTTCGCCACCGTCAAGGGCAATTGGATTGTGAATTGCGAACTGGTAAGCGTGCTTGTCGCCAATTTCTTGAGCTATCCAATCTCGGACTAACTCTAGGCGTTGGCTTGGTGTCAATTCTCGTGGCAATGCTATCTCATGCTCTCGATATGTTGAGCCGTTTTTTCTCTCGTGTTCATCTGCCATTTTCCAAAAAAAGTTGGGGCTATGTTCAGCCCATGCAGGCATATTGCCATGACCTTTAAATTCTAAATCTTCTAACTCGTCTGACTTGGCGTACTTACCCTCTCTGAAAATATATTGAGCGTGTTTTGATGCTTTGCCTTTTTTGCCAACTTTGACCGATAACCTACCGATTGCCATTTTGCTAAATCCTCTTTTTTGCTTTACCCCTGACGGCTTTTTGTCAGGGGTGGGGTTGTAGGGGTTTCCCCTGCCACGATTAGAGTTTCTGCATTTGTAACGAAGTGGAAAATGAGAAACTACTAAGCGTGCATTGCTTTACTCAAGCAATGTTTGTCAGCTCCAGTATATCATTTAAAATCTTGCTATAATATTGGCTACACTCTTTAAAATGGATTATATAATTATGTCTATAATAGATACTGAATATTTAAACGAACTTGTACAGAGATACAAAGCTTACAAGTCACCGACTGAAGCACAGCAATTAATTGTTTTACTCGCTGAGAAATCACAAAGAACAAATGAAGATAATAAAAAGCTGAACGTGTTACTTAAAGCTGAAAAAAAGCTCGAACAGCTGAACAAAGCACGAGCTGAAACTCGCAAACTTCTACAAGCTGAGAAAGACAAACAGCGTAAAGCTAGAAACAGACGACTCATAATCTGGGGAGCAGCACTAACCAAAGCAGCTGAAAATAACGCTCAGATGCATCAAATCATGCAGGAATTATTCAATGAAGGCTTTGTATCAGACAAAGATAAAGACGCTGTGAGACAGGATTTAAAGCAGAGCCAAGAGCACAATTTCAGCAATAACTACAGCAACAACTTTTAGTATAGATTTAGTGTACACACTGTATATACGCAATACACACGTAGCATAAAAAATAGCCTAAGCAGCCAAAGGCAATTTTAGTGGAATCGGGGATTTTGACTCTGTTCCACCTTTATTGCAAGCAGTAGCACAGCACAAGCACCGACCAAAAACCCGCCCCTATCGGGGGGTTAACTGATATGGCTTGCACTTTCACACCCCCTTATTAAGCCAGTTAATCACTGTACGCCTTGATACACCTAGTCTTAGCCCTATTTGCTTGTTGTTAATGCCGTCTCGTTGCATTAGGTAAGCTTGTTCACGTAAAGCGTCATACTTTGCCGACCTCGCCTTACCTCCTGCTGATGAGTCGCTAACCTTGCCCCCCTTAGCCCCTCTCTGTGCTTGTAGTTCGCTAAATTCACGTCTAAAGCGTTCGCCAGTGCAATACCCTGCGATACTCTTAGAAATGCTTTTAAGCTCGTTATACGGCAACTGTGGGCTGTATCGTGTGTTGTATTCTTCGCACCAGTGAAGACATTGAGCGTATAACTGCGTGTAATTGCATTTAAACGATATTGAGTATGCTTGCTTGCGTACTGCGTTAAATATTGCGTTATTCCTGCCGTAACAGTCGTCATTGTCTGCTTGGTGGGCTTGTGAGCTATTTAGATCCGATAGGTCTAAATAGCTCACAAGTTCGCCAAGCGTGTAAGGCTCTGCCCCTGTAAAATACACTTCATGCGAGGAATTTAGGGCGTTTTTAGCTAGATAGCCTGTGAATGCCTTGTCACCGCCTAAAACCTCGTTAAGAGCGTCTATAACAGCATTTAACAGCTTAATCGGGGCATTTCTTGAGTTCTTGAAGAAAGTAACAGCGTCTTTAAGCCTGTAAACGTACTGACAATGACCGTTTAAGGGGTTTCGTATAACAAACTGGGGTCGTGGTATTCCTGCGTCATAATAGGCAAATATTGAGCCGTCATAGTCTAAATCTATGACAATAAACGTGGTTGACTTTGGCGTGTTATAGCCAATGTAAGCGTTTTTGGTGGCTTGTAAGGGGTTCTTGCGTCTAAAGTCTGTATTGTGCTTGTGTGGGCTACACCGTAGCGTTTTAGGCAGGTCTTGGTACAGCTGGGCTAAGCATGGTGTGCTTTCCCACTCATTTGGATTAACTTTTTTAAGATGTTGCATTATATGTATACGCTTGTTTTAGCGTGATAGCGTGATATAATGCTCTTGCTACAGAAGCTTTATATCTTGCCACCACAAGATTAGTTTCAGAATCCCTCGAACAGTTGGTAGCTGTTCGGGGGTTTCGCTTTTTAGTAGTTTACTCTTTTCTGCAATTCTCTGCAAACCCTTGATTTTATTGGTATACAGAATGTATAGCTACGGTCTAAATCTTCGATTTGATATTGTCGCTCTTTTTTCATTTGTGTCCTGATTTTTAGCAGATGAATTTAGATCGCTTTTATCTAAATTCTTCTGCTGTTCTTGTTTTTGACGATAATCACGCTCTAGCTTGGGCGATTGTGCTAGTGTGAGTATATATCTATGTTCTTCAAAAAATGCTTTGTCTGCGTTATTTATTCTATGTTTGACATTACTTTGCCAGTCACTGCCGTAACCTTTGATTATATCCGTAAACTCGTCAAGTTTTTTCATTTGAACTTCATCGAAAATGTGACCGTCTTTGACATAATCATGACTACCGAATTTATTGTTTTCAGTCATGCGTAGAAACTCTCCGCAAGACTCAGCTATAAACTCTCTGTTAAACATTAATACTTCAATATCTTGCATTTCCAGCTCAAATTCATGCATTTGAGACTCTCGATTTAAACGCTCCAGCTCTTGAGATACGTTGATTTCATCACGCTGTCGTCTCAACTCAAAGAAGTCTTTTTTGTGCTGTAATTGCTCTTTATATGCTTGCTTGAATTTCGGTACTTTGAACTTGTGCATCGGTATATTCAACGGCTTGTATCTAATACCTTGGTCTTTGTACGACTTCATAGTTATTCGATTGTTAAAACCGTTGTTCTGCAAATGTTTATTATGCAAAATCTGCCATCTTTGACGCTGTTGTTTCAACTCTTGCTTACGCTGTGATGACAACTTAGCAGTATTAGCTTTCTTCGCTCCACCCCTTTCAGGGTGCTTGCTGTTGTAGCGTTTGAAATATTGGTTAGGGTCACGCTCGATATCATCAATCAATCTATCTGAAAACATCAAATGTACGTGTGGCTGTTCGCCACCGTCAAGGGCAATTGGATTGTGAATTGCGAACTGGTAAGCGTGCTTGTCGCCAATTTCTTGAGCTATCCAATCTCGGACTAACTCTAGGCGTTGGCTTGGTGTCAATTCTCGTGGCAATGCTATCTCATGCTCTCGATATGTTGAGCCGTTTTTTCTCTCGTGTTCATCTGCCATTTTCCAAAAAAAGTTGGGGCTATGTTCAGCCCATGCAGGCATATTGCCATGACCTTTAAATTCTAAATCTTCTAACTCGTCTGACTTGGCGTACTTACCCTCTCTGAAAATATATTGAGCGTGTTTTGATGCTTTGCCTTTTTTGCCAACTTTGACCGATAACCTACCGATTGCCATTTTGCTAAATCCTCTTTTTTGCTTTACCCCTGACGGCTTTTTGTCAGGGGTGGGGTTGTAGGGGTTTCCCCTGCCACGATTAGAGTTTCTGCATTTGTAACGAAGTGGAAAATGAGAAACTACTAAGCGTGCATTGCTTTACTCAAGCAATGTTTGTCAGCTCCAGTATATCATTTAAAATCTTGCTATAATATTGGCTACACTCTTTAAAATGGATTATATAATTATGTCTATAATAGATACTGAATATTTAAACGAACTTGTACAGAGATACAAAGCTTACAAGTCACCGACTGAAGCACAGCAATTAATTGTTTTACTCGCTGAGAAATCACAAAGAACAAATGAAGATAATAAAAAGCTGAACGTGTTACTTAAAGCTGAAAAAAAGCTCGAACAGCTGAACAAAGCACGAGCTGAAACTCGCAAACTTCTACAAGCTGAGAAAGACAAACAGCGTAAAGCTAGAAACAGACGACTCATAATCTGGGGAGCAGCACTAACCAAAGCAGCTGAAAATAACGCTCAGATGCATCAAATCATGCAGGAATTATTCAATGAAGGCTTTGTATCAGACAAAGATAAAGACGCTGTGAGACAGGATTTAAAGCAGAGCCAAGAGCACAATTTCAGCAATAACTACAGCAACAACTTTTAGTATAGATTTAGTGTACACACTGTATATACGCAATACACACGTAGCATAAAAAATAGCCTAAGCAGCCAAAGGCAATTTTAGTGGAATCGGGGATTTTGACTCTGTTCCACCTTTATTGCAAGCAGTAGCACAGCACAAGCACCGACCAAAAACCCGCCCCTATCGGGGGGTTAACTGATATGGCTTGCACTTTCACACCCCCTTATTAAGCCAGTTAATCACTGTACGCCTTGATACACCTAGTCTTAGCCCTATTTGCTTGTTGTTAATGCCGTCTCGTTGCATTAGGTAAGCTTGTTCACGTAAAGCGTCATACTTTGCCGACCTCGCCTTACCTCCTGCTGATGAGTCGCTAACCTTGCCCCCCTTAGCCCCTCTCTGTGCTTGTAGTTCGCTAAATTCACGTCTAAAGCGTTCGCCAGTGCAATACCCTGCGATACTCTTAGAAATGCTTTTAAGCTCGTTATACGGCAACTGTGGGCTGTATCGTGTGTTGTATTCTTCGCACCAGTGAAGACATTGAGCGTATAACTGCGTGTAATTGCATTTAAACGATATTGAGTATGCTTGCTTGCGTACTGCGTTAAATATTGCGTTATTCCTGCCGTAACAGTCGTCATTGTCTGCTTGGTGGGCTTGTGAGCTATTTAGATCCGATAGGTCTAAATAGCTCACAAGTTCGCCAAGCGTGTAAGGCTCTGCCCCTGTAAAATACACTTCATGCGAGGAATTTAGGGCGTTTTTAGCTAGATAGCCTGTGAATGCCTTGTCACCGCCTAAAACCTCGTTAAGAGCGTCTATAACAGCATTTAACAGCTTAATCGGGGCATTTCTTGAGTTCTTGAAGAAAGTAACAGCGTCTTTAAGCCTGTAAACGTACTGACAATGACCGTTTAAGGGGTTTCGTATAACAAACTGGGGTCGTGGTATTCCTGCGTCATAATAGGCAAATATTGAGCCGTCATAGTCTAAATCTATGACAATAAACGTGGTTGACTTTGGCGTGTTATAGCCAATGTAAGCGTTTTTGGTGGCTTGTAAGGGGTTCTTGCGTCTAAAGTCTGTATTGTGCTTGTGTGGGCTACACCGTAGCGTTTTAGGCAGGTCTTGGTACAGCTGGGCTAAGCATGGTGTGCTTTCCCACTCATTTGGATTAACTTTTTTAAGATGTTGCATTATATGTATACGCTTGTTTTAGCGTGATAGCGTGATATAATGCTCTTGCTACAGAAGCTTTATATCTTGCCACCACAAGATTAGTTTCAGAATCCCTCGAACAGTTGGTAGCTGTTCGGGGGTTTCGCTTTTTAGTAGTTTACTCTTTTCTGCAATTCTCTGCAAACCCTTGATTTTATTGGTATACAGAATGTATAGCTACGGTCTAAATCTTCGATTTGATATTGTCGCTCTTTTTTCATTTGTGTCCTGATTTTTAGCAGATGAATTTAGATCGCTTTTATCTAAATTCTTCTGCTGTTCTTGTTTTTGACGATAATCACGCTCTAGCTTGGGCGATTGTGCTAGTGTGAGTATATATCTATGTTCTTCAAAAAATGCTTTGTCTGCGTTATTTATTCTATGTTTGACATTACTTTGCCAGTCACTGCCGTAACCTTTGATTATATCCGTAAACTCGTCAAGTTTTTTCATTTGAACTTCATCGAAAATGTGACCGTCTTTGACATAATCATGACTACCGAATTTATTGTTTTCAGTCATGCGTAGAAACTCTCCGCAAGACTCAGCTATAAACTCTCTGTTAAACATTAATACTTCAATATCTTGCATTTCCAGCTCAAATTCATGCATTTGAGACTCTCGATTTAAACGCTCCAGCTCTTGAGATACGTTGATTTCATCACGCTGTCGTCTCAACTCAAAGAAGTCTTTTTTGTGCTGTAATTGCTCTTTATATGCTTGCTTGAATTTCGGTACTTTGAACTTGTGCATCGGTATATTCAACGGCTTGTATCTAATACCTTGGTCTTTGTACGACTTCATAGTTATTCGATTGTTAAAACCGTTGTTCTGCAAATGTTTATTATGCAAAATCTGCCATCTTTGACGCTGTTGTTTCAACTCTTGCTTACGCTGTGATGACAACTTAGCAGTATTAGCTTTCTTCGCTCCACCCCTTTCAGGGTGCTTGCTGTTGTAGCGTTTGAAATATTGGTTAGGGTCACGCTCGATATCATCAATCAATCTATCTGAAAACATCAAATGTACGTGTGGCTGTTCGCCACCGTCAAGGGCAATTGGATTGTGAATTGCGAACTGGTAAGCGTGCTTGTCGCCAATTTCTTGAGCTATCCAATCTCGGACTAACTCTAGGCGTTGGCTTGGTGTCAATTCTCGTGGCAATGCTATCTCATGCTCTCGATATGTTGAGCCGTTTTTTCTCTCGTGTTCATCTGCCATTTTCCAAAAAAAGTTGGGGCTATGTTCAGCCCATGCAGGCATATTGCCATGACCTTTAAATTCTAAATCTTCTAACTCGTCTGACTTGGCGTACTTACCCTCTCTGAAAATATATTGAGCGTGTTTTGATGCTTTGCCTTTTTTGCCAACTTTGACCGATAACCTACCGATTGCCATTTTGCTAAATCCTCTTTTTTGCTTTACCCCTGACGGCTTTTTGTCAGGGGTGGGGTTGTAGGGGTTTCCCCTGCCACGATTAGAGTTTCTGCATTTGTAACGAAGTGGAAAATGAGAAACTACTAAGCGTGCATTGCTTTACTCAAGCAATGTTTGTCAGCTCCAGTATATCATTTAAAATCTTGCTATAATATTGGCTACACTCTTTAAAATGGATTATATAATTATGTCTATAATAGATACTGAATATTTAAACGAACTTGTACAGAGATACAAAGCTTACAAGTCACCGACTGAAGCACAGCAATTAATTGTTTTACTCGCTGAGAAATCACAAAGAACAAATGAAGATAATAAAAAGCTGAACGTGTTACTTAAAGCTGAAAAAAAGCTCGAACAGCTGAACAAAGCACGAGCTGAAACTCGCAAACTTCTACAAGCTGAGAAAGACAAACAGCGTAAAGCTAGAAACAGACGACTCATAATCTGGGGAGCAGCACTAACCAAAGCAGCTGAAAATAACGCTCAGATGCATCAAATCATGCAGGAATTATTCAATGAAGGCTTTGTATCAGACAAAGATAAAGACGCTGTGAGACAGGATTTAAAGCAGAGCCAAGAGCACAATTTCAGCAATAACTACAGCAACAACTTTTAGTATAGATTTAGTGTACACACTGTATATACGCAATACACACGTAGCATAAAAAATAGCCTAAGCAGCCAAAGGCAATTTTAGTGGAATCGGGGATTTTGACTCTGTTCCACCTTTATTGCAAGCAGTAGCACAGCACAAGCACCGACCAAAAACCCGCCCCTATCGGGGGGTTAACTGATATGGCTTGCACTTTCACACCCCCTTATTAAGCCAGTTAATCACTGTACGCCTTGATACACCTAGTCTTAGCCCTATTTGCTTGTTGTTAATGCCGTCTCGTTGCATTAGGTAAGCTTGTTCACGTAAAGCGTCATACTTTGCCGACCTCGCCTTACCTCCTGCTGATGAGTCGCTAACCTTGCCCCCCTTAGCCCCTCTCTGTGCTTGTAGTTCGCTAAATTCACGTCTAAAGCGTTCGCCAGTGCAATACCCTGCGATACTCTTAGAAATGCTTTTAAGCTCGTTATACGGCAACTGTGGGCTGTATCGTGTGTTGTATTCTTCGCACCAGTGAAGACATTGAGCGTATAACTGCGTGTAATTGCATTTAAACGATATTGAGTATGCTTGCTTGCGTACTGCGTTAAATATTGCGTTATTCCTGCCGTAACAGTCGTCATTGTCTGCTTGGTGGGCTTGTGAGCTATTTAGATCCGATAGGTCTAAATAGCTCACAAGTTCGCCAAGCGTGTAAGGCTCTGCCCCTGTAAAATACACTTCATGCGAGGAATTTAGGGCGTTTTTAGCTAGATAGCCTGTGAATGCCTTGTCACCGCCTAAAACCTCGTTAAGAGCGTCTATAACAGCATTTAACAGCTTAATCGGGGCATTTCTTGAGTTCTTGAAGAAAGTAACAGCGTCTTTAAGCCTGTAAACGTACTGACAATGACCGTTTAAG
>FUFK010041790.1_pt1 | contig 12183 bp, 23 predicted proteins | sample 1021851 | NCBI WGS metagenome assembly FUFK01 (sample SAMEA51879418, study PRJEB19060) | metagenome
ACTTAGAAAGAAAAGAACAAAAAGAAAAAATTAATAAAAAAGAAAAACAAGAAAAGAATATACCAGATGATTTACAACACTTACAAACTCTTATAGATGACTTCTGGAAAGTAAAGAAAGGTAGTAAGTCAATACAGGCATGGAAACAACAAATAACAGAATACAAGAAGTTTATAGATAAGTATGGTGAAAAGGTTTTAAGAGATCAGTTAGAAGCAGGTATTCTTGCAGGTACATGGAAGGGCTGCACAATAAAAAACTATGAGTCAATAAGAAAAATAAATAATAATTTTGTTGAGGAGGAAAAAATACACCCTAACCAAAAGGTTGTACAGTTTGATGACATGGGGAACTTAATCTAATGGATAGTCTATTTGCTGGTAGTGCCATAAGAACACTACGTAAAATGGTAAAAAAAGGTCTTATAAAAGTAGAAGATCTTGATACACCGCCTTCTGGTTGGTTTATAACTATGGGTTATGACAGGGAAAATAAAACAGGTAGGTGGAAACGACTTACACGTTTAAGATCTGGTGCAACACCGTCAGTTCCTGTACATAAATTGCCAAAATATAAAAATGTACTTACAGGTAAAATAACTTTTGATCCTGTGGAATATGAAAAGCAATATTAAAGATATTCTTGTACAAGATCCATTTGTAGAGTTTTATCCAGTACCACATAAATATTACGATTTAAAACGTAAATGCTATGTTGCAAGGTCTGTTAGTGATGTCGTAAAAACAACTGATTTTGTAAGTAAAAATATGGAAAAAGCTGCGATACGTGGTACAGCAATACATGAAGCTGCACAAATATGGTGTGAAACAAAAGATAAGACACTAGCACTAGCGTATGCAAAAGAATATAGACAATGGGTAGAACATTTAATTAATTATCGTATGTGGGATACATGGGATTGTGTTGCCAATGAATTACGTATGGTAGATAGAAAAAGAGATATAGCAGGTAGTTTAGATGCAGTATTACAACATAAAGATACAGGTATGTTATGTCTAGCTGATTTTAAGACACAAATTAAATATAAAAAAAAGAACCACAGATTACAGATAGGTGGCTATGTATCACTGTTATATCAAAACTATCCTTCTATAAATTTATTTACTTGTAGAGTAATTTATATAACACCAGATGGTATAAAAACACAGGAATATAACCCTGCTGAATGTATGTATGACTATGAAGAAGCTAGATCTATTTATTTTAAAAAAGCTAATATAAGAATATAGCTTGCATATGTTAGGGGTATACCCCATACTATGTTTAACTGTTATTCTATCTCTTGTAAAACAATGTCATTTGAAGAAGAATTAGAAGAAATTGACAGGCAAGAATGGTTAAGCCTGTTTGATGATAAACAAATTATGCAAATTACAAGAGTTTTTTTAGATTGGTTGTATGATTTACCAGATGACTATAAACCAACACAACAAATAAAGTTCTATAAATAGTTTTATGAACATACAACCAGAACAACTGTTAAAACAGCTAAAGGTACTGCAACTACAAAAAAAAGAAATAGATATGCAGATAACAGAAAAGAAAATGGTATTAGAAAAATATTACTTGGACAGTATTATTATGAGTACATTTAGTATTGATGGTGTAAAAGCAACACGTAGACGCAAGCCAGAAAAGTGGGAATATAGTGATACAACAAATAGATTTAGGAAAGAAATGATAAATGCAATTGAAGATAAAGAACAACAGGAAAGAGAAGAAGGTATTGCAACTAAGGTAGAAACAGGTTTTACATGGTCAATAAGATGAGAGTAATAATGTATGCAAATACAGAACCTAAATATCCTGTATATCCCTTATATTTGCAAAAACCTCTTGCAAATTATTCAAATGGAAGTGCAAGCCAATTTAGGACGTTAACTACTAAACAGTTTGAAAAAGAATCTAAAAAACTAGAAAAAAAACTACAAAAGAGAAAAAACAAAANATGAAAACAACAGAAAAAATTGAAAATGCATTAAAACGTGTGAAAGAGTTACTTACGTTAATAGCTGATTGGACTAAAAAACCACAAGTACCAGATACCTTAGCTTTAGAATTTAATAAAAAAAAGCAACAAATGATAGATGATTTATATGTACAGCTAGGTGCGTTAAGTGACAGGTATCATTACAGTAATAAAAAAGAATTTAGTAGAAAAGAATATATAGTTGAATATGACAAGTTAAAAAAGAAAATAACAGATTTAGAAAAATGAATATAAAATATTTTGATAGTGACCTTAAATTTTATTTTATTTGTGAAGCCTGTGGTGAACCTATTAAAAATTTAGATGGTGTTGTTGATTTTCCTACTGCAATTTCAAAAAAAATTAAAAGTCCACTTAGATTTTATTGTAGAGGTGATTGTGCATCATACGGAAATTTAAGGCGTAGTAAAGATTGGTGGGGTTGTATGACATTAAAAGATTTTGTAAATAACTTGCAAACAGATAAAACACCCTATAAAAAATTTTTACATAAATAACATGAACGCACAAAAAAACAAAGGCGATAGGGCAGAAAGAGAAGCCTGTATATATCTAACAGCGGCTACAGGACATATAGTTGAAAGACGTTTCGGTGCTGGTCAGGATAAAGATAAAGGTGATTTAGTTGGCATACCTAATACTGTTGTACAGGTAACAGATATGAAAGATAAGAGTGAAGCGGTATTAAGAAAGCCTAGAGAAGCAGAACAGCAAAGAATAAATGCAAAAGTAGATCATGCTATAACTATGGTCAGATTTAATAAAAGACCAAGATGCAAAGAAGGAGATAATTGGCGTGTTGTTATGACCATTGAACAGTATGCAAGATTAATTAAATGAGAGTATTAGTTGCCTGTGAATATAGCGGCAAAACTAGAGACAGTTTTATTAGAAATGGACATGATGCTATAAGTTGTGATTTTTTACCAACAGAAAGACCAGGCAAACATTATCAGGGTGATGTAAGAGATATTATTAATGATGGTTTTGATTTAATGATTGCACACCCAAGCTGTCAACATTTGGCTTGTAGTGGTGCAAAACACTTTTTTAGAAAGCAGAAAGAACAGAAAGAAGCATTGGATTTTGTACGTTTACTTATGAACTGCAACATACCTAGATGGTGTATAGAAAATCCTATATCTGTTATAAGTAGTGCAATCAGGCCACCAGATCAGATAATACAACCTTATGAGTATGGTGACCCTTTTTAGAAATCTACCTGTTTATGGTTAAAAAATTTACCTTTACTTAGACCTACAAAAATAGTAGATAAGGGTGAGTTTTATATATCACCTAGTGGTAAAAAAATACCAAAATGGTTAGCTGTATTAGGTAGTGGAAAAGGCAAAGAAAGAAGTATGAGTTTTGATGGAATATCTAATGCTTTTGGAGATCAATGGGGTGATGAAAACAGGCTACCTGTACCAGTAGAACAACTAAGTTTGTTTTAATGCTTGACAGGGGTATACCCTAGATATATATTTAAAGAGTACACAACACCGAGAGGTTTTCCAAATGTCTAACTTTCTAATGATGTTAGCAGCGTCAGGGTTGTTTTATACAGCCCTCGATTCTACTCTATATGACATGACAGTTACAGATTGCAATGCAGGTATAGAACTAGCCTGTAAGGAGGCAAACAAATGAAATTAAATTTAGATTTACCTAAATACAAATGGGAATGTTTATACAATCATTTAAAACACTATAGAGAAGATGAAACAGTAAATACGTTTTGTTGTGTGATTGAATCTTTAGAATCAGATAAACAATTTCCTATGAGAATGTACCAGTTTTTAGCGTCACATGAAGATTTAAACCCTTTAATATTTCCTTCTGTAGGTCAAATACAACAAAAAAATGGTGGTGCAGGTATTTTAAAAAATATGTACCAAGTTTATGAAAGTACTAACCAGGCTAGAAAAGAATATTACAACTACATAAAAGAACATTTTAAAATAATGAAAAAATAAATATAGTCGGGAAGCCTGATAGTTAGGTTTGTGAGATACTCTAACTTGAAAGTTATACAAAACCTATAGCAACACATAGGAAAGACAAGGCAAGTTATCGGACTTGGTACACATCCCGACTTAACCCCACAAGGGGTTTTTTATTGTCTAATTTAATTTTGGAAATAGTTTTTGCTCTAATAGATCAACAGCCCTATCATCTAATGTATTAGTAGTCTGTTTACAAATAGCCCTTAATAAGTCAATAATTAACCTTTTGCATCCTGTCGTAGAAAGGAAACGTAATAGTATAGGTTTTAAAATTTTGTACATAGCTTTATTATGCTTTACAAACATATTGTAGACGTTAAATTGTGTATGGTCATCTTTATGCCACCTAGATCCCCAAGCAAAGCATAGGTGGTTTTTTTATTATGGAAGAAGAAAAAGAAAGTCCTGATTATTTTGGACACGCAATAAGATTTATTATTCTTTGTTGGGCATTATCAGTTATGACTCTTGGATACATGGAAAAGATAAGGTTAGATACTTTTGCTGCTGGCCTTGTTGGAAATATCGCTAGTGCTTATGGAATTTCAATAAAAGGTAATAATGGCAACTCAAAGAAATCAGTTATAGTAGATAATAAGAACTCTAAAGTAGGTATCAAATGAAAAAACTATTTTCACTTCTTTTACTTGCAAGTATTCCAGCAGCGTATGCAGACTTAAATCATTCAATAATGTCTACTGTAAAACTAGAGGCAGTATCAGCAGCTACTTCAGCAGACAAGGTTGGTTCAAGTTATTCTGTATCAGGTAGCGGTGTAGCCACAGTAGATAGTGATGGTAACTCAACTATTGGTGGACTAGGCACTGTAACTAGTGGCGTTCCAGCTTTAACCACAGTTACCGCTTCACAAAGCACTTCGGGCGATGCGTTTTCATTTTCTCAAAGTTACCTTGAAGGAGATGTAACACCTACATCTGAAGCTACAGTCGGAGAAATTCCTAACTTCTCAGATATCACATCTTCAGCAGCAGCTAGTGTAGGAACAGCAGCTATTGGATTAGATAATCATTCCATAACCCTAACTCCAGGTACAGGAACAGGTATAACTTTAACAGGACAGTTTGTGACCGACTTGACTATTGACTGATGTGGAGGACATTACCGTTTGTTTTTCTTATATCTAGCCCTGTCTACGCTGTGCCTGTTGTTCCTAACTTCACTCAGGGTAGCTCCACAAGTCGAACAGAAACTACCACAAATATTACAGAGACTATACGAACAACAAACTATAATTCTGGGTACACATATTCAGTTACAGGATCAGGTGTTGAACATGATGGATCGACTATCTCTGCTCCAAATGCAACTGTTAATGAAACTGTAAATGGCACGACATATACATGGACAGGTTTAGATTTAGGAGAAAAACCAAACTGGACACAGACAGTAAAGGGGGATGCTTTTCAATTTACAGAAGTCTATACACCACCTGGTCTAGAGTCAGTTTCAGACGTAACGAGAACTATCCAATCAGAAAGCGTAACAGATACAACTACAATATTCTCACAGTAATAGGATTATTATTTGGGAGTCCAGCGTTTGCTAATACCTCAAACACTGCTGCTCCCTCTGCTTCTGCTTCTGGATCAGTTTCTAATTTTGCAACACAGGTTCTACAAGGAAATACTATAGAAAATCATTATGGAAATGGTATTAGATGCCAAGGCCCACAAATGTCATTTAGCCCATTTGTCACCACTTCGTTTAACCAGAAACGCCCATTCGATTACACTTACGAAACTCCTGTATATGATCCAAGTGTTGATGATGACGGTAATCTAATAAATCCTGGTAAGATCCTTTACTATCAACAAAACTATAGCGGAAACAAAGATTCTTTAGGATTAAATGTAGGAGCAGCATTAACATTTACTTTCCCACTGGATCAACGATTTCAAAATGCTTGCTTAAAAAGTGCTACAACCCAAGAAAAAATACAAGCACAAATATTATCTAAGGAAAGGCTAAATTACGAATTGGCGAGATTAAAAAATTGTGGAGAGTTGAAAATTAAGGGAATAGAATACGCCAGTACCAGTATCTACCACAAATTATGTGAAGATGTAATAGTTAAACCAGTTAAGAATCAAGTATTACCGCACACTCATAACTTAAAAAGTAACTAGCCATAATCTACGGGAAAAGATAGATGCGGCAACGTCCAGACTAGTTACTTTCATCGGAAAATAGTTAATGTTAACTATCTTTTTTATTCTACTTTATCTTTTTTCTTTGTCAGTTTCTTTATTACATTTTTNACNACTGGTTTTACTAAATTAAGAATGATCGGAGCAGAACAGCCGACCANAGCAAGACTAAAAACCCCAGTAAACTGCTTAAAACTTGGAATGTATTGGGAGATGAACGGTACGTCTTCATACAAAGTGATACATTCAATCCCATTTTGCCCTCTTTCATAGCCAATAACACGTTCCAGCTTCTTATCGTTACGAAAATCACCGATTTTTTGCTCTTTGTTACTAGGGCAGGGTGGGATTTCTAGTTCTTCATCTTTTTTCTTTTGTGTTATCTGAGGTTTCTGTTGTGGAGGTTGTTCTTGTTGTTGTTCTTGTTGCTCTGCTGGTGCGGTGTATTGAAAGTTTGCAGGGTTATATTCAAGCGGTTCAAAACTAGGAATATCAAACGTACCACAAGCTTGATATGTGCCTAATTCATCTTCGTTTATCAGTCCTGTCAGATTATTTCTATGAGCATCAACGCATCCTGGAATATCAACAACTGGTTTATAAATAATATCTAATATCGGTGGCTGTACTTCCCATAGCCTTATCCTTGGAACGTAAACTTCTTTTATTTCAATCTTTGGTATCTTTGTCATCTATATCTCCAATAGAAATAGACCAACTATCTTCACCAAACTTTCCAACTTCTCTTATTTTAGGTTCTTGTTTCTTTTCAAAACTATTGTGATATTGTTTTATTTGATTTTCTAGTTCTATATCAAACTTAACCATACGCATCCAATCAACTAATTTGTCTATGTAATATTTAATTAGTTTTTTAAAAAATCCAAATACCATTAATCGTACGCATCTCTTCTTTTATAGACTTCTACATATGAGTCGCATTTAGGACAAGAGAAATTACTAACCATTGAATACTCTTGATATAAAACAGGTTGAAAATCTTCTTCTATATCAGCATCAGCACCCCAGATTAGTTCAGTTTTACAGTGCCAACAGTTCATTGCTCCCACTTACCTTTTGTTTCCCATTCTATGTGATCTTTATTTTGTTTTTCGATATAATCCCAAAACCATTTATTTGGATCATTTGCATCTGCCATAGACCTTGGTTTTAATTTTTGTATTTGTTTTTCAAACTCATTTTCAACAATCCAGTCCATATCTTTAAGAATTTGACCTCTTAACTGCACTTCAAAAGCTGGACTTTTCATATATAAAAACACCATAAACCCCGAGCCAAATGTAATTCCTGATGTTATCAATGCTAAAACAGCTATGAAACGTGTTCTTATACGACTAGGTGTACGTTGTAATTCAGTCATAAAGGCAACATAGGGCCAGTTACTTTAGGCATTTTTTTATCTATTTGATTAGGTAATATTTTGCTTACACCCTCCATAACTTTTTCCATCATCATTGCTTCAAATTGTGGACTTGTTATGTAACGATAACCTGCATATCCAGCAGCTATAGTTGTGACGCTGATAACAAAAGATAAAATAGATAAAACAGATGAGATTTTATTTAGCATGGTAAAATTTGCGATACTAAAAGCACTTTCATTTACAAGTGTACTTGTGTTACTGCTTATTGTAGCCCTCTCTCCTCTTTACGTCACCATGAGCTTGATGACAAGGCAAATGACAGAAAAATCTAATTAGATTCTAATTTTTTTACTTTAGCTGATAAATCTTTTACAGCTTCTACTAACACGCCAATAAGTCCACTGTATTGTAGAGTTTTACTTCCCTCATTACCATGAACTAGCTCTGGAAATACCTTTTCTACATCTTGTGCTATTACACCCATCGAATCAATAGAGGCATTATCTAATTTATATTTATAACCTGTTATTTGTTGTAGTTTATCTAATGTGTTTGTAATTGGCTTTATGTCAGATTTATAAGCAATATCAGATGTTTCCGTAACTGTTCCCGTCACCGTCAGGCCCGAACTGGTGGTTTCTGCCTTCTTCACATTATTGTGGTACAACTCCACAGCCCCATTTGCTATTGCCATTAGCATCACTGTATGTCTATCTGCCCTTAAAAGAGCAACTCTATTTGCAGCTAAATTTAAATTATTACCTTGATTCTCTAGAATTAAACTTTCTGTTCCTGATCGAAAAATCTGTAATTCACCATTATCCCCAAAAACAGCTTTTGCATCATTAGCAAACTCTAAAGCATTATCAGACTTATCAAACACTACATTTGCACTTGCACCAGTGAAAGTTACGTCACCATCATGTGTAGCTCCATCATCAACTACTGTACCTGTTACATTTATGCCTGTCGCACTTGTTTCCGCCTTCTTCACATTATCATGGTATATTTCCACAGCCCCATCAGGAATTATTTTTATTGCTGTCTCGCCACCTTTTGCTTCAATCAATAGATTACCAGAAGTACTAAATGTATTATTTGTAATTTTTGAATCTGTGCCATTATGCAGCAAACTTAGGTCTGCATCATTGCCAAGCATTAATTGGTGATTATCTGCTGAAAAAATATCCCCATGCATTGTTAATCTGCCATGACACGCTGCACCATTACTAGATGTCTCCAAACGCTTCACATTATCGTGGTACAGTTCCACACTCCCATCAGGAATAATTGCTATACCTTTTTCTCCATTTTTAGCTTCTATAAATAATGAACCTACATTATTAGTTATAAAACTATTAGATGATTGATGAATAATTTTTAAAGCTTCTCCTGTATTGTTTTTAAATCTTATGGCTGTAGTTGTATCTGCACTGGCTAAAAAAGGTTCAATGTCTCCTAAAGCTTGCAAAGTTCCATACAACTGATTACCCCAACTTTGGGTGTGTATAGCAATAGCATTGTCGTGATAAATTTGCACCGCAGAATCAGGTATCAGTAGTATTGCTTCTTCTCCTGTTTTAGATCTTATATGTAAATTACCAGTTGAGTTTTCTATAAATGAGTCAGTTCCATTATGAAATATGGCGAAATCTGCTGAACTTCCAAACGTAGCTTTAGCGTTATCAGCAAACTCCAAGGCGTTATCAGATTTATCAAATACTATATTTGCAGATGCACCTGTAAAAGTAACATCATTGTTCAGTGTTGACGTACCACTAACATCAATATTTCCGTTTAAATCTACATTGCCATCATGCACTGCACCATCATCAGTTACCGTACCCGTAATATTTATACCAGTTGCATCAATAGCTAATTTAGTTGTTAATGTACCAGCAGTCATAACTTGTAGATTTAACTTTCCATCCTCTGTACCATCACTTGCATCTGTAATTACACCTTCTAAACCTACAAAATCAATCTCTTCTGGTGTGCCAGCATCATTTTTTCCTCTATAAAAAATAGTTGATATGACATCATTATCCTGACCAGCACCACTAGCTCCTCTTCTGTGATACAACATAAGGTTTGCACCACTAGCAGCGTCATCAGCATCACATTGAAGTTGTAAAGCTTGACCTGTAAGAGTTGTTGTTAAGTGCATTGGATATATTGGATCAGATTCACCAATGCCAACTTTATTATTTTTAAGTCTTATTCTTGAGGCTAACGTCCCACTAGCACTGGACATAATATCTAATATGCCATCCTCAGAACCGTCTGTAGTAGTTTCTATTGATGCAACTACACTTGCATAGTCGTGAGGATTACCAGCCGCATCCTCGCCCCTATAAACAAGGTTTCCTAAGTTATCATCTGCTGCTGGTGAAGCAGAATTTCTAAATAAAACAAGATCGGGTGCATTGTCCGCATTGTCCGAAGTATTCTCAATAATTACTTGATCTGTTGTATCTGTACTAAACAAATGCAACTGTGCAGCAGGGGTTCCAGATCCTAATTGAAATCCTGTATTTGTAAAAGAACCTATTAATGATTGGTTTGCAGATATTCCTATCTCATTACTCGCAACTCTAAAAAATCCAGTAGCACCATTATCATCAATAAAACCAACACTAGGAGCCGATACAGTTCCATTTGGTATGCCTTTTAATATTGTTGTAAGTTGTATTTTTTTGTTTTTATTAGCATTAGCAGATTCACTAACGTCAATTATAGGAAAAACATCAGCAGCTACTGGTGCGGTTAGTTCAGTAAGTGCTGTGATCTTCCTATCAGCCATTTATTTATCTGTTGCTGCTTCTATCTTACCTTCTAATTTGTTTAATAACTCAGTAAGTTTTTTTAAAGATCCCTGATTTTCTAAAATTGGTTGTGTTGCATTATTAATTTGTGCTTGCTTTTCATTAATAGCTTTTTGTGCTTCTTCCTGTAGTGCTTTAATTTCTTGCTGCAATAAGGAAACTTTTTTTACATCAATTTCTAGTTGTTCTTGTATAGTTTTAATTTCTTCTTTTACTAAATCAATAGGATTAGTCATGTTTTTTAATGTTTTTTATATTTTACTAAGCAGCTTCTAAGGCTGCAACTTTAGTTTCTAATGTTTCAATTTTTGCTATAGCTTCTTGTAATGCAGCAGTTAGTAGAGGAACAATTTTAGATTGGTCAATTTCCTGATAAATAGGATCTCCTATCTCTCCATCAGGTGCATCACCAGAATCTATCAAAGCCTGTGTAATTACTGCATCTTTTTCTCCTGATATAGCTTCTGGAACAACTGATGAAACTTCATGAGCGATAAATCCATCAACAGGTGTATTTGTTGAGTCAGCAATCCAATTAAATTTTGAAGGTTTTAATGTTTTTAATCTTGTTATACCATCAGAGATGGCAACTACATTTTCTTTAAGTCTATAATCTGAAGTTGTATTAAATTCTGTAGCTGTATTTGTAATTTTTATACCACCAACACTTGTTCCAGTAGAATTACGCAAAACAAATAAGTTACCCTTAGTACTGCTTACTGCTCTTTCGTGTATTACGTTAAAACAAGAAGAATTTGAAGTAGTAAGTTTTTGTAAATGAATCATGGTGGCAGTATCATGTACCGTCATTCTGTTACCCGAAGCATTTTTTGCAGTCACTCCTATGCACAACGCCCCATCATGTGTAAGCCTCATTCTTTCACTACCACCAGTTTTAAAAAGAAAAATACCAGAAGCACCACCACTACCACTATTTATGGCAGTAAATGAACAATTAATATTACTTGGAGCGTCTGAATCGTTTCCAATCCAATGTATTCCGCCCATCGGTTGATTTGCTACAAGAGTAGTATCAGTATTAATAAGGTTAAGGTATCTAGCACCAGCAGGATCTGTATTTGTACCAGCGTATCTTATATCAATGTTGGCATCAGTTTGTATTAATCCAGCCGAAACATTTGTTGCAACATCACTTGTTTGAGGTGTCAGACCAACACCAATTCTCGAACTTGGTAAAAGCAAATCACCTGTTTGTTCAACTTTTCCATCAGTGGTAATATGCCATTTTTCTACTAATGATCCAGAAGCCTTGCTCAAAAATCTCAAAGTATTATCAGTAACAAAACTCTGTATTGTCCATGTATCGGCGTTATCATCGCCCTCATCAGCAATCAAAGTAACTTGTGCGCTAGAACCTTCAAAACCTGTAAGTTTAACCTCTGCTGCCCCATTTGGGTCTGTTATTTCAATTCCTGTAGATCCTAAAGATAAAATTGTATTACCAGCCCTTTGAAGTTGAAGCTCACCTGTGCCAGCATCATTGATTATTGAGTTGCTACCGTCATGCGAGATGGTAAGGTCTGAACCAGTACCAAAAACAGCCTTTGCATTATCAGCAAATTCAAGAGCATTATCTGATTGATCAAAAACTATATTTGCAGACGCACCTGTAAGTGTTATATCCCTTGCAATACTACCATCTAAATTTATTAAATCTACCCAATCATCATTTGCACTATTTCTTATCTTTAATTTATTAGCATTAGTATCAACCCATATCATATAGGCGACAGTTGTACTAGGACTAGAAGCATTACTGTTATTAGAA
>FUFK010040689.1_pt1 | contig 12182 bp, 13 predicted proteins | sample 1021851 | NCBI WGS metagenome assembly FUFK01 (sample SAMEA51879418, study PRJEB19060) | metagenome
GGGGGTATTCGAACCCCAAATTTTGCCTAGCGTCAGAAAGCACAAGTAGTTGACATAGGTTACACTATGGAAGAGTAGCAGTTGACAACTCAAAAATGCTTATTACTTTTGCAGATTTTGCCCGAACAAAAAACGTGTCACGCCAAGCAGTCTCAAAGAAAAAGTTAATTTTACAGCCAGCAATTGTTTACAGCAACGGTAAACAAGTTTTACAACTAGAGAAAGCTAATCAATGCTGGGACGGCACATATAAACCAGATGTTATTACTACGAAGCAACCTTCTAGCGTAGCACAAAAACTAAAGAATGATATAGATAAACTACCTGATGACGAAATTCCCGAATTTAATGTATCAAAAGCAAGAAGGGAACATTTTGAAGCAGAATTTTCAAAAATAAAGGTACAGAAAGAAAAAAAAGATCTTATACCAGCAAAAGATGCTAAGAAAAGTGCATTTGCAATTGGCAGAAGTATTAGAGAAGCATTAATGAATACTGCTGACCGTTTATCACATCAATTGGCTGGTGAAACAGATGCAACTGTGATTCATAGATTGATAACAAATGAACATAGGTCAGCATTAGAGGAATTGTCTAATGAACGCCTGGCTTGAAGGTTTTTTTGAAGGTATTGAGCCAGAACAAGAGTTAACTGTTAGCGAATGGGCTGATAAATATAGAATGCTTTCCAGTAAAGCCTCTAGTGAGCCAGGGCGTTTTAGAACAGAAAGGACACCATATTTAAAAGAACCAATGGATTGTTTAAGTACAAGCAGTCCAATACAAAGAGTAGTAATGCAATTTGGCTCGCAAACTGGGAAAACAGAGTCAGGCAACAATTTCATCGGTTATGTTGTCCATCATGCTCCGTCTTCTTTACTTGCGATCCAGCCAACTGTAGAAATGGCGAAAAGATTGTCAAAACAAAGGCTATCACCTATGTTTCAAGAAACACCTGTGTTAGCAGAACGTGTTGAAGCACCTAGAAGTAGAGATAGTGGTAATACATTGTTTAGTAAAGAGTTTCCAGGAGGGATGTTGTTGTTAACTGGAGCTAATAGTGCTACTGGATTAAGATCTACACCTTGTCGTTATATTTTTGCAGATGAGATAGATGCATTTCCTTTAGACGTAGAAGGGGAAGGTGATCCTGTAGAACTAGCAGCAAAACGTGCTACAACTTATGCCAGAAAAAAAATATTAATAACTTCTACACCAACAATTAAGGATTACAGCCGTATTGAAAAAGAATTATTAAGGTCTGATTGTAGAAAATATTATGTACCAATGCCATGTTGCGGAGAATATAGCGATTTAAAGTGGCCGCAAATTAAATGGGAAAAGAATGATCCTAGTACTGTCGAATATGAATGCGAACATTGTGGCGAAAGGTTTAAGGAAATACATAAAACTGAAATGTTAAGACAGGGAGAATGGCGAGCAACTAGAGATTTCGATGGTAAAACAGCAGGGTTTCACCTTAATGGTCTTTACAGTCCTCTTGGATGGTATTCATGGGAAGAAGCAGTTACGGAATTTCTTAGATGCCAAGATGATGCCCCAGCATTAAAAACTTTTGTTAATACTCGATTATCAGAAACTTGGTCAGCGGATTATGTCAGTAAATTATCTGCCGAAGGTTTGATGGAACACGTTGATTCTTATGAACCTAATACTGTTCCAAAAGAAGTTGTTCTTTTAACAATGGGAGTTGACGTACAAGGTGGAGGCGGTACTTCAGAACAAAGATTATCTTATTCTGTTTGGGGATGGGCTAATGGTGAAGAAGGATGGCTAATATCACATGGTTCTATAGATGGTGATCCACATCAACAAGATGTATGGTCAACCTTAACTACGTTGATAACAAATGAATGGCAAAGAGAAGATGGTCAAAAATTAAAAATAGAAGTAACTGCGGTTGATAGTGGTGGTTTGGCAACAGTTCCTGTCTATACATATTGTCGTGAACATCAACATCTTGGTGTTATAGCAATTAAAGGTGCTTCAACAAGAAATCAACCTCCAATCAGTAAAGGTAAATTTGTTGATATTAACTACAAGGGTAGGGCAATAAGAAAAGGAGTTGCTTTATATATGGTTGGTACTGACACAATAAAAGATTGCATTATGGGGAGATTAAAGCATAATGAAAAGAAGGAGAAAGAAAGTAGTCCAGGCTATTTACACTTTCATTGCGATACAGATCATTCATATTTCAAAGAAATAACTTCTGAACAACAAGTTTTACAAACAAATAGATCAGGTTTTTCTGTTCCTGTTTGGCAAAAAAGATCTGGAGCTAGATCAGAACGCTTAGACGAGCTTGTATATAGTTACGCTGCCTTAAACCTACTTTATCAACGCTTTCCAAGGCTTAAGATATGGGATATCTATGCTAAGAAAGTCTTACAAACTGATAAAAAACGTGTAATATTGAATCGTAGGGGTAGTAAACCAAACTTTATTACTAATTGGTAAATAAATTTTATGGCAATTCCTTTTCAATTTTCGCAAGGAGATACCATTACTTGGGATTTGGCTGGTTCTGTTAATTATGCAAATGAATCAGTAACGAATGCTAATTACACTTGTAAATACTATTTGCGAAGTATAAATGGTGGTGCATTAACAATTACTGGCACAGATAAAGGAACTGGCTGGACATTTGTCTTAACATCTACTCAAACAAACGATTTAGAAGATGGAAAATGGCAATATCAAGCAGTTGCATCAAAAACAGGTGCTAGTGATGAAGTTACATTAGAACGTGGTGTTTTAACTATTGATCAAAGCTTAGTTTATACAGGAAGTAATCCAGGAAAGATTGATTTAAGAACTGAAGCAGAAAAGATGGTTGAACTAATTGAGGCTGCAATAAAAGGAATAGTTACTAACAAAGCTGCTGAATATACAATTGGTGATCGTACATTTAAATATATGGATATGTCTGAATTAAGAAGACTTAGAACAATTTATAAGGCACAAGTAAATAGAGAGCAAAGAGCAGACAAAATAAAACAAGGTAAAGGTGATCCATTTATTAACAATCTTATTTTTAGATAATCATGGGATTAAGAACAAGAGTTGGTAAAGCATTTCAAGCTTTATTTGGTTTAGAAACCGTCAACATCAAAAGAAGATCTTATGCTTCTGCATCTAGTGGCAGATTACTTGCTGGATGGATGGCAAATAACACTTCTGCTGATGCTGAGATAAAAGGTAGTTTGCCAAAATTACAACAACGTAGTCGTCAAATTGTAAGAGACACTCCTTATGGCAAACAAGCGGTAAGAACTATTGTTGGTAATGTTATTGGTTTTAATGGCATTAAAATGCAATCACAAATAAAAAAAGAAAGATATGGTAAGGGCTTAGATGTTGAAAAAAATGATGTAGTAGAAGANCTATGGCACGATTGGGGTAGATANGATTCTTGTCATACNGCTGGTCGATTATGTTGGACAGATATTGAAAAATTATGTTGTTCTAGTCTTATAGAGTCAGGAGAAGTTTTTGTAAGAATAGTAAATAAAAAATTTGGTAGAAGTAAAGTACCTTTTGCTTTAGAAATTTTAGAAAGCGATAGGTTAGATAACGACTACAACGGAGGCACTAATAATATTAAAGAAAGTTGGCGTATGGGTATTAGGCATGATGAATGGCATCGACCAATTTCATATGCATTTTTTACTGAACATCCAGGCGATAGTGCATTTCCGTCAAAGAAAAAAGTTGCAAGGCACATGATTTTGCCAGCAAATGAAGTTATTCATTTATATTTAACTGACAGACCAGAACAAACTAGAGGTGTACCTTGGTTAGCACCTGTTTTAAAACAATTACATCATCTTGATGGCTATGCTGAAAGTTCAGTAATAAAAGCTAGAGGTGCAAGTGCATTAATGGCATTTATTAGTTCACCAGAAGGAGAACTTAATGATGGTGGTGAAATATATGAAGGGGATAGAGTTTCAGAATGGTCACCTGGTGCTTTTCATTATTTAGAACCTGGACAAAATGTGACAGTACCCAATTTTGATGCCCCTAATGGTGAATTTGAACCATTTATGAGAGCTTGCTTGCGTGGTATGGCTGCTGGTATAGGGATCAGCTACGAAAGTATTTCAAAAGATTTTTCGCAATCTAATTACAGTTCTAGCCGTCTTTCAATGCTTGAAGATCGCACTCAATATAAGAGTTTGCAACAATTCTTCATAAAAGGATTACATCAAAGAGTATTTGAACAATGGCTAGATATGGCTGTTTTATCAGGTGCATTATCTTTGCCAGGATATGAAACTAAGCCTGATAAATATAAAAAAGTAAAATGGCAACCTCGTGGATTTGAATTTGTTGACCCACAAAAAGAGGTGGCAAGCGCAAAAGAGGCAATTAAGGCTGGATTAAAAACACAAGCACAAGTAATTGCTGAACAAGGTGGTGATATAGACGAATTAATGACTGCTAGAAAGGCTGAAGTCGATATGGCTGATAGTTTAGGACTTTTATTTGATACTGATGTCGCTACGGAGCAAAAGCAAGCTAATATAGATACAAATACAACTTCTGAATCAAATGGAGGAACAACGTGATCTAGAGGAAAGAACACAACTTCGTCATTTTTCTGAGTTACTTGATTCAAGAGAACTCAATGAAGAAGAACGAACTATTGAATTTCCCTTTAGTTCTGAAACCCCTGTTAATAGAGGTTTATTAGGTGAAGAAATTTTAGTACACCGAGAGGATAGTATTGATTTTTCTAGGCTTAATGCTTCAGCACCTTTACTCTGGATGCACGATCCATCCTCCGTAATCGGAGTTGTGGAAAGGGCTTATCTAGATAAAAAGAAAAAACAGGGAAGAGCAAAGGTACGATTTGCTCGTAATGCTGCTGGTGAAGAAGCATTACAAATGGTGAAAGACAAGATTTACAGAAATGTAAGTTTTGGCTACTCAGTTGATGAGACTGAGGAAGGAGAAGGTAATACTTACCGTGTTACCAAATTCACCCCAGCCGAGGTTAGTTTGGTTTCTACGCCAGCAGATTTTTCGGTTGGCCTTGGGAGAAAACTTGCTACTAATACGCAAGAACAACCTATAATAAAGGAAGAGCGTGAGCAATCACCTTCTTCTGCGTCTAAATCGGACGCATCACCTGTCCAATTAAACAATCAAATTGAAATGACTGACACCCCCGATTTAAGTGTGGTGCGTTCTGAAGCTGAAAAAAAGGCTAGAAATGAAGAGCGTTCACGCATAGCTACTATTAATGCATTAACAGAAAAACATGGTTTTACTGATTTAGGCAGACAGCTTATTGAAAATGGTTCTTCTATAGACCAGGCAAGAGAAGCTGTTCTTGATCAAATTAGTACAAAGCCAACACCTACTGTTGCTGCAAAGCAAGTAGATAAGCAAGAGCTTAGAAAAGAAAGATATAGTATTCAAGCTGCTATTAAAGCTGCTTATACTAGAGACTTTTCATCTCGTGAAGCTGGTTTAGCAAGAGAAATTTCTCAAGAAATTGAGCGTTCTGGTGTTTCTAGAACTAAAGAGCAAAGTATCTTAGTTCCTTATTCTGCATTAGAAAAAAGAGCTACATATGTAACTTCTGGAGCAACCACAGGGGGTAATTTGGTTGAGACAGATTTACTAGCTGAAGACTTCATTGAAGCACTTCGTAACGAGAGCTTATTGCTTACTCTAGGTGCAAGAACAATGACAGGTCTTGTTGGAAATATTGATGTTCCAAGAAGAAGCGGAGTTTCAACTGGCTACTGGCTTGCAAATGAAACAACTGCAATAACTCAGTCAGAGTCAACTTTCGATCAAGTGTCCCTCGCACCAAAAAATTTCGGAGTACTTTCTAAGTTCTCTAGACAGACTCTTTTACAGGCAACTCCTGGAATTGAAGAATTAATTAGAAGAGATCTCCAAGAAACCGTTGCTCTTGGTGTTGACCTTGCAATTCTTAATGGAACTGGTTCTTCTGGTCAGCCTACAGGTATTCTCCAAACTTCTGGTATTGGATCTGTAGCTGGTGGTACTAATGGTGCTGCAATAACTATTGAGCATTTAATGGACTTAGAAAAAGAAGTTCTTATTGACAATGCTGGTGGTGGAAGCATGGCTTACCTAACTAACCCTAAAGTTTCTACAGCACTTAAGAAACTTCGTGATAGTGGTGCTACAGGTGGTTTCCTTTGGAATACTAATTTAGAGGCTATTGGTCGTGGATCAACTCCAGGAATCATTAACGGCTATCAAATTGGTGTTACAAACCAAGTTCCTTCTAACCTTACAAAAGGTTCCACAAGTGGTACTTGTTCTGCTGTTTTATTTGGTGATTTCTCACAAGCTATGGTTGGCTTCTGGGGTAATGGATTAGAACTTGCAATGTCAGATTCTGATTCAACAGACTTCACTAAGGCATTAACAGCAATGAGAGCGATAACAACTATTGACGTAGCAATCCGTCAGCCAAGTGGTTTCGCTGCAATGCTTGATGCTACTACTTAAATTTATAAGGGGTCTTAATTGACCCCCTTTTTTTTTTATGAAAGTATTAGTTCTCAGAAATGTGGTTGCTAGTGGTATAGCTTTAGAGGCTGGTCAAATTTATGACATTAGCGATAAAGATGCGACCTTATTAAAAGGTATGGGTAAAGCAACTGATGCTCCAATAGAGACAAAACCCAAAAAAACTGTAAAACGCAAATCTAATGGCACTAAGTGACGATAATGATGTCTTTGTAGGGGGCGAATTTGGTGTATCTTGTGTTGCTGGTTCAAAAACTGGTTTTGCAATTCTAAGTGAGCCATCTCAGATAATGGCAGATGGACAAGTTTTATTTAGTGATTATTCAATAAGAGCAAAAGCAAAAGATTTTGGAAGTTTAAAAGCAAATGATGAAATTACTGTAAATGATATTGAATATACCGTAAGAGAAACAATGTTTGATACTGATGGACAATTAGTAACCATTACGCTTCAGAAAACATGACAACAAAAACTGAAAGTATACTAGCGGCTGTAAAAACTGCGTTAGCTGGCACTACAGGTGTTGGTCTAAAAATTTATCGCAGTAGAGTTGTTCCATTAACAAGAAACGAAACACCAGCACTTGTTATAGAACCTATAAGTAATACTTGTGAACAAAATACAGGTTTAAGTCATTTAAATTGGAACTTACAGCTTAGAGTTTTAATTATTGTTCGTGGTTCTACAACTATCAGTCCTGATACGGCTGCTGATCCTACTTTAGAATCTTTACACGCAAAAATGTTAGCTACAAGCACTTTAGGTGGCCTTGCAATAGATGTACAACCATTAGGTCATGATTATGTATTAGAAGATGGTGATTTACCTACAGCAGTCATATCAACTAACTGGTTAATAAAATATCGAACACTTTATACAGATCTATCTCAATAATACTATTCTTTAATAGTAATATTAGACTATTATATAGATAACCACCTTTTAGTTAATCAAAAATGGCTAAGAACTCAAAGCTAAAAACTATTCTTGTAAAAAATGAGAACAGTTACAACGCATCAACCACTCCTACAGGATCAGCAAACGCTGTACAAGTAACTTCACTTGAATTAACACCAATTGTTGCTGATGAAGTTAGCAGAGAAATTATTAGAGAATACCTTGGCAACCAAGAGGTTTTATTAGCTAATCAACGTGTAGAAGTTAGTATAGTTGTCGAAATGACAGGAAGTGGATCGGCTGGAACAGCCCCAAAATATTCTCCTCTTTTAGAAAGTTGTGGCCTTAATCTTGCTACAACAGCTAGTTCTGCAACATATACTCCTGAGTCATCTAGTTTTGGTAGTTGCACAATTTGGTGTAATTATGATGGCGTTTTACATAAAATTTCGGGATGTCGAGGAACCTTTTCTATTAATTTAGCGGTTTCTGAAATCCCAACTATCACTTTTAATATGGTTGGATTAAAGGGAACAATTACAGATTCAGCTTTACCTACAACTACATTTAGTAATCAAGCAAAACCTGTTATTGTTAATTCTACTAATACTGATAATTTCTCAATATTTGGTTATTCTGGTATTTTACAAAATTGGTCATTTGATATGAACAATAATGTAATTTATAGAGAACTTGTTGGTGGCAGTAAAAGTGTATTAATTACTGATAGAACTCCTTCTGGTTCATTATCAGTTGAAATGCCAGCCTTATCTGCACATAACTTTTTTACTGACGCAGAAGGTAGCAGTACTGGAACAAACACCTGGAGGCATAATGGCGGTACTGGTAACATCGTTACTTGTAGTTGTCCGCAAACTGATTTTTCTGCTCCTAACTATGCAGATTCTGATGGAATTATTATGTTAGACATACCATTTATGGCTACACCAAGTGCGGCTAATAATGAATTTTCGCTTGCTTTCACATAATATTTTTACTATTCTTCAATAAGAATATTAACTGCTCACCATGCCCCTAATAAAAAAGTCTAATAAGGTTATTAAATGGCCTGTAACTATTTCTGATCCAGAAGATGGTGGTTCTTTTGGATCTATGGAATATACCGCTCATTTTAAAAAAGTAGGACGTAAAACACTTGAAGAACTTGTACAAGTTGGCGATAGTAACTTGTTAGAAGGAACTGTTGTTGGTTGGGATGATATGCAAGATGAATCTGGCAATATTATTCCTTTTTCAAAAAAAGAATTAAAAGAATGGTGTGAAGACACTCATTTTGTAAGAGGTACTGTAAAAGCATTATTAACAATGCTTGATGATGCAATGGCAAAAAACTAAGGGAGGCTGCTGAGTACTGGGCTGGTAAAGGTGTTGTCAAAGATGAATCTTATGATGATGCCATCGCCCTCGGAGTCAAAAATTTCCCAAAGCCTAAACAAGAAGATAACTTTGAAGTTTATGAAGATAATTGGGAAATAGTAGTTATGTTTACCAGGATGACAACTCAATGGAATGTAACTATGGGTGGTGTAATTGGTCTAAAATATGATGTACTTGAATGGTTTTGTCGTATATACTATGTAAAAGATGTAAAAAGTATGCTTGAAGGAATTCAAATCATGGAAAAAGCAGCTTTAGATGTGTTTAATAAGGATACGGAGAAATAATAATGGCAACAGGAACTGAATTTAAAATTAAAGCAGTTATTAATGGCCTTGAAGGTGTAAAAGGTTTATCAAGTAGTGTAAAAAAATTACAACAGGCAACAAGACCAGCTAATTTAGAAATTAAAAAGTTAGCAAACGATACAGCAAAACTTGCTAGATCTAGCGACATATCTGAAAAAGAACTTAGAGCATCTGTATTCACAATGCGTGAGTTAAGAGATAACACTCGTATTGCATCAAATGAATATAGAAGATTTACAAGAGAAATAGAAAGAGCAGAAAAAAGACTTAGAAGTTTAAATAAAACTGGTAGAAGTGGCGGTAAATTTGGACAAGCTGCTGCTGCAGTTGGTGGTTCTGCTTTCTTAGGTGCTGATGCTTTTGTTGGTGCTGGCGTTGGGGCTGGAATAGGTGCGATGTTTGGTATGCCTTTAGCTGGAGCGGGGGCTGGAGCATTTGCTGGGAATATGGTTATAAGACCGTTAAGAGAAGCTGCAAGTGGCGTTGCTGAATACAATGCAAAATTAAATTTATCTAAGACTGCGTTAGCAGCTGCTTCTAAGAACTTAAAAGAGTACAATCAATCTTTAGAAATTGCTAGACAAGTTAGTAAAGATTATACGGTTGATTTATTAGATACTTTAGATGGTTATTCAAAAATAAATGCTGCTGCAAAAGCTAATAATTTAACTTTAGAAGAAACAGAAGATATTTTTAGAGGTGTAATTTCTGCTGGTGTTGCGTTTGGTGGTAGTCAAGCTGATTTGCAAGCTTTAATAAGAGCGACTACTCAGGTGCTGTCAAAAGGTAAGGTATCGGCAGAAGAAATGCAGGGGCAAATTGGAGAAAGGCTTCCAGGAGCCGTAGCAAAATTTGCAGAAGCTACAGGTAGAACATTACCAGAATTATCAAAGGCATTTGAACTTGGTGAAGTTACAATTGCAGACTTTGTAAAATTTTCACAGAAACAAGTACAAACTTATGATGAAGTTGCAAGACAAATAGGTTCATCACCAGAAAAAGCTGGTGAAAGATTAAAACTTGCACTAGATACTGCTAAAGAAAATTATGGTAGCTTTTTCACGGATGTTGGTGCTGGTTTTCAAGATTTTATAACAAGACAAATATCAAACTTAAATGAGAATCAACAAAGTGTAAAACAGTTTGTTGTTGATACTTTAAATATTGGAGATAAATTATTTAAATCATTAAAAGTAATTATTGATAATACTATCGGTGTTGTTGCACCAGTAGTTAAGTTTATGGTTGAAAATTTTATTTTAAAGCCATTTAAATTTGTAATGGATGCAATAGAAAAAATTAGAGAAATAGGAAGGGAATTAAAAAGAGCATTTGGAGATATGTTTAATTTAATTGAAGAAAATACTGGTGTTAGATTATTTGATCCAGATATGTTTAAGTTTCAACAGTCAGATACGATTGATGGGATTATTAAACCTTTAAAAGATACAAAAAAAGAATTAGATGATATTTGGTCAGGAGATAATAAATATGATTTAAACAAATTATTTAAACCTTTTAAACCTGAAACCTTTGAACCTGTAAAAGAAGGCATAAAAGAATTAAAGAAAGAATTAAATGAATTTGCAAAAGGTGCAATAGCTGGAGCAGCTAGTTATGCATCCACTATTAAATCTTTTTCAGAATCTGTTAGTGATGCTGTTAATAATGCATTTAAAAAGATGGAAGATACTTTAGTAAATTTTGTAATGACAGGAAAACTTGCTTTTCAAGATTTGGCAAGGTCAATTATTGAAAGCATGGCTCGTATTGCAATACAACAAACAATTATGAAACCATTTGAAGGATGGTTTACAAAGTTATTCAGTGCCAAAGGTAATGTTTTGCAAGACGGTAAGCAAGTTAAAGAATATGCAAAAGGTGGAATGATAATTGATAAGCCACATTACAAAATGATGGCGAATGGTGGTATAGCAGTTGCAGGGGAAGCAGGTAGCGAAGCTATACTACCGCTAAAACGTGGTAGAGGCGGGAGACTTGGAGTAGAAGTTTCTGGTGGTGGAGTAGGCAATATTGTAGTTAACGTAGATGCTTCTAGCTCTTCTGTAGAAGGTGATACTAGTAGGGCTGAACAATTAGGCCAAGCTATATCGCAAGCCATACAAACACAACTTTTAGAAGAAAAACGACCTGGAGGATTACTTTATACCTAATGTCACAAAATTTTCCTTTAAATTCACAAAGTGCTACTTTTCAAAATCCTGATTATGGTTTAACAACACAAAACAAACCAAATACTAGGGTTGTAAAATTTGGTGATGGGTATGAACATCGCATATCTTTTGGCCTTAATCAAAATCCAAAAACATTTAATTTAACTTTTAAAAATATCAGTGAGGCTGATGCTGATATTCTTACTAACTTTTTTGATGCAAGAGCCGTTGATGGCGATAGTATTAATTACACTGTACCAACAGAAAGTTCTGCTATGAAATTTGTTGTTGAAGATGGATATACAAAAACAATTAATTATGCAAATTTAGCGACTGTAAGAGTTACTTTTAGACAAGTATTTGAACCATAATGCCAGTACCAACTTCCAGTTTACAATCTGTTAATCCTAGCCCGATTATAGAATTATTTGAACTTACATTAGATCCTGTTCTTCATGGCACAACTACAATACAAGATCCTAATGGCAATAATATTACAACGATCAGATTTCATAACAATACAAAAGACAAGTCAAGTGCTGAACCAGCACAGTTATTCGATAATATTGTTTGGAACGGAAATACATATTACAGGATGCCTATAGAGGCAACTGGTTTTAAATATGATCCAAAACAATTACCAAGACCTACTTTGACAATTAGTAATTTGGAAATTATTGCATTAAATATTGGTAATATGTCTAGTGTTTTAAATGCAGTAAATCAAGTCACTTTCGCTAATGATTTAGTAGGTGCAACCTTAAAAAGAAGAAGAACACTTGCTGAATTTTTACCAAGTGCTAATTTTACAGGTAATAATCCATACGGTACACCTGACGAAACAATGGAATTTGATATTCA
>FUFK010078583.1_pt1 | contig 12180 bp, 10 predicted proteins | sample 1021851 | NCBI WGS metagenome assembly FUFK01 (sample SAMEA51879418, study PRJEB19060) | metagenome
TTTTACCGGCTGAAGGGCTATCAAATGTTTTAAAAACTTGAAATCTCTATTTGAATCGTTGCCAATAAATAATAAATAGTCTTCTTTCTCATTATCTTTTTTTGTCCAAAATTGATTATCGATTCCAAATGGTAGAAATTTAATTTTTTCATTATATTTTTTGAATTCATTAATTCCATATAAATATTCTTTATGACCAATAAATATTAAATTATCGATATTACGAATTAAAAGATTATGAAGAAATTTATGAATTTTTAGTATTATTTTATTTTTAGAGCTTGAGTTAAACATTCCCATTGCAAAAACAGAAAATTTTGTATTTCTTTTTCTCAGTTTTGAATAATAGATATATGGTAAAAGGGAATGTCCTATTCTTGTATTAGTCATTATTAAATGATCTGAATACTGAATTTTTTTAAAATTCTCCATTCTTAATATCCCAGAAAAATCATATTGAAATTTGAATATTTTGACAATCGTTTTTTGTAGAACTTCTAATATCAAATTGGCAAGAAAATTTGCCTTCCCACCAAATTCCAATGTATCAACCTTAAAATCTTTATTTTTAAAATAATGATATCCATAAAAAAACTCTTGTGGTGAATCTGTTCCCTCATTTATTCTTTTTTTTCTTGCATTAAAATATACAAAAATTAGATCATTTTTAATTGTCATATCAAAATGAGCTTTCATAGATATTAGTATCAATTAAGGGAGGTTCAGCCCAGTAAACTGGAACATTATATTTTCTNATAACGTCNTTTAACCACCAATCAATAGTNGTGTCCGTTCTAAAATCTCTGNNATTAAACTCATCATATAAAATTTTTGCATATTTTTTTGAAATAAAATAAGCATCTGCATTTCTGGAAGCTCCTGCTCCACCCCATGAGCTAGGCTTACTATCTTTTTTGTAAATTGTTTTAAATGGTTTTCTTAAATAAATTGGAATATGAAAATTGTTTTTACCAGCGCTTATAAAAAATAATCCAAACTCGTTTGGTAGTTTTTTTAGGATTTTGTTGATATTTCTATAAAACGATTTCTTAGGAGGTGAGTCGTCTTCAAGAATTANNGCNAANTNATTANTAGATTCNGAAAGTAGTTTNTAACANTTAATATGAGATAANAAATTTGCNTTATATGAATCTTTCAAATCTCCATAAAANTTTNTTTTATCTTCTTCATTTAAATTTCTTCTATCAAATTTTGTTTCAAAATAATATGAAAACTCAGATTCTCTTAAAGAATCTTCCATGTTTTTTTTTCTTTCTTTAAGTGCCTGATAGTGAACAATATATATTTTAAAATTGTTATTCATTTTCTTAATGATTTTATTGATTCAATTATAAAACTCAATGGTGAATCTAATTGCAATATTCTTAAACTAAAAATTGTTTTAAATAAGTCTGCAAGACCTCGTTTTCTATAATTTGTTATTAAATAATATCTATCGCCAAATAATAGAAAATAGTTTTTATGAAACTCACTGGAAATATTTTCTGTTGCTCCAATGATCGTCCATGGTTTATTACTTCCAGCATAATGTAGAAAAATTACTGATCTTAAATCAATGTTGTTTGAGTTTTTGTTCAGCTGGGTTGAAAAATTAAAATTGCGAGATATCTCTAAAAAGCTACCGTCAAACACAAAGTTCAATATGTCTTGGTCCCAAAAGTTTACTTTATCATATATTTTTTCCGTTGCTGAAAGTAATTTTTGTTTAATATTATTTTCTTTCCATGCTTTAAAGTCGATAACCATTACGCCAGCATTAAAATAAGTATTACTTTTTAACTCTAATCTGTTAAATAATTCAAATGTGTGTACAGTATTCACGTACTCAACAGAAGCTGCAATTATATTATTAGTTTGTTTTAAACTCTCTGAAACTTCAATTAATAGGTCATCAGGTTCATTCAAACACAATATGTCACAATCTAGGTAAATTAGTTGATCGATATTATCTTCAATATATTCATCAATGAAAAATCTATAATACGTTGCTTCTGAGATATGATTATTTTCTAAATTTGGAAAATTAAAATTTAAGTCATCAAATTGATAAGTCTTAAATTTTGCAATTTTATCAAATTTTATATTAGACCTCGATATTAAACGGTCTAAAGAGGTTGGATCTTTATGAATGATATGTACATTGAATTTTGATTTAGAATAAGAATTTAATGAGTTTAATGATATTAAAAGTTGTTTATTGTAATTTTTATCAAGACAAAAAAGATAATTTAACATCTTTATTTATGCTAATTTGTATAATTTACTAATTTTTAAATAATTTTAAAATATACAATATACTGAAAACGCTAATGAAAATTAACTCTAAAACCTTTTACCAGAATCATATTAACGAAATAAGTAGATACTATTCAGTAAATGACTCTGTTCTACATATTGTTAACAGCGAGTCAAACATTCAGGTTCTAGATGAGTTTTATGAAACTTTAAAGATTGATATTTCATCACAAAATGACTTAATGGAGTTTTACGATGATAAGAAATATGATCTAGTTGTAATTACTGATCTTTTTGAATTATCAGATGATATATATCTATTTCTAAAAGACATATCAAAATTTATAAACAGTAACGGAAAACTATTAATAACAGCAATAAATCCAAAGTGGAATAATTTTATTAAAGTGTTTGAAGTTTTAAAATTGAAAAACTCAACTAAAAAAAGAAATTACATCCCTCCTAAAAAAATTAATAACATTGCAAAGTCGACAGGATTTGAAATGATTCATAAAAATACTCGACAAATATTTCCATTTTCAATATTTGGCTTAGGTTCATTTATTAACAAGATTTTTGAATTTTTATTTTCTTTACTAAATATAGGAATTAAAACATATACTTTATTTAGATTTGAAAATAGTCCAAAAAAAGAAATGTCGAAAAGTATAATAATTCCTGCTAAAAATGAAGAGGGTAATCTTGAGGAATTAGTTAAGAGAATTCCATCTTTCAAATGTCAAAATGAGATTTTAATTGTATGTGGTAAATCAAAGGACAAAACATTAGAAAAATCTCATAAATTAGCAAAGCAATTTACAGAAAAAAATATATCTGTTTTTGAACAAAAAAGTAAAGGTAAAGCGGGTGCTGTTTATGAAGTTCTTAACAATTGCAATGGAGAGTTAATTGCAATTTTAGATGCTGATATAAGTGTAGATCCAGAAACGTTAAATGATTTTTTTGAAATAATTGAAAATGGATATGCTGATTTTGTTAATGGAACAAGACTCATTTACGGAAAAGAAAAAAATGCAATGCGTTTTTTGAATTCGATAGGAAATTTATTTTTTCAGTTTTTGATTTCACTTGTAATAAAACAAAAACTAACTGATTCTTTATGCGGAACAAAGATATTTAAAAAAGAAAATTTAGATTTGCTATATGATTGGCAAAAAACAAATATTGTAAAGGATCCTTTTGGGGATTTTGATTTAATATTTTCTGCAGCCTATTCGGGACAAAAAATTTTAGAATACCCCGTACATTACAGATCAAGAAAATATGGTTCAACTCAAATATCTAGATTTAAAGATGGATGGAAGCTTTTATCATATTTTTTGATTTCTCTATATAAGTTTAATGTTTCAAAGTAAATTAAAAAATCCTGATTTAAAATTCAAATTAAATGTCTTATTTTTTTTATTAATATCTTTATATATTTTTGTTTTTACTAATTTATATTTTTATTCGACATTTGGTGCAGATTATCAAAAGTATATTTCTTATTTAAAGTATTTTTTTGGAATGATGGAAAATACTGGATTGGAACAAGGACCAATTTATTTTTACTTTGTATCCCTAATACTGAGTTTAAGAGCAAAATTTATAAGTCCAGTTTTATTACAAAGTGAAGTTAGTTTTGCTATTCAATTAACAAACTTATTGATTATCTTGATAGGCTTTGTTGGGTTCTATTTTTTACTAAGACAGTATCAAATTGATAAAAATAAAATTTTAATTATTTTTCATTTAACAAATTTTTTTCCTCCCTTATTCGCTTTAAAAATAACTATGAAACCTGAAGTTCTAGTATTTGCATTACTACCCTGGTTTTTATATTTAATAAAAATATTCTTGGTCACTAAAAATAAAAACTATTTATTTCTATCAATATTTCCTGCTGTTTTGATACTGACAACAAAAGGAAGCTGGTTAGGAATGCTTTCGATATATGGTTTAATAATTACTTTTACAATTTTTAAAAAATTAAATATCAAATTAATTTTTCAACTACTAATAATTTTTTCTTTAATTTTTGGATTTGTCCTTTATGAAAATGAAAAAATAAATGAATACAGTGTCTTAGATTTTCAAATTACTGACAATTATGATAATGCTGCAGAATTGAACATTATTTATAAAAATGTCATGGGTGGAAAACAAAATTTTTATGTATTTGAATTTGATAAAGCTTCTCTGATAGGGATTACACTTCTTGATACATTTTCTGATCACTTTAATTTTTATTGGGATAAAGATGTGAGTACATTCAATAATTACAGAAAAGAATTAATTGTAGAGGATAAAGATATAGATTTTTTGGAATTAGATGTAAAAAATCGTTATATAAAATATAATGGTCCATTTAGTCAAGCTCTCACTGAGTTGAGGGGTATATTAGGAATACTATTTACCTTTCTCTTTTATGCATTATTACTGTTCAAGATATACAAATCAAAAAAATATAGAGTTTATCTCATAGCACCATTTGTTGGTATGTTTATTCTGCTAATTAACTCGATGGGGTTTCCGATAAATAACTTTGATCCAAAGGTTGGTGATACATTTAAAACTTTTTATTACTCACCTTTTATAGTTCTTTCATTTATGTTTTTAGTTGCTTCATTAGCAATTAGAAAAAAAACTTTAAATGTATCATTTATAATTATGTATCTGATTTGTTCAATATTTATTTTTGGCTTTCCTAAAAAAGATAGTAATCAATATTATGTTGATTTAGGTAACAGAAATGAACACAGTGTCTTGTGCGAAGTTAACAAAATAGTAATTCATGACTTGGATTTTGAAAGTAATTGCTCCAATAAACATATTGAATTTTGTAAATTTCAAAATAATAGATCAGATTATACAATATTAGTAAAAGATACTTTCCAGCTTGAGGCTTCAAGGTTTATTATCCAAAGAATGTTATTTGAAATAGACGATAATAAGATTCTTGATAAAAGTTGTTCTCAACAGCAAAGTTCAAGCGGATTAATTGATTTATCAAAAACGCCTTCATTAAATCTAGCAATATTTTTTAGTATTTTTGTTTTGATTTATTTACAAAGAAAAATAGATATTACGGCTTAATAACATTCCACTGTGGATACGAGCCACCAAGAGTTGAAAATATCATTGATAAGCCCCAGACTAGCAATGTTGTTCCATGTATATCTGGCTCATTTAATCCTTTAGTTGTTTGAATNCCATAGTAATGTGTTTGACTTTTATTTAAAAAATATGAAAACCCACCAATATCTTGATAGTAATGTTGTTCAATATCATCTAGTATATGTTTGAAATATTCTCTTATTTCTTCAGATTTATAATCAGTTAGTTGATGGCATTTATACAAAACATATATTATATCAACAATGTCGCAACCTTCANTATTTGGTTTATGTTTAAGACATAAGTCAATTAATTCATTCGGTCTGTGAATCGGTATATTTAACCAATCTAACCCAGTAATTACTTTCATTGCGCCATTTACTTTTTCAGAAGAATCAGAAACTTTTGGTAACCCATATGATCCATCTTCTAATAACAATTGTTCTAAATATTCATTTATAAAAGATACTAAGTCTTCATTATTTTCCAAGATGCTAATAAATACACAAATTCCAGATACCTGTGCACCTGCATTCCAAGGATGATTCCAATCAAGTTGATCAAAAAAGTTATTTAAATCTTCTCTCGTTTGTGGGAATTCTGTAAATGAAATTTGATAGTTTGGAAATATTTGTTTGATTGTTGCAATTGATTGTTTGGTCTCAGCTCGAATATATTCTCTAAATTTAAATTGAGGATTGATTTCATAAATTTTTATTCTTCTTAAGAAAAATTTAACAACATTCTTAATCCATAAAATTGTAAAATTTGATTTGTAGATTTTATAGTAATTCGGATCTATGTAAGACCCTTTAGGTAAATCGCTGTAATCATTTTTAAAACTTTCAAACCTTCTATTTATTTCAGAAGTAAAACCATCATCATTTAGAAGATCAGAATTTATTGTGTATAAAACTTTTAATGCGTAACAAGTATGTCCCATCTCGATTAGTTGTCCTTCTTTTGTTGCACCATTAATTACCGGTTGGAATAAACTATTTTGTTTTCTTAAATTTGAAATATAATTTTCAATATTTTCTGAGAGATTATTGTAATCAATCATTTTTATTTTTATAAAGACAGATTAATCTTTTTTCGTTTATTGCAATGATTTCAAAATTTTTAGATGTTAGGTAGTTATTCACTTCTACAAAGGTTGTTTCTTGAGACATTCCTTTCTCAGCACCACAATCAACTGAGATGTATGAAATATTGTGTAAATTATTTTTACCACCTAATAAAACTTCTAATTCATAACCCTCTGCATCTAATTTAAATAGTTTAATTTTTTCATTCTTGATAAATTCATCCAGTAAACGTGCTTCAACTTTTGTTTTAAGCTTTGTTTCGTTAGATTCATGTATGGAAGAATTTCCGCCTGAAGAATCGATGTAAAAATCTACTTCTTCACTTTTATTAGACAGTGCGCAGTTGTAATTTGACTTATCTGTATTAAGATTCAAACACTCAAAAACATTTGGATCAGGTTCAAATCCAAGATAATCAATATTTAGATTGAGATTTTCAAAAGCTAGAAATAATTCTCCGACATTTGCTCCACAATCTAAAACCTTGTCTCCTGGTTTAAAATTAGGAATATTGAGTAAGTATGACTCGAATAAATGATTGAGAAATTCTTTTTCGTTTAACAAAATTCTAGTAACTCTTAGGTTTGGGTAATTTAGTTGTTTCGATTTATTTTCTGAAATTTTTATATATCTGTTTTCATTAAATATCAATTTGCCATCAAATTTAAAAAAAGTATTTAAAAATAGAGTTATATTTTTCTCACTAAAATTTTTAAAAACAGTAGTTGTTAGCTTTCCCTTGATTATGAGTTTTACTTTTTGAAACATTGTTAGATTATCCACATCTATAAATTTTGTCATAAATGCTGGTATTTTTATTATTTGGGGATTCAGCGTAACCATAACAAAATAAATACTAATATATAAAGATGAAATTATCTTTTTTATTGAGGTCAATTTGAAAATTTTAATATTTGGATCCGAAGGAATGGTAGGAAGCTCAATTTCAAATATTTTATCTCAAGATAGTAGTAATGATTTGGTGTTATCAAATAGAAATACAAATGATCTTTTTGATTTTAATTCTACAAAAAAACATATAAAAAATGTAAACCCTGATTGTATTGTAAACGCAGCTGCAAAGGTTGGTGGTATCAATATAAATAATGAAAAGAGATTTGAATTTATTACAGAAAATTTAAAAATCAACATGAACATATTAGAAAGTTGTTTAGAAAATAAAAATATTAAAATCATAAATTTGGGAAGCAGTTGTATCTATCCTCTGAATGCAGAAAATCCACTTAAAGAAGAATACATAATGACTGGCAAACTTGAACCAACAAATTCACCCTATGCAATGGCTAAATTAAGTGCAATTGAAATTGGGGACGCAATGACAAAACAATTTGGTCATAAAATTATAAACCTAATGCCCACTAATTTATACGGACCTAACGATAACTTTTCAGAAAATGATAGTCATGTCATTCCAGGACTTATATTTAGAATGCATAATGCAAAAATCAATAATGAGGATAGATTCAGCATATGGGGGTCAGGTAAGCCATTGAGAGAATTTTTATACGTAGATGATTTATCAGAAGCAATTAAATTAATTATTGAGAAAGATGTTGATCAGCAAATATTAAATGTGGGGAGTTCACAAGAAATATCAATTATCGATTTGGCAAAACTTATAAAAAAGGTATTGCAGTATGACGGTGAATTAATTTTTGATTCAACCAAACCGGATGGGAATCCTAGAAAATTATTAGATTCAACTAAAATGTTTTCTTATGGCTGGAAACCAAATATCCGTCTTGAGGAAGGAATAAAATTATCTTATGATTGGTTCCTTAAAAACTCAGCTTGACGGATTTTCCCAGGTTGGTTTTAACAAATTTTCGTCAATTAAAACTTTCTCTCTATTTGCAAGCTTTAAATCTTCATCAACCATTAATTTTATAAGTTCGTCAATAGAGGTTTTTGGTTTCCAACCAAGTTCCTTCTCTGCTTTAGAACTATCTCCAAGCAAGAAGTCAACTTCATTTGGCCTAAAATATTTTTCAGAAGATTCTACATATTCTTCATAATTTAAATCAACATACTCAAATGCTTTCTGTGCAAATGCTTTAACGGTAATAGATTCGCCAGTTGCTAGGACCCAGTCTGAGGGATTTTCATGTTGCATCATCTGCCACATTCCTTCAACATAGTCACCTGCAAAGCCCCAGTCTCTTGAAGCATTTAAATTTCCAAGAGTTACTTTTTTTTGAATTCCCATTTTTATTCTTCCGGCTGCTCGAGTTATTTTTCTTGTTACAAATGTTTCACCTCTCATTGGAGATTCATGGTTAAAAAGAATTCCATTTACACAAAATAAATCATATGAATCTCTATAAATCCTTGTTATGTCATGTGCAAAAACTTTTGATGCAGCGTACGGACTTTTTGGGTCAAAAGGAGAGCTTTCGTTTAATTTTTCTTTTGATGATCCACCATACATTTCTGAAGAGGATGCCTGATAAAATTTTATATCTTTATCTTTACTTCTTATTGCTTCAAGGATTGAAACTGAACCAAGAGTACCAACCTGAGTTGTATATACAGGGTTCTTAAATGAAACGGAGACATGTGATTGAGCTGCAAGATTATATACCTCGTCAGGTTGAATAGTGTTTATTAATAGGCTCAAAGATGCCGAATCTAGCAGGTCAGAATAATGTAGAGTCAGTTCTCCATTTCTATAACTTGAAATTAATTCATCTATTCTATAAGTATTTATTAAAGAAGCTCTTCTTACAGTTCCATGTACTTCATATCCATTTTCTAGAAGTAATTTTGTTAAGTAATAACCGTCTTGTCCTGTAATACCAGTAATAAGTGCTTTTTTCATATTTTTAGTTTATCCTTTGTTAAATTTATACCCTGAGATAAAAAATATCCATACATTAAATAAAAATTAATTGGAAATTGAACTCCTTCCATAGCAATATCTGTCATAGCATTTAACAGTGGAGGTAGAATTAAGATTAAAATGTAATGATTTCTAAATTTTTTAAAATATATGTAATACATACTCAAGTGAAGAAACGAAACTAAAAATAGTTGAATCAGACCGCCTCTTCCAAATATGTTTACCAGATAATTATGTACATGTTCATTTGATTTATCATGTCCAACCCTGAACATATTTTGTGAATCGTATGCAAGATTAAATACAGGAAGAACTTCGTTATATCCGTATCCAAAGATTACATTATTTTCAGAAGCTTGATAGTAATATAAATCTTGCCACATACTCAGTCTCCAATTAAATGTTCCATCAGTAGAAATTAGCTTATTATGCCAACCTGTGTCCACTAAGATATTTTGGCCACTGTTATATGTAACATTTGGTACATACCTTTCTTCAAAATAAAGAGACATAAATGTGTCAATTTGTGTATTGTCATGAATTCTTGTAATCTTATCTAATTCTTCATCAACTACACTTACAATACCAACTCTCTCTAAATTTTCAGTAGGTAATGAGGCAAAATCAAATTGTGTAACTCTAAATGTAGATAGAAAAAATATTAACGGTCCTAGAACTAATAAAAGAATAAGATTTCTAATATTTAAAAATATGTATTGAAAATTAAAAAATAGATACAACAAAGTAAAAAGTAAAAGTGCAGCAAGTGCCATTCTGCTCATTTGGGTAATTAAAGGGATAAAAATACCCACTGAAAATATGAAAAAAAGATAACTCTGTGTTTTTTTCAAAGTATTTAATGAAATTAAATTTAAGATAATTGTTGCTAGAACCATATCTGATGCCTTTACGAAAGTAAATCTGTCACCAACACTTTTAAACCAGTTCATTAACGCATCTGGATAATTTCCTGTCCCGAAGATATATAAAATTAAATATCCAAAAAAGAATACGTAAAATAATTTTTTATCAATTGTTTCATTTAAAAAATAATAACCAACAAAAAAATATGCCATAGTCCAAATATATGAGCTTGTTTTGTAGGTATACCTTGCTAATAAATCTGCATCAGTAACAATCAGTGTAATAAAAAATGCAATNACAATAANTCTGAAAAGATTATGTATTGTTACAGGAGCTTTTAGATATTTATTTGGTATCAAAATTATAACGAATGATAAAACAAGCCCAAAAGCAACAAAGTATTCTCCAAGTCGTATACCAAAAACATAAATACCAGCAAAAGAACGTGTAAATACAATAAGAAAAAACATTGTTATCAATGTTCCGTAAGAAATTATTTTGTTCACTTTTTAAAGTTTAACTTTACTTGATATTTTTTTTACTAATTTATTCAATTTATAAAGATAAAAATTTGATACTTGCAAATTATCAATAGATCTATTTTTTGCAATTTCAATTTCTCTAGAACACAATTCTTTAAATAGTTGAAAATAATTATCACACATTTTTTCAGAATTGAATGGATAATTTTTCATATTTTCATAATAAAAATCATAATTTTCATATATTTCTTCAAGTTTTGATTCAAAATTTTTAGAGTCAAACATTAAACCGAAGTTATTGCAATATTCAGGAATGCCTCCGGAGTCAATGTACAAAATAGGTAACCCACATTGAGCGCCTTCAATGTGATGATTACCAGAAGGTTCATTTAATGATCCGGTTATATACAGATGATTTTTTTTGATTTCTTTTGCAAGTTCTTTTCCAGACAAAGGATCGACATGTTTAGAGTGTTGAAAACTGAAATTTTTTGGTAAATTTCCAATATATGTAAATTCAATTTTATTTTTCCATTTTTCATCACCAATCATTTCATCAATTTGGGAATAAGTATCAAACCCTTTGTTCCAATTTGCACCCCAGTGATGAGTTACAATTTTGAGTTTTTCTTTTTTGTTCCAAGGTGAAAAGTTGTCATTATTAAAAATTTGTTTATTTGCCCCAGCAAGAATAACTTTTTTATTTTTTTGAGTAAGTCCTTGGTCATTAAATAAGTTCATTAACCAACTACTCACAAATACTGTATAGTCGGCCGACTTATTAACTTTAATGAGATATTCATTTACATTATTTGTGTTTTTTCTTTCATCACATTCATTTATTCTGTGAATTACAACACATTTGTTATTTTCATATTTAAGGTAATTATTTACATCAATGTGGGTAAATGCAGATGACTCAGATGTTTTTCGAGGCTCAGTTAGTAAGATAACATCGATATCATTGTCTTTTAAGTCATAGACCACATCGTGATGATTATTAACCAAGTAATTTGTGAGATTAATTGCAAATAAATTACCACCTCCCCATGGTCCATCTTTAACATTTGTTCCAATGCTAACTTTCATAAAGCTTGACCATCATTTCATTAAATTTGTTCATTCCATCTTTAATTACAAAGTTTTTTGCTCTTTCATAAGCAAAATTTATATTTGGTTTTGCGCTTTCAAAAGTTTCAATTTCATATATTGATGATGGATGAAGAACTTCAGTTGAGATACCTACATCAGTAGATACAATTGGAGTTTTTACTATTGCACATTCCATAATTGCCATTGGCCCCCCTTCAACTCTTGATGCAACAATATATAAATCAAGGCAATTGTAAAGTTCATTTAAAATTTTTAAACTTGGTTTTTCAAAATATTTGTAATCAATCTTTAGTTTTTTTAGTTCATTGATAATATATTGGCGTCGATATCCAGCAATTAAAACTTTCAAATTTTTGTTTTCTATTTGGTTTTTGAGTTTATTTAAATTTTGTATAAATAA
>FUFK010070243.1_pt1 | contig 12179 bp, 4 predicted proteins | sample 1021851 | NCBI WGS metagenome assembly FUFK01 (sample SAMEA51879418, study PRJEB19060) | metagenome
TCTTCTCTAACATCTTGAGGCGTGCTTGAGTCTTCGATTATAGTAGTTAAAGCATCAACATATCCAGCCGCTGTAGAGTTCTTTTCTTCAATAACAGACATAGACTCTGTAAAGCCTTGTTCTTCACGAACTTGCTCTTGCATAGCCTCTTGGTTAACTTCGTTTATGTTAAGCTGCACTCCGCCCATATTATTAACCATGCTAGCAAAGTCTCTAGCATAATCCATTTTAGCCTCATAAACTTGCTCAGCTGTACGCGTGTCGTACTTGTCTAATATCTCTTGTTTTTGCTTATTGTTTTCTTGAAACTCTTGATCAATCTTTTGTTTCTTGTCTAGCTTTTGCTGCTCATTAAGTGTTTGATCAGCATCAATCTCTGCAAACTCTTTTTTAAGTCTTCTATTATCTTGATTTATATCTAATAATATTCTTTTGTCAGAGTTTTCAATTATATCTACAGTTTTCACAGACTTAGATACTAAGTCGTTTTGTAACTTATATAGCTTTTCTAATTTTTTTGTTTGAGCTTCTGAAGGCTCGTTCATGTTTACCTCTGCTAGTATATCATCTATTTGATCTTGAGCAGCATCTATTTGAGATTGAGTTGATGGGGGTGTAAAAGGTTGTCTAGCCGCATTAAATATTCCTGGCGTAGCGTTTATCATTAACGACATTAAACCACCACTAACGTATGACTCGCTAACGTTGTCAAATAAACCTACATCTTCGCCATTTAGTATATTTATGTAGTTCTGACCTAGCGTAGCACCTACCTCAGACAAACCTTCGTTGTTCATGTCTACTCCTAAGCGTAATAATCCTTTGTTACTAAATAAAGATCTTCTAACATACTTACTAAAACCTTCTTTAGCGCCAGGATATTTCATTAAAGCTTTAGCTTGTCTAATTTGGCCAAGCGTTATTTGTTCTGAAGCAGCTTCAACAAGACCTACGGCTGTAGACGAAACAAACATTTGTCCAAAACCATAGTCAACTCCGTATAAACCTCCTGTCTCTTGAAACAGTCTTCTTTTTTCTTGCATTTCAGATAACTGACCGCCACCTGAAGAAGCTGTTAGCAATGCTGTAGACATCCAAGTTGATTGGCCAGCCGTTGCGTATAACAAAGCTAGTTGAGGTATTTGTCCTGATAAACTTACAGCCGCCCATTCACCAAAGTCTGAGAATGATTTTATATCTTTAAAAGCTGGTGGTTGCTCAACTTGATCTGCTAGATAGTTTTGAAAGTCATCTATTTTACCCATGATCCACTCGCTACCAGCTTCAGTATTTGGATCATCATCAAAAGCAATTGAAGCATCGTAAGACCCAGTAACTATCTGACCAGCTTTAACAAACGCTTGAAGCGTAGGATCTGTTATTTTACCAGAGTCTATTAAGTAATCACCTAAATATCCAAATGGATTTATAGCGTAACTAGCTGCTTGCGCATACGAATAAATATTTTGAACTAAATCAATAGCTCCGTTTAATAAAGACACGCTTGCTTGAGTACCTACTTGATAGTTTTTCTCTAATAAAGTAGTAATCCTAGTTAAATCTTTTTGATCTTTTATTAAGTCAGGAGCTTCAGCCGCTAGCTTTGAAGCAGCTCTATATGCCACTGATTGTTTTGTAGCTAATCTTTTGTAACTATCAAGACGTGTTGAGTACTCTTTGTATAGTTCAGTTATTTCTTTGTTGGCAGCGTCTATTTCTTCTTGCGTGGTATAATTTCCTGTAGCAAGCTCGTTAATTCTATTTATATAGTTTTGTGCGTTTTCATCTATCCAATTAGCTTCATAATGCAAGCCTTTAGTTCCAACACTAACTAATTTGCCATCTTCAAATACAGCATCACCTGATATTTCGTCTAGTGTAGCTTGTACAATAGCATTTTGAGCTTCAAATTGATCAACTGATTTATCTAGTTTTCTTTTACGAATATCAAAGTCTTTAGTTAAAAACTTTTGAGCATCTGACTTTGTAAAAGCCTCACCACCCATGCCTTCAACTATTTCTTTAATATCACGTAAATAGTGATCGCTAACAAACTGTTCAGCGTTTAGTTTACCCGCTCGCTTACCTATCTCAGAGTTACGCAAAGCGTCCATGTCTCCTTCCTCAACAAGAGCGTTCCACTCTGACTGTACTTCAGCTTGTAGTTGCTTAAATCTTTCTAAGTGTTTAGCTGGCACTTGTGGAAAGTTTGTGCCTAGCTCTGAGTTAAGTCTATCTAAAGCTATACTGTCTTGCGCTGATGCTATATTCTTTTCATCCTGTCCGTACTCACCGGCAATATATCTATTCATACTTCCGTATATACCTTCAATACCAGCATCCGACATAGCGCCGCCTTTTTGTATAGTCCTACCCCTAGCTCTTACATAAGATATTTCTCCTTTATCGTCTAACTCTTCTTCTGTTCTTGTAGAAACCGTAGAATATCTAGAAGTAACACGATTTTCGTACGTAACGGTTTCTAGCATCTGCCTTCCGTTTTTAAAACCAAAACTTCTAGCTATGTCGTTGTATTGTGGACCGGTTTTGTCTAACCACTCTTTATATTCGTCTTTAGTAAACCTACTTTGTAAACGAAACTCAGCTGGTCCATAGTTAATTTTATTATACAGTTCGTTCTTGTAATACTCAATAAAGTCATTGTACTTAGTTCTAGCTAGTATACCGTTTGCTAAGTGATTAGTACCATCTGTTCTTACCTGCTCTTCTTCTTCTGTGGTTAGCTGAACGTTAGACATTAAGCCTTCTGTAGCACTATCATATTCAACGGCTCTACCTCTCATCCAAGCGTCTATTTTTTCTGCTTGTTCTTCGTTGCCAAAATCAAATGGCCAGCCTTTATCTACTTTAAAAGTTTTTCTATCAGGCATACCGTCTCCGTCAAGATCTACTTGAGATATTATAGTTACTCTATCACCATTAGTTCTATCTACACTAAACTTAAAACCAAACCTAGCGTACTTTTCATAAAAATCATCGATAGCGTTATCATCATCCTTGCTAACAACACTTTCAGTGACCTTAGGCATGTTCTTAGCCCCATTAGCTAACCTCTCTTCAAAAGTTTTTTCTGCTTCTATTTCTTTGTTGGCAACGTTTATTACTTGCTCAGTAGCAGCTTCAGATTTAACTGTTCCGTCTGAAGTTTGTTCTTCATCGCCTAGATCTTTACCCTCTAAAAACTCTCGTACTTTTTTAGTTGACTCTGCAAACTCTAATATAGTCATGCCTAAAGACTGTTGAAAGCCTATAGGTCCACCCATAGCTTTAACCTCTTCTTCTGAGTAAGCTTCACCGTTGGCTATAAGAAAACTATTAGGATAAAGCTGAACACCGTCTAGTATTAAGTCTTCTCTTTTGTTCTTTGACCTATATATATCTCTGTCGTATTTATTTTGCAAACGCAGAGATTCGTCTTCAAACGCTGATTCTTCTTTGATTATTTGAGCTACATTAGGATCGCTTGGATCAACAGCTATTTTTTCTTTAGTTTCTGGATTAGTGTAATACCACGTGCCGCCTTCTTGTCTATACGACTTTCTGTCAACGTTTGCATTGCTCCAAAACTCGCTGTCAACTTTATTTTGTTCTAGCTCTTGAGATTTCTTTTGAAACTCCGATGAAATACTTTCCGATTCGGATTCCGTATTCTGCACGGACTGTTTGTCCTGCTCTACGACCGTGCTCGCGGAGCTGGTGGACTTTCCCGGCCCATATATATTTTCAAACACTTCTTGAGACTGTGTAAAGTCACCGTCTTCCACCAAGCCGTTATATAGATTAGCTCGGTAGTTTGCGTCTTGCATTTGAGTTTGAAACTCTTCAAAAGATTTAGTATAGCTTCCGTCTTGTACTAAACCCTGGTACAGTTTTTGTAACATACCTTATTTTATTTATGAGTCGTATTTTCCACCTGATTTTGTGTAAAGGCCAGGATTTGTAACACGTTTTGTTCTTCCTTTATTATAGTTTGCTTCAGTTTTATCCGTCATCCATTGAGCTATTAAATCTTCAGCTAGTTCAAAGTTTTCTGGTTCCATTAAAGCTTTAACAATTATATCTCTATCTTCGTCTGACAATGCTGTAAACTCTGCAGGTGATAGTTTATTGTCTCCATCAGTGTCACCTTTAAATCCTGCGGCGCTTAATTGTTCATAAGATATTTTATTCATTTCTGGAGCATACTTTATTTCTTGAGCAAAAGTACCACCTCCATCAATACTGTTAAACATGATAGATCTTAAATTGTCCCTAGTAATCATATTACCCGCTTTAATCTCTTGTTTAACTCTAGCTTTGTCAAAATCTGATTTTAAATCTTCACCGCTAGCAACATATTGATCTTGTATTTTTAAGAAAGCGTTTTGAACAGCCACTGGCTTAATACTTCTAGCAACTATATCGTTGTATTTCTTTAGATCAATTTTATTGCCACCAATATTAAAAACCATATTACCTTTTTCGTCCCACTCTATATCGTAATCACCATCGTTTTGATTATTTAATACATTGACAATAGCTTTCTCCTCTTCAGTCATATTCTTCTCATCCCAGTTACCATCTTTATATAATTGCTGAGCGTTTTCTACGCTTGCTTTCCAAGCTTGCAGCTTGTTAGATCTACCTTCCATTTTCTTTAAAAGCTTTTGAGCTAGTTGTTGATCACCGTCGTTAATAGCTTTTAAATACTCTTCTTTGTATTTTGTATTTTCTAAATCTTGAAATTTTCCAAACAAACCGTCTGACGCCCAAGAGTTTCTAGATTCTGCATTTTCAAAACCTTCTTCCCAAGCGTCTAAAGATTTTTCTCTTTTATCAGCTAATTCTTTTTGAGCGCCTATAAAATCTGTTAAACCTTTGCTAGCTGCACCTGCTACATCGCTTATAGCTTGACCAACACCTACTACTCTGTCTTCACCGGTTGTTCTGCCTGCTTCTTTAACTCTATCTAATACGTCTGCTCCAAGGCTAAAGTTTAAAGTTCTACTTGCTGCTGTTTTTGTTGTTTGTGCCATAATTTATTTAATTTATCCTGTTGTAGTAGGTTTTGGAGCAAATAATCCAGATAGTTTTGTTTGTAATCCTTCGCCAAACTGTCCCGTAAGCGCTCCACTAGCGGCGCCTAACGTGTCTGTTATACCACCTATCATTTGCTGTTGACCAGCTGCTTGAGCTGCTTTAGCTTGTGATACTTCATCTGCGGCCATACCCATCAACGAGCCTATCTTGCCAGCTTGAGCGTTTCTACTTATTATCTCACCTTCTCTTTCTAGGCTTTGTATTTTAGCCGCTTCTTGTCGTTCTAGTTTTTGATTAGCAGCTTCTTGAGTACCTATTGACGCGGCTGCTTTTTGAGCATCAATAGATCCTTGATTAGCTAACGTTTGAGCTAACGCCGCGATACCAGATCCACCAGCAGCACCTCTCATTTGCTGCATTATGTTAGCTTGGTTTTGCTGTTGAGTCTGTCTAGTAAACTCTGCTTCAGCTTGATTAACCGTTAGATCTTCCATTGTATTTTCCATGTTTTGATATGGATTAGAAGTATCTAAGTTTTCAAAAGCTTTCTTTTGTTTGTCTAATTCTAGCTGAGCTTCAGCCGCCTCCTTCTTAGCTTTTTTGGCTTTGATACCGCCGTCAATAGCTTTAGCTATACCACCTACTGCTGATATACCCGCTGCTACTGCTCCTACTACTGCAAATGCCATATTGTTTATTTTTTAGTATATTGTTCGTATTCTTTGTAGCTTGTTGCTACTATTTCTTTTTCTAACTGCTTAACATCGTTAGTGTTGCTAGGGTTTTTATGTGTGTTAAACCATAGCGAATCTTCAAGAGCGTACAAAACTCTTTGCTCTCCTGGTTCAGCTATTATAAAACAAGGAGCTATATACTCTTTAACACCTTGCCTGCTAGCAACAGATAAATGGCCTTTTAATAAAAAGCACATGTGAAGATGTTTGTGTATAGCTCCTACAACAACAGTTCCTTTGTACATCGTCATTTGTCTGACGTAAACTCCGTCCATAAAGAAATGCTCTATAGGTATTTCCTTACTATCTGTTACTATAGGATTATCCTCTGTACCAGCAACTATACCTTCAATATCAGTTAGAGACCTTAATGTTTCTTCTAACTTAGCAGTCTTAGACCTAAAGCTTTTTTGTAACTCACTCATATAATTATATTCTACTATAAGCTATAGTTACATTTTAAGCGCTTTATTTACTACTTTCAAACATGTCCATACCTACTCTATGTATCTCTGCTTCAGTAGTAGAGTCGTTTTTTAAGTTAACACTAGCATAATAACCTAGTATAGAACTTAAATTAGCTTGGTTGCTTTTACCAAAGAATATATAGCGAGTTTGACCATTCAAAGCTCCAGGTGCGCTTGTGTCGCAAATTATTGTTGGAGAGTTTGTAGTTGGATTAGTTATTTCTAATATTCTACCTATCTCTTGAACAGTGTTACTGTTAGTTGTAAAACCACCACTAGTAGTTGTACTAACGTAATATGCTATATCACCTACTTGACAAGATGTATTTAACGGTGCTGTGAATGTTAGTGTAGCTGTTGGCATTATGAAACGTTTATTAAATTATCTATATTTAGCGTGGTTGAAACAGTAGAGTCTAAGTTTTCAACACTTAGTACAGCTTCAATTATTATATTGTCACCTACTTTAGTAACGCTTTCGTGAATTATTGATGTTTTTTCACCTAGCCCTCCACTAAATGTTAATGTAGCATCATCACTTATAGTACCACTAACGGCTTGTGATAAAGTAACTCGTTTATTAGCTATGTCAACAGAGCTTATAGTTGTGTTACTAGCTATATTAGTTCCAGAAACCTCTGCGCCAGCAATTAGATTATCTACATCATCAAGCACAATTGCTACGCCTGAAGCAACTTCACCGTTTACAGTTTTTGTTACTGAGCTAAAACCAGGAGGGTTTGCTAGTTGACTAAATACGGTGTTACTACTATTAACGGCTAATGTTCTAGCGGTACCTGGCGTTATTGTAAAGCTTAAAGTATTAAACTTAGAGCCTAAATCAATAAACAATAATTTTTGATCAGGAATAGTAGAAGACGCACTAAGTGTTATATATTTATTTCTAACCTCAACCACAGTGCAACCTGAAGCTACGCCTGAGCCAAATACGCTCATGCCTTGTTTTATCTTGCTGCTTTTTTCTGTTTCATTTAAAACAAATCTAGTTCCCGCAGCTCCTTTTAATGCGCCTCTAGTCATTGTAGAGCCTTGAGCGTAGCAGTAATATCCTTTAAAGCCAGCGTTTAAATCACTATTGGTTTTTCTAGTCACAACAAAAGCGCTTGGTAGCGTTCCAAAATTACTAGCCGTGCTTGTAGATGGAGTGATAGTTATCGACTTATCAGCTCTTTTTATTATACTAAGATCACCAAAAGCAGTTGGAACAGCNCTAGCTAACGTAGAGCTTGCGACTGAAGTTATTTTAATATCATATTGAGCATCAGTAGCATGATAATCTAAACCGAGCTGATGAATATTTTGACCATTACTACCTATAGTACCAGTTAAAACACTTTCTCCTGATTGGAAAGCAGCATCGTCAAAGTTNTAGTGTGGGTTTGTACCGTGAGCGCTACCGCTTCCTACACTAGCCATTTTAACTGCGGCAATACCATATTGTGTACCTGGAACACCTTTAACTGTTATCAAACTAGAACCAGCTGAAGCGTCTAAATTAGTTTTATTTACAATTACATCTGTTATAGTATTTGTAACAGCGGCTTCTATTTGAGCTATTTTATAGCTAAATCTTACTTGATGATTTAAGTCGCATATATTTGGTGGATCAACAGCTAAGCTTCCAAACGTAGGAGGATTGTATCTAACATTTACTGTCATACTCGTAGCTAATCCGTTTGTGTTAGCGTTAATTACAGATGAAACAGTATAGAAGTTAGCGTATGTGCCTAAGTTTAAAAGTGTAGAGTTAATGTTGTTTCCTTGAATAAAATAACCACTACCAGCTGCAATTTGCATAGAAGCTATAAGAGTATCTGTTTCAGCTATATCACCAGTGTGCGTGGTTGTAGTTGTACTACCAGCCGTTGTACTAGATCGTGATATGCCAGATAGAACGTTAACCGTAACAGTAGAGTTTAACTGGGCTGTTATTATAGTTTTAAAACAAACGTCTCTATCTTCTCTAACTCCTTCGTGTTTAACAGTTGAGTCTATATCTATAAATATATCTTGGTTAAAGTTTCCGCTTGTAGGCGTTGTATCATTAAGAAGTACAGCAACATTAACTGTATTAGCTGGATCTCCAGCCGTACCGTTGTCTGTAAAAGTAACACTATTTACTTCACTGTCTTTGTTTGGACAGCTAAAATCACTAGCTTGTAAAGGATAACCAGAGTAGACACCGTTAACAATATTAGTTATAGTAAGGTTAGCTGTTACNGCTCCTGTCGCCACCCCAACTTGAGTGCTAACATTAGCAGTGTTAACTGAGTAAGCTACATCTACCAAGCTGTCTGCCGTAGAGTCCCAAGCTCCACCTGATCCATCATCACCTTGATATGTAGTGCTAGTATTATTTTTTATTGTGTATCTACCTTTTTCACCAGTAGAAGGACTACTGTGAGTTATAGTAGCTACACCTAAGCCTTGACTTGAAAACTCTTTTAACTTCCAAGTAGAGTTTAGATTGTCTATACCTTCATCACTACCTCGTATTTGACCAAACCATTTACCTTCTTTATCTTTAAAATACAAAGGATCACTAATTTGTAAATCAGTATTTACGTTAGTAACATACCAACCCGTAGACGATGTTAAGTTATAATATTCGCCGTCCGTGAAATTGGTTGTAGTTGTTCCGTCGCTATCGCTTTCATCTCCGTTCCAAGTATTAGCATGTGAAACTGTTGTAAACTGAGGTATTTTAGCTTGTGTACCTTCGTAGTTTATAGCGCCAAAGCTTTTTACAGCGGTGCTATTGTCGTTAAACAGTAACTCAATAGTAGACGCGTACTGCACTCCATAAAAATTGTTTCTAGTTTCATTTTCATGATGCTTCCACAGAGCTCCACCGTTAAAAGTATAGTAATTGTTGTTTAAGCTAGTACCCATTTCTTGAGCAAAGCTTTTAAAACTAACCCAACCTTTCTTTGTTTCGCTATAAGATATTGTTGTAGTAGTAGGTACTAATTGTCTTTTTCTATACTTCTCTTCTACTGTTACGTTGTATTCTTTTTTCTTAGCATCGTAGCTACCTATAACTCTATGCACGTTATCTTTTAGTAGATCTGCAAAATAATCTTTCATACCTAAATCAGATATAGATCTTACTCCTTCACCTGACAAACCACATATCTGTCCTCTAACAGGGTCAGCAAAGTAGACTTGATAAGGTGAGGCTATAAACGATTCTGGATTAGTTGATATACCGAAGTTGCCTTTGTATGCGTCGGCTGCACCTAGAACTTTGTTTGTAGCTGTTACATTAGTGTTACCGTCAGCGTTGAACAAAGCATCTTTATCTGCTAGTATTTTAACAACTTTATCTTCACATAGAGTTAACAAGTTAGTATTTCTAGTGTGTAGCTTTTGTATACTTCCAAAGCTAGGCTCTATGTCTTTAGTAATTTTTTCACCGGCTATAAACTGATTAGTATCATTCACTCCAGAGTTAGAGTTGTATATACCGGAATATATTAAACCATTTTTTCTTCTTTCTTCTTCTATTCTTTCCGCTAGTACTGTAGAGGCTTTAACGCCGTTGTCAAATTGATTTTCGTTAAAGTCATCTCTTATTCTATCAGACTCAGCGCCATTACCAAATACATAACAGTTGTGCCAGTCTAAAGAGTGGTGCTCAGACCATATTCTTTTGTCTATCGGAGAGTTTTTAGTTCCATGTATAGTTAAGCTTGTTCCCGACGTAATGCTACCAGATAAGTTAGTATTAGTTCCTACCCAGTAATTATTTCTTTTGTAAAAATGTATATGTTGATCGTCTGTAACAGTAGTATTAGCTGCTATCGTAGGCGTAAACGTAAATGTATCTTCACTGGTCCAATTTGTTATAGTGTGTTTTGTTTCTGTTCCAGCTGAGTCAGCTAAATAAAAGTAAGAACCTATTGGCAAAAACTCTTCATTAGTTTCGTTTGTAAGCTCTATTGGTATTAAGTTACTAGCTTGATAATAAATATCTACATCAACACTTTCTTTTGGCTCGGTCTCCCATATAGCGGGATTATCTGTATAACCTCCTCTACCGTTGCCACCCGTGTATTCACCTAGTAATTCTATAACATCTTGATCTGTAGCATCGTGATGNAATGGNGCAACGCTTGTGGCAGCGCCAGCTGAAGTTCCTTTTACAGGGCTATATCCACTTGGTCCTGATCCTATAGCTGGGCTAACTCCAATAGTCCATCGCTGTCGCATGTTGTAGCCTTTGTACATGTTTCTGTCGGCTTCAATCGCTAAAACAGGGCCAAGCGGCTCAGGTCCTTCTTTTACATTTCTAATACCCCAAACCCCTGTGTTAACATTAGTTCCGCTTTTAAAAATATTATTGTTATTATAGCCCACGCCAGTAGCACTGTTTGCAAACGAAGAAACAGTATATACAGTTTCATCTGGATCTTTATTAAATCTAAACTTAGCACCAGGAGCGCATAGCGCTGCTATAAATTGAGCTGCGTTTTGATAAACATCACCAGGAACATCCTGTAGTTTGTGAGGATAACCAGTGTCTTTATAGTCAGACCAATTACCTCCTTCAAATCCTGTACCCATGCCTGACCAAGAAATATCCATTAAAGTTCCACTGTTCCATATACCTCTACTTGGTTGCCCCTTATCATACTTAGTATTACTAGTAACTCCATTTGGAGCTCCTTCTTCTTGACTAGCAAAAGTGCCAATACCACTACTTCTTTTTGGAAAACCACCATTACTCCAAACATCTGATCCGTAATCATTGCCAGGTCTGTCTTCGTTGCTATTTTTAACTTTACTTGTCCAAGAGTANGCTGTAGCAGCATCAATAAAAAAGTCTTGTGTTCCAGCTACAAAGTTCCAAAATTGAGTGGCTTTACCAGCTAAAGTAACAATCCAACCAGTGTCATCGTTAAGAACTTTAGCGTATTTTCTTCCAATCTGATCGTTGTTCCAAATGTTATCCCAATTGTAAACAGAGTGACCAGCATTAGTATCTACTGTTGGATGTGGTAAGTGTCCATTACTTTGATTATTGTTTGTGCGCTCTCTAGCATCAATTTTAATTTCTCCACCAGGAAGATAAGACCCATTAGTATAAGCGTGGTTGTTTATGTATCTTAAACCCCAAGCAGCTCTAACAAAGTAGTCGACTTCATCTTCAACTAATATATATCTTTCTAATATCTCGTCTCTATATATTTTTACAAAAAATCTACCGTCAAACTCAGGTCTATTTTCTACTTTTTCACCAATAAGNTCTATTGATAAATCATTTATTTTTGTTGCATAAGTATCATTNGTAGANATGAANGCAGCGTCTTCTTCTATCTTAGTAGTAAATTTTAACTTGTACACGTCTGAAAGTTTACTTAACTTTGCTACCTCATACTCTTCTGATCTTTGACCAGCACCATAAAAAATTACTTTTATTCTAGCAAACTCATATTGAGTTAAGTGTAAGTCATCACCATATACAGCTTCAAAAGCGGCATCATCTACTGTTATAAACAAAGTATCTTGACCACCCCAACCTCTAGTTGAATTACCTATATTTGAACCTGCATCGTATAAAATTCCTAGACTTTTCTTTTCTGTCTTAATAAAGTCTGGCGCTTCGTTTTCTATAGCTAATATTTTATATCTAGCTCTTTCTGTAACAGCCGCATCAGATCCATGGGCTTTTTTTAATAACAAGAAAGTTTCTTCGTCCATCTTGTTTCTTTCTGACGAAGGAAAGCTTAACCATATATTACCGTCAGCTGCTTCGTACCATCTGTCCATAGCCATGCTATAGTATTCTGATGATGTTTCTTTAACATAGTAAGATATGTATTTAGCCCAATCAGGAAGTATTGTATTGGAGGACAATCTACAGCTTAGTCTATTTCTTCTAGTAGCCGCTGTTTTTGGAACTTCAATAATAGCG
>FUFK010037396.1_pt1 | contig 12178 bp, 12 predicted proteins | sample 1021851 | NCBI WGS metagenome assembly FUFK01 (sample SAMEA51879418, study PRJEB19060) | metagenome
CCTAATCTAGTCGGAATCGGAAATAGTCAAGTACCAACCAACGCAATGTTGGGTGGATTGGCCTTCCAAGATTCTGTTGGTGAAATTAATATTGATAAAATAAAAGCAAGTTCAATAGATACTGCAGCAAGCACCGATGGAACATCTATATTTGTATATGATACTCGAAAGGATTCTGATGGTGGTGCATGGAGAAAGAGAACACAAAACACATCTTGGTATAATGAAAAACCAAGTGCAACAAGAGGCACTCGAAAAGAATTTCCCTCTATTGCAGTGATTGTTCTTGATAATAGTGGCACTAACAAAGTAACTATCTATGATGGAGATGATCCAAATCTTCCAATGTGGATGATTTTTAATAGTGTTTATTCAGGTGCTAACTATGGTGCTTTAATTAATATTTTATATCAAGGATATGGTGGACTACATGCACTCAATGGTGTTCTAGTTGGTGGTCGTTCATTTGTAAGTTTTATTGATGATAATTTAGGTGGATATTGGTTTACAGATGGTTTTTATAGAGGTGATGGAGAGGGAATTGTTAATCGTAATAATCTTTTTTTACATAAGAAACATAACAGCAATAGCATAGGAAATTCCAATGTATATGATGTATCAATGACAGTTCTACCAGAAGCACCGATTGATACTGCAACAGGACTTCCAACTCCTACGATTGCTTTTGGTACAGCTAGTGGTTTTACCGTCACTTCAAATCTTACTTCAAATTCTATTGGTAATGGTGGTTTAAAAGATAGCTATTTGTACGATATGACTGGCTTTAGTCCAGTTAAGAATATTGGATTTAGTAATGATAGACTATTCATTCATACAATGAATGGTACAACATCTTACGCTGCAATTGGACGTAGAAAAATAACTGCAGATATTGGTTTGAATGATTGGGAATTTGGAGATCAGTGGAATACAGGACAGGTTGATGGAAGATATATTCCAAAATCACATACAAAGGCACTTCTTACTTCAGAGAATAAATTAGTTTTTGGTGGGGCTTCTGCTACTCCTGTTAATACTGTTCAATATCTTGAAAATAGGGGTTTCTTCCAAATACAAACTGATGATGACGTTGAAGATAATGGTGATAATTCAAGTAATAAATGTGAAATCACAACCACATACAATACTGGATGGATGCATGGGCATATTAGAAGAACAAATTTAGCAACTACTGATTCGAGTTCAAATTTAAGTAGCACTAATTTAATATCTAATGGAGATTTTTCAAACGGAACTACTGGTTGGGCTGCACACCGATCTGATGCTAGTAATGTAAATAGTCTTTCAGTAAATGGTAGTGGTCAAGCAGTATGGACAGTAACTTCTGGACAATATTGGTTCTTTCAACAAGTTACAGGATTAGTTCCAGGTAAAACATATATGGTCACTGCAACTCTTGTAAGTAGAACCACCATGGCTTGGATAAGAGTAGGATCTGGAAATGGTGGTTCAGGTGATCTTTTAGATCAAAATAATTGGACATCTAATGGTACTGCCACAGATTATTTTTTCACTGTTCCAATTGGGTGGACTAATAATATCTACGTGCAATTCGGTATTATAAATGGTGGAAATACTTTAGTTATTGATGATGTTATTTTATCAGAGGCAGATCCTGAACGTGCATATAGTGGATTGAACACTGAAAATTTGGGACTCCGAACATTTGGGACGATTAATAGAGATCCAGTTGAAACTGGTGCAGAATTAGTTGCGTATAGTAATTGGAGTAGTTCTAATTTCTTTAAAGGTAAGTATTATAATTCAGTTGATGATCCTGGCAGTGGTGATTATTCAGTTAAGGCATGGGTAAAAACGAGCACTGATCATACTGGTATAATCTGGTCAATCCGAGATGCAAATAATTCTACTCCTTGGTTACAATTTTGGTTAAACACTAATCAAAGAATAGAATTCGGATCATCATCTGCACGTATAACAAAAAATTATGATATAATTGATAACTGTTGGCATTGCCTTTATGGAGTAAAAAGTAGTACTGCTATAAAGTTATATGTTGATGGCATAGAAGTTGGAACAACAAGCACCACTGGTGGAGATCCTGGATTAAGCTCAAATTCAATATTCAGAATTGGAAATCATTATGATAATAATCATCGTTTCCAAGGTTCACTCGCACTCATATCTTATTCACTTTCTGCTCCATCACCAGAAATGGTTAAAAAGATTTACCTAGATGAGAAATATCTCTTCCGAAAAGATGCAAAGTGTACTTTATATGGAACATCAGAAGTAGTCACTGCTCTCGGCCACGATGATACCACTAAATTATTACATGTAGGAACATCATCAGGACGTAGTGACTTCCGTGGACTAAACAGAATAAATAACACAACTACAGCAGTGACAAATGCGATTTCAGCGTCCAATGAACTCATAGCGGAGCAATAGTATGACAGTTAGAATTTCAAAACCAGAATTTAATTTAAGAGAAAAGTTAAATGAACTTGATTATAGTCGAGTTCCTTATGAAAAGATGCCAGCAGGTAGTATCATTCAAATCCATCAAGCACAACTAGCAACTCAACTTTTGTTAACAGCAAATGGTGATATATTAGAAACAATATTCACTCCTTTTAAGTCGGATAGTAGAATTATAATTGACATAAGATTGAGAGCACGTGAGGAGAGTGGAAACAATGCACAGTGGTTCGTTGGTTTGAGAAAGACCCTTAATGGAAATGTCACTAGACCTGGTGGTCACTATATGATGCATAGTCGTTCTCATCCAACTTATAGTGGATGGGCTGGATTTTATCAAATGGTATTTGATCATCAAGGTTCTGAGAGAGCCCCAATTACATACACTTTATATGCAGGTCCTTGGGGAAGTAATAATGGCACAACTTTTAGAGTAAATGGTTCAACTGGTGATGGAGAGGTCTACGGAGCTCAACTTATCATGTATGAGGTCGCACAATAAATAATTAACATGAAAATTACAATCGTAGAAGCATTAATAGCATTAAAACCAAAAGCTCAGTTTGTACTGCGTGGAGATACTTATGCTGGTCTTGAGTGGTTGGATAAAACTCAAACAAAACCAACAGAAGAAGAAATTAATGCAAAAGTTACCGAGTTAAGTAATTCAGAACCAATGAAACTCTTAAGGGAAGAGAGAAACAAAAGAATTGCAGAGACTGACTGGACACAACTTAAAGATGTCGATTTAGATATTATACGTGAAAGAAATTGGAAAAATTATCGTCAAGCACTCAGAGATTTACCTACTAAATCTAATCCAAAACTCAACTCCATCGGTGATTTAGATATGTCATCTGTGACTTGGCCAGATAAACCTTCATCATAAATAGTCAAAAAGTAATATGGCAATTACCATCAGTGGCGAAAATAATAATGATAGGATATTAGCATCTGATGGTGTGATAGATCAGATTTCTGGTATTAATATTGTCGGACTTATAACTGCCAGTCATATTAACGTAGGAAGCAATATTCAATTAGGAAATGCAGGTATCATAACTGCCACAACTTTTGTTGGTAACGTAACAGGAAATGTCAATAGTACATCACCTCTTCTTTTACAAACAGGTGGTTCAGAAAGATTTAGAATAACTGGTAATAATGAATTAGGAATCGCTGGTGCAAACTATGGTTCAGCAGGTCAGGTATTGACAAGTGGTGGTTCAGGAAGTGCAGTATCTTGGAGTACAATATCAACAGATTTAGTTAATGATAGTTCACCGCAGCTGGGGGCTGATTTAGATACTAATGGTTTTGGTATACTAGTTGATGATAATAAAGTTGTTAATTTTGGAAATCAAAATGACTTAATGATATATCATACAGGCACACACGGTTATATAAAAAATAGAACAAATAATCTTTATATTATGTCAACCAATACTGAGTATGGTATTGAAGTTCATGGTAATGGAAAAGTTCGTTTAAATTATGACAATAGCCCAAAAATTGAAACGACAAACACGGGAGCAATCGTAACTGGAATAATAACAGCAACCTCAAGAGTTAGTTTAGGAAATAATACTACCAACGCTGTTGATTTAGAATTTGGTACAAATAGAGGAAGTGCAGGTGATACCCTCGCAAACATAAATTGGAAATGGAATAATACTTATGTTGCTCAGATAAGAGGAATGGCTGGATCTGATACAACAAATAAAGATGATGCACATTTAAATTTCTACACAGCAGCTGCAGGTTCATTAGTTGAAAGACTTCGCATCAGAAGTGATGGTAATGTTGGTATCAATCAAAGTAATCCAACCGTTAAACTTCAAATCACAGATACTTCTGCAACCATATTAAGAACTGAAGCAACTGCAAATGATGGCGATGCTTTAATTCAAGCAAAAGGTAAAGATAGTAGTGGTAATGATAGAATGATTCAGATGAGAACTGATGCTGGTGCAGATCAGTATCGTATTATTTCCTCTGATACTTCTTATAATTTAGCACTTTGTACTGGTAACGCTCCTAGAGTTTTGATTGCTGGTAATAGTGCTGCAACATCAATCGGTGGAGCAAATACATTTAATGCAATGCTCACCACCCAAGGAGATATATCTGGTGGTTTATTGATGCTCAAAGCAACAGAAAATACTAATAGATTTTTTGTTACTGGTAATAATACTTCTGGTTGTGAACTTAATTTATATGATGAATCTGGTGGACAGAGAGGTATATTAGGAGTTTCAGGCACTGAGTTCTTTATTAAAGCACCTAATACTAATGCCCCAATGTCATTCTATACTCATAATGGAACTTCACTAGCAGAGAGAATGGTGCTAAAGAGTGATGGTAAGGTTGGTATGCAGGTTGCTACTCCAAAATCAAACTTACATGTTTATGGACCAGGCGACATAAGAATTGGTAGTCAATATGGTGGTCATGCATCAATAGCACAACAAGTATCATATAGTAGTGGTTACACTGGTGTTCACTGGATGTTTGAAACAAATGGTCAAATGTCTTGGTCTTTTGATGGTGTGCTGATAGTTCATGGTACAGGTGGTTCTTCTTATGGAACTGAAGTTACTCATATTAAATTAGTATATTCAAGAGAGTCTGGTGCATTAGATAGTGGTGATACTTGGAGAAATGGTTCTTCCGATTACAACATTGAGACATTAGGTCATGGTCAGGTAGGATTAGCACCGAGTTCTGGTAGTTTTTCTTACGCAGAACAAACAAATCCAGATGGATCATCATCTACTAGATCTTTATTCAAACTTTCTTGGAGTGCCTCTGGTCAAGGTGTAGGTGTATGGTCAAAATTAATAGGTAATTTCTATTGGGCATCAGGAACCAGTGGAAATGTAGAAATTCAAGATAAAGATGGAAATATTGTATTTAATTCAATTTAATTCATAAATATTTTTAACTAAGTAAGTATTATGTCTCGAAGAAAAACCTTACATAGAGGCGATCTAATCGCAGAGAATACCGCCAAAGCTTGGCTCTCTTATCGAGGAGAGTCTGGTGGTGAGGGTATAAAAGATAGTTATGGTGTAGCTTCAGTTAATGATGAATCCACTGGAACTTTTTCTATAACTCTCTCTAATAATGCAACATCTGGTAATCAGGGTGGTGATCATGGTAATTGCTGGTTGTTCAGTTCTCATAACTGGTCTCCTGATGGACTTGTTGCTGTAGTTGCTTATACATCATCATATGGAAGTAATAACCCTTGGTGGAATATGCAAGATGGTTGGGTAAGAGTACATATTATGAGAACAAGAGATAACAACGCCATAGTTGATGGTGAGTGGTTTTCGATGGCGTGTTTTGGCGACAACATTTATTTTTAAAAACAATGATTGATACAAGTAAAGTTTTAGTTTACAACAATGAGTTTGGAACAGTTACAGTTGTTCATCCTGCTCCAAAATATGAAGGAACAATTGAAGACATTAAGGCAGGAATAGGAACAGATAGAGCTATCGACGGAGTTATACATATAATTGATAGATCAGATGTTCCCACGGATAGATCATTTCGCAATGCTTGGACTTATACACCATAGGTAATTAACATGGGATTTGGAATCGACATGTCCAAAGCAAAGGACATACATAAAAAAAATATTAGAGATGCAAGAGCACCTAAACTCATTGAACTTGATATTGAATATCAAAGAGCAACAGAGACATCTGCTGATACCTCTGCGATAATAGCAAAGAAACAAGCACTAAGGGATGCCCCTGCTGCTGCTGGAATTAGCACTGCAGTTAATGAAACAGATTTAAAAGCACAGTGGGATTCAAGTATTCTTGGGGATAGTCCTTACTCATAAATAACTAAAAAGTAATAATGGCATTTACAAGAGTTGTTGGTGCTGGTATTCATACCGCTGCTAACATAAACAGTCATAATATAAAATCAACTGGTATTGTAACCGCTACCCAGTTTGATGGACCTTTTGTAAATTTAAATGTCACAGGAGTCACAACATTTGCTGGAGATGTTTCAATTGGTGGAACACTCACATATGAAGACGTAACTAATATCGATTCAGTTGGATTAGTCACAGCGAGAGATGGAATATTCATACCTGATAATAAACAAGCAAAATTTGGAAACACTGCTGCAAGTCCAGATCTAAAAATTTATAGTGATGGTACAAACGCAATACAATATTCTCAAAATACTAATCTTTATATAAAAGGAAAATCTGTATATATTCAAACAAATAATAATGAGGCATCTGCCTACTTTTATCGAAATGGTGCGGTAGAATTATATTATGATGGTAGTGCACAACCAAAATTTGAGACTACAAACACAGGAGCAAAGGTTACTGGAACATTAGCAGGTGCTTCTGAAGTTGGTATTCAGTCTGGTGGTGTTCAGATTGGTGCTGGTATCACTCAACTTAATTTCATTGGACTTGGAAATACATTTGCAGTCAATGGAACAACTGTTGATGTAAGCATCTCAGGTAATTCAGGAGCTGGTGGAACTTGGAGAACATACACCGCTGGTATTGCAACAAATAAATCTGTCGGTGTTAATACAAATAATCTTGATGATAATGATTTAGTTGGAGTCGGTAATTCATTTCAAGGGTTGTATATTAGTAATGGTATGATGATCACTGATAATAAACTAAGTGGTAATCATTACATTGGAACAGCATTTAATGGTTTGATGGCAGGTCCTGTGACAGTTGAAGGCACACTCACCATTGACGGTAATTATGTTGTGGTATAATAAATAAAAATAAAATCATATGTCAGCGATAAGTCTCAAAAGTATAACTGGTATCACGAGTATCACCACTCCTGCAGGTGTTGATAATCAGTTAACGCTGCATAATAATAATACGACTGAGGCAGTTAAGTTAGATGTTGCTGGTAATCTTCATTTTCATAATCATCTCAATATCACTGGTGTTTCAACTGCTTCCAACTTTAAGACAGGAACAAGTAATTTACATAATACAGGATTAAACGTACAAGATTTAGATGTAGATGGTCATACAAACTTAGATAATGTAAGCGTCGCTGGTGTAGTAACAACCACTGGAAATGTGAATGTTGGTGTTGATCTAGATGTAACTGATGATCTTACAATCGGTGGTGAATTTAATATGCAAGGTACATTTGATAATAACAAATATATTGATGCACGTATAGGATCATCTAATTCATTAGTTTTTAGAAGTTCTTCAGGTGGTGCTGGTAATCTTGTAACTATGTTGCAATTAGGCGTAACTGGAAGCAGTCTTGTCGGTAATTTTGCTCTTGGAGATAGTTCTGATAGTAGTAGTGCTGCTGGTCCTGAATTTACATTAAATAGAAATAGTTCATCACCAGCTAACGCAGATTATCTTGGACAGATAAAGTTTGCTGGAAGAAGTTCTACAGGTGTACAGAGAAATTATGCAAAGATAACAGGTAAGATATTAGATGTAACGAATGGTGCAGAAGATGGTATTCTTGAGTTTGCACATATTAAAAATGGTTCACAAACAATCACTGGTAGATGGAGAAGTGATAGTCTTCAATTGTTAAATGATACTAATTTATCAGTCGCAGGGGACACAACTTTAACAAGTGATTTAGATGTAGATGGTCATACAAACTTAGATAATGTAAGCATCGCTGGTATCACAACTTTCACAAATGGTTATTTTGACCTCAAACCTAATGGTGGCGGTAATGCACATTTTAGAATTTTATCTACTGGCACTGGTGACGCTGGAATATTTTTTGATGCAGCNAATGGTGATATATCTGGAAGTGATTATGTCTTCATAGGACAAAAAAATAATTTAGATTTTGTTATAAATGCAAACGTTAACGCTGGTAATATTGATTTTCAACGTGCTGGTAATACACAACTTCGCATCGACTCAAGTGGCAGATTGGGAATAAATCAAGCAACTCCAGCATCAAGATTGCACATATCTGAAGTAGGAAGTAATACAATAACTGTTCAATTAACTAATGCTTCTACTGGGCACACAGCTGGACAAGATGGAATGACGATGGGTTACTCCACTAATTCAAGTGCAGGATTTATAAACGTATGTGAAAGTGGTAGTGCTTTTACAATTAAAACTGGTGGAACTGGTGCTGCTAATGAAAGACTTCGCATCGACGGAAATGGTAGATTAATATTTGGTCATACTGCTGCACTTCAGAAATTCCATGGACCATATGGTACAAATAAAAGAAATCCACAAATTCAAATAAATGGACAAAATGTACAACAATCTTCAATTTCAATCACATCTTGGGATAATAATGTTGTTGGTTATTATGGACCTGCTATATTTTTAGCAAAATCTGGTTCTTCTACAATTGGAACTAATAGTAGAGTTTCAAATCTAAATTCAATTCTAGGTTCAATTATCTTTAGTGGTGATGATGGAGATGAATTTATAAAAGGTGCAATGATTCAAGGTGCAGTGGATGCATCAACTGGTGGTAATGATATGCCTGGTCGTTTGATGTTCTTTACAACACCAGATGCAGCACAAGAACCAGTAGAAAGAGTTCGCATTCAATCTGATGGTGAAGTGTTTATAGGTGAAGGATTGGGTGCTACGAATAGGTCAACCTTAGTTTCTATTTCTGGAGCGTATCAAGATCCAGCTGGTGTATGGGCACAAGTTGGTGTTTATTCAAGTGACTCTCAAGCAGCTGGTAAAGGTGGAAGTATTAGTTTTGGTGGACAAGATGGTTCTTCTCCTAAACAAACATTTGCTGCAATTAAAGGTGCAAAATCGAATGGAAATAGTGGAGACTATGCTGGTTACTTGTCATTTTATACTCGACCTAATGGTGCAGTTTCTATGGAAAGATTCCGTGTCACTTCAAGTGGTCATGTGGTGCCAGTAGTTGATAATACTTATGATCTAGGTGCATACAATTATCGTTGGAAAGATTTATACGTTGGAGACGCACATTTTTCTAATAGAGGTTCAGTTAATGAAGTTGATGGAACTTGGGGAGATTGGACTTTACAGGAAGGTGAGTCTAAAATCTTCATGATAAATAACCGTACAGGTAAAAAGTACTCTCTAGTTATGGAAGAAGAATAATGCCAATCAAATTACAAACCTCAAGATATGGGCAGAGTGGTAGTCCGAGTAACCAATTTGATGTACATGATCCAAAACCAATGTACATGCTTGGTAATTTTACTTTTCGTGCTTACAGATATTTACATATTGAGTTAAATGAAGCATATGATGCGGGTACTATGAATTATATGGAGTATTCTGGATATATGTACGGTGATGGAGTGTTCTTTGGATGTGCTGGTTGGTATCCTTATGGTCCATCTGGAGGTCCAATATCAATACACTATAATAAATTTGGATCAGGTAATATCGGTTCTAATGGTCTTGACAACATAGGAGTTACAGGTAATAATAAAACTTGGTTAAGATTTGATCGTGCTAATACTGGTTACACTGAAGGGGGAATTATTATTTTTATGAGTGAACAAGATCCTCCTAATTATAGAAGACATTCTGTATCTCAAAGAACTCTGAATAATTCCTCAAGTTCACCTTTTTAATTTAAGAAAAATGATTACTACATCTTGGAACGAAGTCGAATATACTGCTGCAGATGGTAAGGTATATGTAAAATACGTTGCATCAAACATTGATGAATTATATGCAGAGGGTGAAAGACAAGCAGCAGAGAACGCTACTAACCCCCCAAATGATATCGCTAAAACTTTAGTTGGATTAACAACAGCACAAGCTGTGCAACTTCGTCTGGACAATTATACTGACTTATTAAGACAAAGAAGAAATCAATTATTATTAGAGTCTGATTGGACTCAAGGTGCCGATTCTGTTTTAAATTCTACTAAAAAAGCAGAGTGGCAAACATACAGACAATCATTAAGAGATATAACATCTGGAATATCATCCGTATCTGATGTAGAAAATATCACATGGCCAACAAAACCATCATAAATAGTCAAAAAGTAATATGGCAAAAAACAGAGAAGCATCACAATTTAATTCGTTAGTTAATGTCAATGATACGACTGGTCAGGTTGGTATTGCAAACTCTGTTGGCATCAACACTACGACACCTCAAGGGAGTTACGCATTATACGTTCAAGGAACAACTAATGTAACTGGTGCCATAAATAGTGAGACGGATGTACAAGTGGGCGGTGTATCAATCACTGCGACAGCAGCAGGTGATGCTACCGCACTTGCAATCGCACTAGGATAATTATGGCAAATACCTTCAAATTAAAAACGAAAGCGAATGTTGGCATCACAACTCAGAATGTTTATGTGGTTCCGAGTGCGACCACGACTGTTGTTATTGGAATAACATTAGCAAACACATCTGGATCAGGTTGTATTGTAGGAGTAGGAGTAACTCGACCTTCTTCGGATGATGTAAAGTTATTAAAGAATGCACCAATACCTCAAGGTTCATCTCTCGAATTTATGGCAGGTAATAAAGTTGTTTTAGAAACCTCAGATACACTGACTGTTAATAGTGATACAAATAACAGTATTGATGCTTCTTTAACAATTATGGAGATTACTTAATATGGCACTTACCCGAATTACAAAGGGTGTCATAAAACCCAATGAAAATTACGATACACATAATATAAACTCTACAGGCATCGTAACTGCCATAGGATTAGATGTTAATGGAAACGGAGATATAAGTGGTAACTTGTCAGTCGGTGGTGTGTTGACTTATGAAGATGTAACAAGTATCGACTCAGTTGGTATTATAACAGCACAAAAAGATATTCACGTTGGTGCTGGAGTTTCTGCTGTTGGGGTAGGAACATTTGGAAGTTTAGATATTTCAGGGGATATAGATGTAGATGGTCATACAAACTTAGATAATGTGAGTGTAGCTGGTATTCTTACAGCAACAAGCAGTGTACATGCTGGTGCTAATTTACAAGTTAATAGTGATGTTGGAAAATTAAAATTAGGAGCTTCTCAAGATTTTGAATTGTATCATAATGGTACAGACGGTTATATTGATAATAATACAGGTGATCTTTATGTTCAGACTACAGGATCTGGTGATGATATTATAGTTGAATCCGCAGATGATTTTGTTGTAAAAACTGCTGGTACTCAAAGAATAAAGGTTGAAGAAACTGGTGATATAGAACTTGGTTCTGGTGGTGATTTGACAAATCATGTTGGCAGTAGACAAAGAGTTGCTATTCTGGGTAGCTCATCAAATGGATCAATGTTGCATATTAGGGGAGGGTCTCCTGCCATATACTTTGATCAAAGTGGTGGTAATATTAGTAAAATTTACCAAGATAATGTTAATTTAGCATTTCACGCTGGAACTCCAGTTTCCGAGGGAACAAATACATTTCTACTTACAGCGGGTGGTAATGCTACATTTGCTGGTAATTTAACTGCTGATGGTGACTTAGATGTAGATGGTCATACAAATTTAGATAATGTAAGCATCGCTGGTGTTACCACGATGGGTCAAACAACAATATTTACTACAGGAGGAACAACACTACTTCTAAAAGACTCTGACTCAACCAATCCTGCTGATCGAAGTGGTATTGCCTTTATAGATCAAAATAATACCCAAACTGCTTTTATTGGAAAAGCATCGGCTTCTGATGCTGTTCTTACAATTAATAATACAAATACAATCAATCCAATTAGATT
>FUFK010048737.1_pt1 | contig 12177 bp, 19 predicted proteins | sample 1021851 | NCBI WGS metagenome assembly FUFK01 (sample SAMEA51879418, study PRJEB19060) | metagenome
AGTTTTAGGTGGTGTACTGTGAAAATATATAAGTGGAAAGGTTTTAGATTTCCTCCAAAGACTAGGAAACTAGAAACTGCTGTTGTTATTCTTGGTGCATTATATTTAATTGTTAAGTTTGGAGGTATCTGATGGAGTGCTTAGTTTACATAACCATATTAATATGGCTTATGGGTTGATATTCCTTATGGAATCCCAGACCTAGTTGTCTCCACATCTCTAGGTCTGGTGTAGATAATGTGGAAAATTTATCCCCCCAATAAAAAACCCCACTAGAATTAACTAGTGGGGTTTTCTTTTATCTAGAATGTTTTTCCTTTCTATTTAATTAAGCCGTACCTGCCATTCCGTGTAAGACAATTACATTAGGCACTTCTTGTGGTGTGTCATCAATACCATCTAAGGCATTGTTTAACTTGTTGATTCTGAACTGTGCTTGAGGTGTCAATGCAAGGGCAGTATTGTTTCCTGCTCCTCGTATCTGTGCCTCAATAGGTTTCATCATCTTACCAAGTGGCGACTCAAGCAGTCCTTCAACACTTCGTATCTTCGATAGTATGCCACGAACATCATTGTAATAACCTTGTCGTTCTTCTTGAAGATCACTCAAAGCTGACGACATTCTATCACGAAGTATCTTCTCTTGCTTGATGGTATTGAAATCACCCAAGTCGTGTATTGCCAATCCTTGAGAATGACAATCNACATTCAGTCTGATACATACCTTGTCGTTGAAGTTATCNANCACCCANTTNGTATANGCTTCGTGAGCATTGACCTNTGAGTCATACTCNCTCTGCNTATGATAAGACATTCGNNTATANNNNTCATTGATTTCANNATTCTTAAAACCAATACCTTTTTCTTTCAGGTAATCGTGATTGATTAGCTCGAATGTATNCCTATCTAGGNTANGTGTTGAATCTAGCAGTAGCNTCTTCTCTAGTCTCCATACCATCTGCCGATATAGATACAAGATTGAAGTGTACGCAATCATCAAGATGAAAGTGTTCTCTCGTGTGCGACCACCTGCCACTACTGCTTATTGTANTCTTGAAGTANTCNTCTTCTTTAGACTTGAAATCCTCAAGAGTTAGGTCTGAAACAGATTTGTTTCTGGGTAGACCAGAACAATTCCATTTATTTCTATCAGCTATCTCACGCATAGCATTGACCTCAGCTTGAGGTGTGTGTGCTGTGATATAGCGATTAGCCACATTCCACGCATTACGATATGCAGTATCCCATTGACTTTTGTTTTCGTCATAGGTCTNCTTGTGTTCGCTGGGTAGATTGTGGATAGTTTTCAAAGCGTGTGGAAGAATAATATTCTCTTTCACATCTTTGTCTATCAAAGTTTTAGCCATTTGTACCTCCTTTGGTTTGGCGTTATTGATACCATCAGTATATGGTATTCGTACCCCTGCGTCAAGTGCTTGACATATAAGGATAAATCGTTATACTGTGTGTATGTTTGATAAAAACTTTTACACAAAACCTAACTCTTTCTGGGTGGAACACTTCAGAAAGAAAGAACAAAAACGACAAACAAACAAGGAGAAAAAATATGTCAGAAGAACTAGACAAAAACGGAAGACCTAAAATCTACTGTGCCAACTGTGGCAAACGAATGAACTACACATATACGCAACAATGGTTTGGGTGTAGTGGGTATAAGCATTGGTCATACTGGGGATTAAAAGAAAAAGGTAGAACATTTCTCAGAAGAGAAGAAGCTGAAGTAGAACTTCAAAGACTTAATGCTTTAGGGTACAGAAATCGTGGTTACGATTCAATGAGAGATGGAGACTTAAAAGTAGACGATGTCAATAGTTGGAGAGGAGACAATATAGAGTTCTATGTAGAACATAGTGAGCCAGTAGGTGAGCCTGTCCCTTGGCAGTTTCATTCTCAACAATGTATGATGGAGTTTCTACAACGACCAGATATAATCAGACAGATAATTCCTATCATTAGTGCTAACAGAGCAAAGCCTATCATACCTGCAAAAAAACCTCGCAAGAAACCGCAGAGAAAGATTGACTTGCCAGATTACAGTGCTATGGAGAAAAGGATATTAGGTTTAATATGATAGAAATATATTACAAATATAAATTTTACTTATTAATATTTAAAATATTAAATAGAAATAAAAAGTTAAGCAGATGAAGTATATACTTATCATNTGGTTATCNACAGGTAGTATCACAGTTCCTCTCGANCAGGGGNACTGTGATTCTTTTATGCAAGAACTAGAAGATCAAGGNAGAATAACTTATGAAGTTCCTANNACCTACCTTGACTTAGTGCCTCTTTGGGGGTATCATTGCACAACATTAGAACAGTTAGACGCAGAGTTTACTGTTGAAGAACTTACAAAAATAATAGGAGAGTAGTATGAAAAAAGTATTACACACTTACAATCTGATTATGGATTCTAGTATTAATCCATTGANGAATGTAAAAAATTTACANGTCAGGCATATGGTTATGCAACTTCTTGCCTGTATGTGGTCGCTGATATTTGGAATGTATATTGTAGAAAGTATATATGCATTTGGTATATCAGCATTAGTCCACAGTTTACTGATAGTTGCAATCATTATTACTATGGCAGTATTTGATACTGCTAGTCGTAGCCCAGAATCATTCACAAGGAGAACAAAGAGATGAACAGAACTTGTAAAACTTGTGGCATTGTGTTTGAGATAAACAAGTGGCAGAAGAAAAAAGAATATTGTAATGATGCTTGTAAGCCTACCTTCAGACCTAATCGAGGAAAGCCACGAACAGGCAGACCTAAAATACATAATAGTATAAAGACCCCCCCGAGAACCACAGGGTCATATAACATATTTTTTAATTTAAGTCAAGGAGAAAAAATACAATGAGCGAAAAAAAAGAAGAACAAAACAGAAAGACAGACAAAGTCATACACATACTAGCCATTATATCAGCTATATTAGCATCTATAATATATTTCTTTGGAGGAGGAAGCGAAGAATGAATATATTTTTTTTAGACAGACTACCAGAGAAGTCAGCAGAAATGCTATGTGACAAACACATACCCAAGATGTTACTTGAAACTTGCCAGATGTTATCCACTGCATACCAAAGAAACTTAGGAGAGAAACCTATATTATATAAACCAGCATACCCTAATCACCCTATGACTAGGTGGGTTGGTGACTCTCAGCCTCACTTCGAGTGGGCATTTGACCACGCAGTAGAAATATCAAAACAGTACACAAGAAGATTTGGTAAGACACACAAGTCAAATCGTATAATTAAAACCATAGCTTGTGATCTTTTGCCTGAGATAAATGAGTCATTAATGTTTCCAGACAATGGGTTTGAAGACCCACCACAATGTATGCCAGACAAATACAAATGTGATGATTATGTGCAAGCATATAGAGATTACTACTGGAATGACAAACATTACTTTGCCAAGTGGGACAAAGGTGTCGATATGCCTGATTGGTGGTGGGATAGAATGTTGGGCATAAAGATAAAGTTAGTTGACACAGATAAACGAATCACATAGCATTGGTTTATGAAAAAAAATTACTCACAAGAATCTTTAGACAAGATTAAGAATGGCAGAACTATTTACTTGAAGTCAGTCAAGGTCGTAGACTTCTATCCTCATCAGGCATTGAAACCTGTGAAGAACAAGAAGCTNGGNAAGACTGTGACTAAAGGTAAACANAAAGGCAGACCTATATANACATTGACACTAGAAGAGAGGGCTACTTGNCCTCGNAGTTGTGGACATTGGGANGANTGNTANGGAAACAATATGCCATTNGCACACAGACTGACTGCAGGNCAAGGACTGACCAAGAAGATATACGCAGACCTTACCGCTATACAAAAGAAACACAAACAGTTTCTTGTAAGGTTGCATGTGCTAGGTGATTTCTATTCTGTAGATTATGTAGAGTTCTGGGCTATGTGCCTGAAGAAATTTCCTGGACTTGCCATATGGGGTTATACTCATTGGCATCCAGGTACAGATATAGGTGACGCAATCGGTCGCCTTAGAGGAGAAGAGTGGGGCAGGTTTGCAGTTAGATTCTCAGACCTGCCCGAAGATGCTCTGTCTGCAAACTCTGAGGAGATTACAACAAAGGGTGTGGCTTGTCCTGAACAGACAGGNAAGGCTAAGAGTTGTGCTGACTGTGCATTGTGTTGGACTATGAATAAACCAGTAAAGTTCTTGACACACTAAACGAATCATGTTAGTGTATAAATATTCTATCGGCNGATAGATAGATAAAGAGCCTCAGTTGCCTAGGTCTAGACTAAGGAATAAGCACGCAAGGCTATCCGATGCAGGTTCTTTATCGCTTTATGAGAGAGGTGGGAATGGTTGTTACCTACAAGCCTCTCTCTCCAATCAACAACAAAGGAGGCAGAAATGCAAAGACTAAAACGACAAACATTCTCAGACGAACTACATAAACTTGTAGGCTCTAAAATATTCTCAGCAAAGTTTACAAAGAAAGATGGCTCGGATAGAGTTATCAATTGTATGCTTGGTGTGAAGAAACATCTGAGAGGTGGAGAGAGAACGACAAAGAAAGAAGAGTTTATGATTGTATTTGATACGATAAAGAAACAATATCGTAATATCAATCTCAAGACTCTTGACTGGATTAAGTTCAATGGGCAACTTTATACTGTTGAACTACAATATAAAGGCAATCAACTAAAGCTGACACCAGCTGAGAACATAGCAGAATGACCAAACCAAATAGCACTGATTGGACAAAGCACGATACAGAAGATACAATATTTGTGTGCTGGACTACTCAAGATATCAGAGAGATAAGACCAGAGCTGACAGACGAGCAATGTAGAAAAGTGNTACGCAAAGTTAAAGATGGACATGATGCTAATCTGGGTATATCTTGGGATGTAATAGAAACTATATCCTATGATATGTACCCAATACAAGTTTGATACGAACGAATGGTAAAACCCAAAGCTAGCTATAGTGGTAGTGTTCGTGTCAGGGAGCAGGTTGGTCGTTCCTGCTCCCATTTTTCTTGACACAATAAAAAAAATATGTTATAGAACTCGCATGAATTACACAGACCAGATAGAAGTTATTAAAGATTTAAGTTTAGATGAGGGGCAGTCTATGAGAATGGACTGCCCTTTTTGTATGCGTAAGAATACATTCTCAATCAGTAAAGAAGATTCAAAAGTATTATGGTATTGTTTCTCTGCATCTTGTGATGCCAAAGGTGCATTCTACACAGAGAAAACTATGCACGATATAGAGCATTATATTTATCACAAGAACAAAGACACAGACGCAAACTTTGTGATACCTGCAAACTTTACATCTGCACACACAAACGAAAGATGTATAAATTATTTAGAACGCAACAACTGTATGTCTGCATTTACAAGAGCAAAAGCAGATGTCAGGTATGATCCTGCAAGAGATCGTGTTGTGTTTATGATACACAATGACAAGGATAAAATTGTTGGTGGTGTAGGCAGAGCCTTGAGTTCTGTTGCATTACCAAAATGGTATGTGTATGGTAGTAAAAATTATCCTTTCATATGTGGTAGTGGCGACACCGCTGTAGTTGTAGAGGACTGTGCATCAGCTTGTGCAGTATCAGAAGACTATGCAGGTGTCGCCTTGATGGGTACAAGTTTACCAACAGAATACATATCGACATTACAAAATAAGTTTGACAATATTATAGTTGCTCTAGACAGAGACGCAACATCAAAAGCATTTGACATAGCAAGAGAATTAGGGTATAGGTCAAAGACAAGAGTGGTCATGTTAGAAGATGATCTAAAATATTTTAAACCANATGAGATAAGAGANATACTATGCAAGAACGACAGNTAATAAAANTATTACTNAAGAAACCTTTTTATGAAAAGAACAAAGGTAAAGTNACAAAGACAACATTCAGNAATGGTCTTGGTAATTTTTTTACAACAATAGAAAAGGCACACAAAGATTACGAACACGATCTTACAATAGATGAGCTGATAGATTTACACACAGAGAAATANAANCCTGCACTTACACGAGCTGCAAAATTAAACTTTGAAACTTTAGTACAAGAAATAAAAAAAGANACAGANCCAAACGANGCNGTTGCATCTGATATNATAGAAGCGGTACACAAACGAAACTTNGCACATAAGGTTGCAGTGATAGCCACAGATATATTNAATGGTCANGACAAATCATTTAATGAAATCAAACAGTTANTAGACAANACANAAGANGANNCAGANGANCATGANNCAGTCACAGANGACATACCTGAGTTGATAGANTCTNTNGACATACAAACTAAGTTTGAGTTTAACTTACCAAGTCTACATGAACAAGTGCCAGGAGTTGGTCCAGGTAATTTAGTGATTGTATTTGCAAGACCAGAGTCAGGTAAGACTGCATTCTGGGTTAATCTTGTTGGAGGACTTCAAGGGTTTGCATCACAAGGAGCAAAAGTTTGTGCGTTGATAAACGAGGAACCTGCAGTAAGAACACAGATGAGAGTTATAAATGCACACACAGGCATGACTCGTGATGAGATCATAGACAATATGGATTTAGCAAAAGAAAAATGGAAGGAGATAAAAGACAATGTTAAACTTATGGATACTGTTGATTGGACTATTGATGACGTTGACAGTTTTTGCGGTAGCAACAAGCCAGACATCCTTATTATTGATCAGTTAGATAAGGTGGGCATGACTGGTAACTTTACTCGCACAGACGAAAAGTTAAGGGCTGTATACACAGGAGCAAGAGAGATAGCAAAGAGGCACGAGTGCTGTGTCATTGCAATATCACAAGCATCTGCAGACGCACACGGTAAGACTAGGATATCTTTTGATATGATGGAGAACTCAAAGACAGGCAAAGCTGCAGAGGCAGATTTAATTATAGGTATAGGAAAGCATGGCACACTAGACTCACTTGACACAACTCGAGTTATGTGNATAAGTAAGAATAAGATATCAGGATATCACGGAGAGATAACTTGTAATATCGAACCACAACTATCGAGGTATAGAGTATGAGGCTAACAGTAATTTCATTGGGTGCAGGCGTGCAGTCTAGCACTATGGCACTAATGGCTAATGAGGGATTGATAACACCAATGCCAACATGTGCGATCTTCGCAGACACACAAAATGAACCTAAATATATATACGAGTATTTAGATTACCTAAAAGGTATACTAAAATATCCTGTGCATACAGTAACAAAAGGGAACATAAAAGAGGATATGCTAAAGCCTACTACTAAAGGGTATACCTTTCCCACTGCACCTTTTTACACGCTGAAAAATGGCAAGAAGGGTATGGTCATGCGTCAGTGCACAAATGACTACAAAATTCAAGTTATAAGAAAAAAAATTAGAGAGCTGTTAGGGCTAAAGAGATATCAACATGTAAAGAAAGATATGTTTGTTGAGCAATGGATAGGCATTTCTAAAGATGAGATTATGAGAAAGAAAGATGCGAGAGATAAGTTTATAACTAATAGATGGCCTCTTCTTGAGGAAGAAATGAATAGACAAGACTGCATTGATTGGATGAAAGAGCGTGGATACAAGATGCCAGAGAAGAGTGCGTGTAATATGTGTCCATTCCACGATGATAAATACTGGGCTAACCTTAAAAAAAATCATCCAGACGAATTTGCTGATGCCGTTGACACAGACGTAAAAGTAAGAAACCTTGGAAGAGACAAAGAAGCGAAACTATTTATACATAAGACTTGTAAGCCGCTATCTGAGGTTAAATTTAATACAGAAGAGGACCAATTAGATATGTTTGATAACGCATGTGAGGGTATGTGCGGAGTTTAATAGAAAGTTTTATAGATGTTGGCAGTGGGTTTTTACTAGCAACATTATTACAGTTACTAATTTTTCCTGTATTTGGATTATATCCAAGTTTGACTGATAGTGCAGGTATTGCTATGATATTTACATGCATATCTATACTAAGATCTTGGATATGGAGATTAATTTTTAGGAGAATAAAATGATTACAGTTTTAGACGCAGAGACCAGCTTTCAGATTGTAGATGGCAAAGTAGATCCACTACCATTCAATCCAAACAACTGTNTNGTTAGCATTGGTGTCAATGATGAGTATTATTTTTTTAATCACAATCACGAGANCTTTGANATACANNCTAATCACAANGCAGTTCANGANATACTAGANAANACNACACTNCTTGTNGGNCACAATATNAAGTTTGATTTAGTTTGGCTNNTGGAGTCAGGNTTNAAATACANTGGCAGACTGTATGATACAATGATAGGAGANTATATTTTACTGCGTGGTCTTAGAAAACCTCTATCTTTGAAGGACATATGTAAACGCAGAAGCATATCACAGAAGTCAGATGCAGTTGATGACTACATGAAACGNAAAATATCTTTTGAAGATATACCAGTAAANATTATTGAAGAGTANGGTAGGCAAGATGTTATCTCTACTAGAGCTTTGTTTGATGCCCAGATGGCAGACTTTAAGAAAGAAGGTAACAAACCCTTACTTAAATCTGCCAAAATGATGAACGAGTTTCTNCCTGTGCTTGCANATATGGAAATAAATGGCATACATATTGACCTAGATGCACTGAATAATGTTGAGGTTGAGTTCAAGGAAGAGTTTGGTAGACTTGCACAACAGATAAAAAGGATCATCGAAGACAAGATGGGTGACACACCTATCAATCCTGCCAGTACAGAACAACTATCTTGGCTGATATATTCTAGGAAAGTCACAGACAAAAAGAAGTGGGCAGATATGTTCAACATAGGTATAGATAAATTTACCAAGAAAAAGAAACGCAGACCGACACTTTCAAAGTCTAGATTCAGAGATATGGTCGTGGCAAACACAGAGGTCATAAAGAAAACATCAGCCACAAAGTGTCTACATTGTAACGGCACTGGTCTAATTAGAAAGTTCAAAGTGAATGGAGAACGGTACAAAAACTTGTCTAAGTGCCAGGAGTGTGGAGGTCAAGGTGTGGTATACCTAGAACTAAACAGGACTGCAGGATTCAATCAGTTTCCTGTTGGTGTATCAGAAGTTGCAGAGGGTGGATTCAAGACAGACAGAGACACACTGAGAAAATTGTCTATGCGTGCAAAGGGCGATATGAAAGAGTTTGTTGATCTAATTATTAGATACAATGCTATTGACACATACTTAAATACATTTGTAAATGGCATAAGAGATCATGTGAACACAGACAGTATTCTGCATCCTAAGTTTATGCAGTGTGTCACAGCAACAGCCAGATTGTCTAGTCGTGATCCAAACTTCCAAAACCAACCACGAGGAAATACTTTTCCTATTCGTAAAGTTATCACATCTAGATTTAAAGGTGGTCAGATTATGGAGATAGATTTTTCACAGCTAGAATTTAGAACTGCTGTATTCTTAGCCCAAGACAAACAAGGAATGAAAGACATAGACGATGGCGTTGATGTGCATCAGTTTACTGCTGACACTATCGGAGTATCAAGACAAGACGCAAAGGCACATACATTTAAACCTTTGTATGGTGGTATGTCAGGTAGTGACGATGAGAAAAGATACTACAAAGCTTTCTTAGAAAAATACAAAGACATAGCTAAGTGGCATGAGAATCTACAGAGTGATGCAATACAATATAAGAAAGTNAAACTACCATCAGGTCGTGANTATGCTTTTCCGTATGCACAAAGACAGGCATGGGGTGGGTCTAGCTATTCNACACAGATAAAAAATTATCCTGTNCANGGNTTTGCAACTGCAGATATAGTTCCNATTGCTTGCATCAATGCATACAAGATGATGAAATANTCAAATGTAAAAAGCCTATTGATAAATACTGTGCATGATTCTATNGTTGTTGANGCNCANCCAGATGAGATAGGNGCAATGACAAAGATTTTAAACAGNGCTACGAGAAATGTTATTGATTCGTTATACGAATTTTATAAGGTAGAATTCAATGTTCCACTGGACACAGAGCTAAAAATAGGATATAACTGGCTAGAAATGCAGGAAATACCTACAAAAATAGATAAGGTAGTATTGTAAATTTATATTGACTTTTTTTTAAAAATATGGTAAAGGATGGGATTATGTCACAAATCTTAAACGCATTAGTAGATCGCTATAACGCAGAGATATCTGAGGCGAAAGCTATTCTTGAAATCTATCTAAATAAATCAGTTGGTATTGGAGAACATCCACAGCATCTTGATGAGGTAGATAAGTTGATAGTAAAGATAGCTACAGCTAAAGANAATCTNATGGTGATTGAAGAGATAAGAGATATATAATTAATAATCAAGGAGGNCNATATGACAAACAATGAAATANNNAANATAGANAATTTATCTANTGAACAGATAATGTCNATGATAGGACAAGAGAANTCGTCCACTGGTANNTTCNTACCGAANNTATCCATAAANAGATTTCCAGAGAATGATGATGGTGCAGANGTTCCTGTTGGTTCTTATGCNACATATGTTCCAGAGCTNGANNGCATAGCNTATGGTAAGCCTGTNACATTNAGACCATTCATCAATGCGTATCAGTATATGGAATACAATGCTGATAAAAACGAATACAGCAATAGAAGTATCATATTTAAATCTTGGAAAGATGAGGCTATTGATATCAAGGGCGGTGTTCGTTGCGGAAAAGTTCCTGCAAAAGAGTTGTTTAATTTATCTGACGAAGATAAGATGAAACAGAAAGCAATCAAATGCTACAGACTAATATATGGTACTGTGTCTTTTGATGGTGTGATTGCAGGAGGAGACAAGACTAAGGTTTCTAGTTTACCTGTGCTTTGGAAAGTAACAGGCAGTAACTTTAAACCTGTTGGTGAAGCAATAGAAAGTCTTAGAAGAAGAGGTAAGGTAATGTTTAATCATACACTTACACTGAAAACTAAAAAGAAAAAGGCTGGAAGTAATGTCTTCTATGTGTCTGACATAACAGTGGATAAAGATGAGGTTGAATTTACTGATAAAGAAAAGGAAATCTTATTGTCGTTTCAAGATGTTATCAACACAGAAAACGAAGAGATTGTGGAACTATGGCGTGCAGCTAAAAAATCTGAACCATCTAAGATAGATGCAAAGGTAGTCCAGGATGTAGAACTGGATGACGATCCTGTTGAGATCTTGTCTGCATGAGTCAAGACATCCTAGAAAAAGTTAGGGTGTTCTTGGAGGCTGCATCAAAAGATGCGGTTGAGGTATCCGATGATTTGATTGACCAGTTTGGTAAAGCTTGCTCTGACTCGTTCCGCAAGCAATTTACTGACCAAAGAAACAAAAAGTTTGGTCTAAGGGCATCAAACATCGGAAGACCTTTGTGTCAATTACAGATGGAAAAGAAAGGTGTCAAGGGCGAGGGACAACCTTACAACGCAAAGATGCGTAATCTATTCGGAGATATCATAGAGCAGATGGCAATCATAGTTATGAAAGCCGCAGGTGTAGAGATAGAAGCTGAACAAAAGAAAATAAAGTATAACATAAACAAAGGCACAAATATAAGTGGTGCCTTGGATGTTGAGATTGGTGGTAAAGTTTGGGATATTAAAAGTGCATCGCCTTGGTCTTTCACTAATAAATTTGGTGAGAATGGTAGCTTTCATACAGTTGCTACTGACGATGTGTTTGGTTACACTACACAGGGATATGTGTACGCAGAGGGAGCAGACAAACCTTTTGGTGGATGGATAGTAATAAATAAATCTACTGGAGAGTGGACTCTTACTGAGACTCCTATGGCTGATGATGAATACAAAGAAAAAGCTTTAGATACTGTAAAGAAAAATGCATCAGCCCTTAAACGAAATAAAAAGTTTGAAAGATGTTATGAAGATGAAGAAGAATATTTTAGAAAACAAAAGACAGGTAACAGAGTCTTAAATAATACATGCAGTTTCTGCCCTTACAAGTTTCCTTGTTGGGGAGAAAACTTGCAACTGCTACCACAACAGCAGTCGCAAGGTAAAAACCCTAAATGGGTTTGGTATACACAGGTGACTAATCCTAGGGTAGAGGAAGATGTCGCCTAGTATACGCAGTCGAAAAGCCAAGGGGCGAAGGCTACAAAACTGGGTTAGGGACGTGCTGTTAAG
>FUFK010066474.1_pt1 | contig 12176 bp, 11 predicted proteins | sample 1021851 | NCBI WGS metagenome assembly FUFK01 (sample SAMEA51879418, study PRJEB19060) | metagenome
AGGTGACGGTCGTTGGTTGCGGGGGCACGCAACCGCCGTTACTTGCACCTGAATTTTGCAAGTGTTTAGATTCGTTTTGATCGCATCAGTACGATTGACTAAAGGTTGAGCANNCANTCGATANCGATNGTCACNNTGTNTTTTGTNAGCATNAATAACACCCCGCTTATGAGNTGTTATTATACCGCAAATNNAGCGGCGCTTCGAGGNNGGTGGAACNTNGTTGCAGAAGGAAGTTCAGCGTCTCCGAGAAGGGTGTTGGAAAATACGTGGATACCGATTGTTGTTTTGGGGGCAGAATTTGAACCTTGCCGGATTTGAGGTGCCCGTCGCTGGCCAGCTATGTCTTTAGGCCGCTTTCGGCGTTAAAGTGGTGGATTCTGCCGGCATCTGCGGTCAGGTGGATCATCTCTCCTGCACCTGCCTTCGGCGGCTTGTCCATCTTCACAATCAACTCGCGCCCGCTAGGTGTCACCATATGCACGAGCGCATATTCTCCGAGATTTTCGACCAGTTCCAACGATGCGGAAATAAGGGCCTTCGCCGCTGTCGTGGATTTCAGATGCTCTGGACGGATGCCGACAATGCCGGCCCCAGGATCGATATTCAGCGCCTTGGCGGTGGTAGAGGACAGGTCGGAATAATTGAGGAAGTTCATCTTTGGCGAGCCGATAAACTGGGCGACAAATGTATTTCGCGGATTGTCATACAGCTCGATCGGGCTGCCAACCTGTTCGATGCGGCCGTCACGAAGCACGACAATCTTGTCGGCAAGGGTCATCGCTTCGACCTGGTCATGCGTGACATATATCATGGTAGTGCCAAGGCGCTGGTGAAGGCGGGCAATCTCGAGCCGGGTGTTAACGCGCAGCGCGGCATCGAGATTTGACAGCGGCTCGTCGAACAGGAATACCGCGGGCTCGCGCACAATGGCGCGGCCAATGGCAACCCGCTGACGCTGGCCGCCCGACAGCGCCTTTGGCGTGCGTGACAGATATTCGGTGATATGCAGCACTTCGGCGGCGGCACGAACACGGCTATCGATGTCCCCAGCCGGCAGCTTGGCCTGCTTCAGGCCGAAAGCCATGTTGTTATACACGGTCATATGCGGATAGAGAGCATAGGTCTGAAACACCATGGCCACGCCGCGCTTCGATGGCGCAACATCATTGACTCGCACATCACCAATATTGATGTCCCCGCCGGTGATGTCCTCAAGTCCGGCGATCATCCTCAGCAGCGTGGACTTGCCACAACCCGACGGACCGACAAACACCACGAATTCACCATCATTGATGCTGAGGTCAACATCATGTATGACGCTGACGTCGCCATAGGACTTCTTGACGTCCGTCAGAGTTACGCTGGCCATCTGTTATCCACCTCCTCGATAGCGCTGACGATGCTGGGTGCAAAATCGGCGTGAGCCGAGGGCAGATCGCCCCAAAGAACCACTGACGTCGCGAAATCGTGCNCGGCACCGTCTTCNAGCATCGGCGCCAGCAAATGCCAGTTCGGCTCGTGATAGTCGATACGTCCCTGAGCCCTGGCGTGCCGACACGCGAATACATACCAGCTGGCGATGCTTGCGTAGCAATGTTGCGGGCTGATACCTTGGGCAAGGCATCCCTCCAGCGTTGGGCGCACGAAGATGGGGAACTTGGAAAAGCCGTCCATGCAGATTCGTTCCAGCGCATCCGCAATCGCATGATTGGCGAATCGTTCGGCGATGCGTTCGCAATAGACATGCTTGTCAAACGGCAGCGCCCGTTGCAGCCCAGGCAAAATTTCTTCACCCTCAAGGCCGTCAAAATGGGACCTGAGTTCGGGATCGCGCATCGCTTCGTCGAATGTGTCATGTCCGGCCAGCGCGCCAAGATAGGCAAGCCCGGTATGACCGCCATTCAGGATCCGGATCTTGGCTTCCTCATAGGGGTCCACATCACCAACCACCTCGACACCGACCTTGATCAGATCTGGCATCCTGCCGGCAAAACGGTCCTCAAGCACCCACTGGATATAGTCCTCGCTATGAATTGAGCTGGCACCAAGCTTGGGGAACATGCCGGCAATTTCCGTCTGCAGTTCCTTGGTTGTGCGCGGCGTGATCCGGTCGACCATGGAGCAGGGGAACGTGACATTCCGATCCATCCATGCAGCAAGATCATCCTTGCCGACAGCCTGAAGATAGGCCCGCAAACTTGCCTCGAGCATATGTCCATTGCCGCGGATATTGTCACAGCACATGATAGTCAGAGAACCGCCACCGGCAGCGTGCCTGCGGCCGAGACCCCCTGCAAGATAGCCGTAGACGGACTGGGGCGTCCCGCCTGACACTTCGGCGCGGATGACCGGATCATCAAGGTTCAGCCGGCCGGCTTCATCAAGGTAATAGCCGCTTTCGGTCACCGTAATTGTGACGGCATGCACGCTTTCAAGCGCAATCAACCCTTCCGCTTCAGCGGTTTGCCTCGACCAGTCCGCGAACTGGACATGGGGGCGGACAAGGCGATAGGCCGTCGGCGTCGTTGTCCCGGTATATTTCAGCAGATAGCCTTCATCGCCCTGTTGCGCCACGGCGAAAGCCGCGCTCTCCGTTGGGCGCAGATTGACAGCGGCAATGCCCCAGGACAGGTCGCCGGTATGCTGCATATAATCGTCGATATAGACGGCCTGATGGGCGCGATGGAAGGCGCCATAACCGAGATGCACGATGCCTATCAGGCATGCGGCGCGGTCGTAATCCGTCGCGAAAATCGGTGGTTTTTCTGCATTCATCATCAGCTTGCCGCCTCTTTCTTGACCAGATCGACGCGCGCCAGCGCCCTGTAGGCGGTTGGTGTCATGTTTTTCATTTTCATGAAATGGCGGTTGAAGTTCGCCAGGTTCTGGAACCCGACCTCATAGCAGATTGCNGATACCGGCTGATCCGTCGCATAAAGCATCGAACAGGCCTGACCGACGCGAACCCGGTTGAGGAATTCCAGAAACCGGTTGCCGGTGATTTTCTGAAAGTTTCTGGAAAATGCGGTCGGGCTCATACAAGCCAGCTCCGCAGCAGTCTCGAGCGAGATTTCCTCGGCAAAATGCTGGGTGATATGGTCCACCACACTTGCNATGCGTGTATGCTTGTTGCTGTCTTCGGGCTGNGTGACCGCCGCAACGGAAAGTTGCCGCATTTCGGCATGCTGGTTGATCTCGACAAGCAGCTGCAGGAAGGCAAGGATACGGGACGGGCCTGACGAATTACGGATTTCAGCCAGGCGCCGGTGCACCAGCTTGGCATCAAAACCGCTGAATTCGATGCCCGAACAGGCCAGCTCAAACATCGGCCGCATGTCGTCAAATTCGGGAAAGGCCAGCGACAGGCTGTTGACGCTTTCCTGGTCGAACTGGACAAGCATGTCGCGGGTGCTGACCTGACGCGACGTAATCTCGTCAGTCACCCAGTTATGCGGAAGATNGGGGCCGGTCAGAAACAGCGATCCNGGCCTGAATTCNCCGATATAGTCNCCGACAAACGCCTTGCCGCGCGTCGCCACAATCAGATGAAGCTCGAATTCGCGGTGTGAATGCCAGCGGCAAAGGTCGCTCGGCCAGCCNTGCTCGAGATAGCGGATGCTCTCNATGGAGCGGTCGACATATTCGATTTCCGGCGTGATTATCGACATCNACCTACCTCAGCACATTGCCGCCATCAACGCTGATGGTCTGGGCAGTCATATATTGTGACTGGTCACTTGCTAGGAATACGGCAACGCGCGCGACTTCAAATGGGTGCCCCATATAGCCGAGCGGCACGGCCTCGCCAACCTCGACCTTTTTCTGGCCGAGCGGCTTGTTCTCGAATTTGGCAAACAGTGAATCAACCGTCTTCCACATCGGCGTGTCGATTACCCCGGGCGAAATGGCATTCACCCTGATCTTGTGGCTTGCTAGCACTAGCGCCGCCGACTGCGTATAGCTGATCACCGCCGCCTTGGTTGCGCAGTAATGTGCCACAAGCGCCTCTCCGCGATGTCCGGCCTGGCTGGCCAGGTTTATGATGGATCCCGGCCGTTCTGCCGCGACGAGAGCGTTCGCGACGGCCTGCATCACGCCATACATGGCACGGACATTCACAGAAAACAGCCGGTCATACTGGTCAAGCCCGGCCTGCAGTACCGAGCCCATATCGAACAGCGCCGCGTTATTGAACAGCACATCGGGCGCCTCGGCGGCAATCCATTCGCAACAGGCCACAAGTCCGTCATCCGATGCCAGATCGAAAGCACGGTGGTCGCTTGGGCAGTCGCCGCCGAACGCATCCCCGACATCCGTCGTCAGAACCCGTGCACCAAGCGCGGCAAAATGTTTGGCCGTTGCCTGCCCGATGCCACCATTGGCTCCAGTCACAAGGCAGGTCTTGCCGGACAGATCTGTCGGTGCGGCGTCGAACGTCATTTCACAGCTCCGAATGTCAGGCCGCGCACCAACTGCTTCTGGCAGAACCAGCCGAGAACGACGATTGGCCCGACGGCGGCGGTCGACACCGCCGACAACCGGCCGAAGAACAGGCCTTCCGGCGCGCGGTTGCCCTCGATCAGCTTGGACAGCGTCGCCGCGTCGGTCGTTGTCAGGCGCACCGTCCAGTAGGCTTCGTTCCAGCAGAAGATGAAACAGAGCAGCGCGGTGGAAGCAAGCCCGCCCCAGGCAAGGGGAAGAACGATATCCTTGATCTCGCCCCAGACGCTGACACCGTCCATCTTGCCGGCCTCGATGATCTCCTTGGGAATTTCCTTGAAATAGGTGAACAGCATCCAGATCACAATCGGCAGGTTGATCAGGCTCAGCACAAGGATGATCAGGAAATGCGTATCGAACAGGTTCAGGAAATTCTTGGTGAGAAATGTCATCGGATACAGCACCGCGGCTGCCGGCAGCATTTTCGTTGACAGCATCCACATCAGAATGTCCTTGGTATGGCGTCCCGGATTGAACGCCATGGCATAGGCCGAGGGCACCCCGACAAACAGGGTGAAGACCGTCGCAAAAACCGTCGTGATGACCGAATTGACCGCAAAGCGCCAATAGTCGTAGTTATCGGTCATGTTCATATAGTTTTCGAGTGTCGGCGTGAACATGAACAGGAATTCGGGTTTCACGGCGTCGGCATCGGTCTTGAAGCTCGTCAGCACCATCCAGAAAATGGGGAAGAAAAAGACCAGCGCCACCAGCCAGGCAAGGACCGGCAGGAAGANGGTGGAGAATTTCGTGCTTTGACCNACTGCNGACATCNGACCCTCCTCAATCCATCAGGCTCTTGCCGACGATGCGGAGCAGGAAGATCGCAACGATGTTAGCCATGATAACGGCCAGAATGCCGGTGGCGCTCGCCGCGCCGATATTGTTCGACGCGAATTCGCCAATCAGATAGGGCAGGTTCTTGTTGCCGTTGCCGCGGCTGACAATCTCGATCTCCGCATAGAGCGACAGATGGAAAATCGCCTGGATCATCACGACGATGGCAATCGGCCGGGCCAGATGCGGGATTGTCAGGTAACGGAACTGTGCCCAGGCGCCCACACCGTCGAGAATGGCGGCCTCCTTCTGTTGTTGGTCTTCCGACTGCAGCGAGGTCATGAAGATCAACACGGCAAAGGGCGTCCATTGCCATGACACCATTATGATCACGGCCAGCGACGCGGTCTGGGTCGCACGGAATGATACGGGTTCGATTTCCGGCCATAGAGAGAAGAAATGACCCAGAAGCGAAACATCGCGAAGCGACGCCGCCATCGCGTTGAGGCCCTCGACGGCAAGCCCGTTCAGCCCCAGCACCGGATCAAGAATCATATTGATCCACAGGACGGCATTTACCGCCGGCATCACAAAGAAAGGGGAAATGAGGAGCACCCGCACGATGCCGCGTCCGGGGAAGGTGCGGTTGATCAGGACCGCAATCGCGAGGCCGAGGATGACGGTGACAAAGATAATGCTGCCGACGATGATCAGGCTGTTCTGCGCCGCCAGCCAGAAATCCTTGGCCTTGTAGAGCACATATTCATAATTCCCGAAGCCACGCCAGTTCTCGATGCTTGGCGTTGTCCATTCCGGACGCCTGAGGTTGTTCAGGACATATCTGATGAAAGAGAAGAACAGCGTCATGCCAAGCGGCACAAGCATCCAGGCCAGCAGCAGGATTACCGCCGGTGCTTGTAAAAGTCTTGGCAATGCACGGCTGGACATGAAAGCTGAAATCCTGACCCGGTGTCCGCATGACAGACGGACGGTTCCTACAAAAATGAGACCAATAAATTTATCTGTGTTCCGGCTCTCTGAATGAGGCTGGAATCGTCAGGGACGATGGACCACCCTGAGATGGAAAGGCCCGAATATGTCGGGCCTTTCTTGATAGTTGCAAGCTGCGGCTTAGTAGCCTGCCTCGGACATGATAGCTGCGGCAGCGGCCTGCGAAGCGGCAAGCGCATCGTTAACCGACTTGGCACCGGAAAGGGCAGCAGCCATTTCCTGGGCAACAGCGATACCAACTTCCGGGAACTCAGGAATGGCAGCGAACTGAACACCGACATACGGCTTCAGATCGGTTGCTTCCGGAGCGGCGGATTCGATGGCAGCCATCTCGGCAGCAGCGAAACCGGCAACAGCCTGGAACTCGGGATAGGCATAGGTCGAAGAACGGGTGCCGGTCGGAACCGAACCCCAGCCGAAATCCGGATGAGCNGCAACGGCCTTGATGTAGTCCTTCGAAGTGGCCCACTCGATGAACTTCTTTGACTCTTCGGCGTTCGGCGAGCCGGCCGGTACGGCCATGGCCCATGCCCACAGCCAGTTCGCACCAACCGGGTTACCGGCATTCGGTGACTGGGCGTATGCAACACCGTCTACTTTCAGGAAGGAAGCAGCGATGGTGGCGTCGATCCACATGCCGCACTTGCCTTCGTTGTAGAGCGCCAGAATCTCGTTGAAGGAGTTACCTTCTGAACCCGGAGGGCCGTAGTTACCAAGCAGGTCTACATAGAAGTTGATGGCAGCTTTCCACTCGTCGGAGTCGATGGTTGGCTTCATGTTCTTGTCGAACCAGGCACCGCCGAAGGAGTTCACAACAGTGGTGATGAACGCCATGTTGTCGCCCCAGCCAGGCTTACCGCGAAGGCAGGCACCATAGACACCCTTGTCAGGATTATGGATGGCGGCTGCGGCCTTCTTGATGTTGTCCCAGGAATCGTTGTCGGCGATCGATACGCCGGCAGCGTCGGTCAGATCCTTGCGGTACATGACCATCGAGGACTCGCCATAGAACGGTGCGGCATAGAGGGTGCCGTTATGCGACAGGCCGTTGCGGATCGCAGGCAGCATGTCGTCCATGTCGTAGGACGCGCCGAAATTCAGCGGCTCGATCCAGCCGGCCGCACCCCAGATCGGGGCTTCCTGCATGCCGATGTTAATGATGTCGTACTGGCCACCGCTGGTCGCTGTGTCAGAAGTGACCTGCTCGCGCAGAACGCCTTCTTCCAGCGAAACCCAGTTCAGCTTCACGCCGGTATCTGCAGTGTAGGCTTCAGCGACCTTCTGCATGTTGATCATGTGACCGTTGTTCACGATGGCGATCGTTAGCTCGGTAGCGAACGCCGGAGTCGCAACAGCGGCTGCCACGGCAGCGGCCATTACGGAAGTGCGTAAACTCTTCATGTTGTCCTCCAAGTTGGCACGGGTAGATAAAGTAGTCTTACCTTTGGACCTAAAGCTTGCGGTCGACTGTGAATTTGCCGCCAATCAATTTCNGCCAAATGCTGATACATTTCTCTCACGTTTGAAAGGCAATTTCATTTTTAACGTTACATTTGTATCATTTCTGCTTCCAACAGACTGAAAAATTACACATTATTATAGTTATGCGTTTCTGAAATCTGGGCATTGTCACCTTTGGAGGAAGCTATGTATCTGGGCCTCGACCTCGGAACCTCTTCGGTGAAAGCGCTTATTGTTGATGCATCCGGAACGGCTGTTGCCAGCCAGAGCGTCCCGTTGCAGGTGATTCGTCGGAAAGCCGGCTGGTCGGAGCAGGACCCGCAAAGCTGGTGGGATGCAACGAACAGGGCTGTTAAGTCCCTTGGCGCCGAATATCCCGAAGAGATGCGAAAAATCACCGGGATCGGGCTGTCGGGCCAGATGCATGGACTGACAGCACTTGATGCAAATGATACCGTGCTGCGCCCCGCCATTTTGTGGAATGATACCCGCTCGGCATCCCAGGCCATGCAACTCGATACAGGTCATCCTGCCTTTCGCCAGCTTGGCGGGAACGCCGTGATGCCCGGATTCACCGCCCCTAAAGCCGTGTGGATAGCCGAGAACGAGCCGGAGCTGTTCCAACGACTTGACACCGTTCTCTTGCCCAAGGATTATCTGCGGCTCAGGATGACCGGTGAGAAAGCCTCCGACATGTCAGACGCGGCGGGGACGCTCTGGCTCGANGTAGCAAGGCGAGACTGGTCGGACGAGCTGCTTTCAATCTGCGGTCTTGACCGCCGGTCGATGCCACGCCTGGTTGAAGGCTGCGGCGTGTCGGGGCAGCTTCGCGCGGAGATCGCGCGCCAATGGGGCATTGATGCCAGGCCTGTGGTTGCCGGCGGTGGCGGCGACAATGCTGCAGCGGCACTAGGCCTCGGTATCGTTACGCCGGGCGACAGCTTCCTGTCGCTCGGCACCTCTGGCGTGGTCTTTACTGTGACCGAGCGTTTTGCACCGGCAGCCGAAAGTGGCGCCCACGCCTTCTGCCATGCGTTGCCTGGCAGCTGGCACCAGATGGGCGTCATCCTGGCGGCAAGCGACTCTGTGTCGTGGCTTTGTGAAGTAACTGGCCTGGACGTCGGCACCTTGATGGAGCAGATGGCGCAGACGGATCCGGCCGCCACCGATCCGATGTTTCACCCCTATCTGTCTGGCGAGCGCACACCCCACAATGACGTCGACGCGCGAGGCGGCTTCTTTGGCCTGGCGCGCCACCATGGCCCCGGCGATATGGCGCGCGCCGTCCTTCAAGGAGTGGGATTTGCCATCGCCGATGCAACAGATGTTCTGAAGGAGGCCGGCGCGCGGCCGGAACGGCTGATGGCGACCGGTGGCGGGGCAAGCAACCATGAATGGCTGCTTTACATCGCTTCAGTCACAGGCATAGCCATCGACCTGCCGACGAGTGGTGACTTCGGCGCCGCGTTCGGTGCTGCCCGCCTGGCGATGCTTGCTGACGGCGCCAGCGTTGCCGATGTTTGCCACAAACCTGACATCAGGCTCACGATTGAACCGGATATGGCGCTTGCCGAAAAGCTGAACTCGGCGCGTGATGACTGGCAGCAGATTTACCAATTGCTCAAGAAACAAAAAGACCACTATTCAATCGGATAGCGGTTTGCGTATTTTTCTAGCTGTTGGTTGCGGGGTAGGATTTGAAGCTGGTGGCATGCCCAAACAAAGTCACTCTCCGTTGATTTCACCAATCCATCACGGTCTGCGGTCTCAGCCGCAAGCCCCGCCAATACACGCCCCATCCCCTCGACCCAAATCGATCCAGATCCAGCAACCAGCCCAAGTAACCCCGATCCGGCGTCCACGAGGCGGGGGTGGTAAGGCTTGTTCCTCGATGCTCTGTTTAAGGATCACAACCCCTCACTGTTACTGAAAATAGAGAGGGCACTAGTGGAGGCCGAATAGATTGAAAGTAAGGCCGTTGATTGGAGGGCTATTTGACTAGGATAAAGTTCACTGCTTGAGTTGTGCGCTCACTTTCTGTATTCTGAAAACGACATTTTTGAGAAAAGAGGATAGTTTTGTGATTGCAAATTCAGCAGATAACGTCCTCTTAAGTGAGGAACCGGAAAGCACCCTTGGCGAACGGATCTCTAAAGCTCGACAAGAAGCAGGGCTTACTTTGAATTTAGCTTCCAATCTAGCTGGTGTTAAAGCATCAACACTGAGNGACTGGGAAAGGGATAGAAGTGAGCCGCGTGTCAATAAACTCGTGGCTTTAGCGGGCATCTTCGGTGTTAGCCCGACCCATCTTTTGGCTGAAGAAGGTAATTCAAGCAATCCGGTGGTGGTTACTAGGGGGCGTCGAGATAAAATAATAGCTCTATTAAAAGCTGAAATTGCCGATATAGAAGAACAACAAATTAACTTGACCCAGAGATTGGGCAAGGTAGTGCACTTGTTAAAGAAGGTTAAGTGACTCTAATTTTTTGAAGCGCAAGCTTACGAGGTATCTTGGTGCCTGGTTTGGATGAGAATAAAGGTGCCTATCACCCTGAAACTTTCAGTTGTTTCACAGAGGCCGAGGATGCCAAACACGTCCAATTAATGTCGCTTTACCGTTAGCGCTCTCGCCCGGCTCGTATGAACAGCATCCCCTTTGTCCAACTGGGGTTCCTTAACACGAATAAAGCCTTCTTTTGGTTAAGATTGTTGGCGCTGCTCCAACTGAGCCAGATAATCTGCGAATTGGCCTGCATTTAGCGCGTTATCAAGTGCTTCTAACATCAGGTCAGCCTGTGACTTTGGGGCCAGACCGCCAATCGGGGGATCTCTGTCTAGATTTGTTGGAAAGGCATAACCTTCTGCACATGAATGAACAGCATTGTGCACCTCACCCGCGCCGATGCTTCCCGTTTGGCGAGCCTGTAGTAGAACAGGATAAAGAGCGAGGCACATACGGTACCTATTGATATTCTCCATTGCCCGCCCGAAGGCTGATGATATCTGCAACAGATTCGCCATTCGGAAGATGTCTGAGGAGACGTTGTTACCAGCGGCATGCATGATTGCCGGACTGAAGAACAGAAGGTCGCCCTTGGACAGTGGCAATTGCACATGATTGGTCGCGAAATGGTCCTGAAACCCTTCACGGGTGAAAGCCAGATAGCCCTCAAGAAAGCGTTGTGAGAACGGCAGCAACTGTGTAGGCCCGCTTTCCAATGGCATGTCACAATGTGCCACCGCACCTTGCAGCGTCAGAAAAGGAGACATGGCATGAACATGTCGTGGGAATTCCAGGGTCTGTAACGGAAGCATGAATCCGAGATGATAGTCCCGGTGCGGCTTTTGCGCGCTTCCGCCGGGATTGACCCGGTTAACCTGTGCGGTCACCTGATAGCCTCGCCCCAGCCACGCCTCGGCGGCCATCGCAATACAATCACTGCCATAATAGCGTGCAAAATTTTCGGGATCGAACAGACAATGTTTCTCAAGCGCATTCCAAACGCGGTCATTGGACCCGGCCTTTGCGAAGTGGTCACCGCCGCCACCAGACTGGGCCTTTTCACGGTTGATTAGTCCGTCGAAGACCTCGCTGGCCCGGTCAACGACATCCAGATCAGCCATGCCCTGTTTGATGATTATGGCACCCGCACCATTCGCGAGCACATCTGTCCATTCGGATAAAAGTACTTTTCGTCTTGAAATGTCCGATGCCAAGCCACGCACGTCATCGCCGCTATAGATCGGGATGCTTTTCTGTATGTCGATGGCATGGGGAACATCACTGGCGCGCGTCTCGGCGTCCAGATGCTTGATAAATGCGTCAAGGCAACCGTCAGTTTCCTCGAGCCACATGGCGGCGGCCTGTGGTGTCCTCAATTCATCCATTTCGCTCTCCTCTCTGTTTGGAAGACTTACCCTATCACCATTATCGCGCCTTTTTCTTGTCAAACGCCTCAAAAACACCTCAACTAGATATATGTCACATCGCTTTCCCCTCAAGGAAATCGCCTTCCAAGCCGGCCTCAGCCTTGCCACCGTTGACCGGGCGATACATCGCCGTCGGCACGTCAGGCAGTCAACCATCGACCGTGTCGAATTGGCAATCCGCGAACTGGAACGCCAATATGCCAATGTTTCGGCCAAAGGAAGACGTTTCATCATCGACATTGTGGTGCATGCCCCGTCACGCTTTACGACAGCAATTCGCGATGCCTTCGAGGCGGAATTCCCAGCCATGCGGCCAGCATCATTCGGGGCAAGATTCCATTTCGCACAGACGATGAATGACGTAGACATCCAGCAGGTTATTCGGGCTATTCGGCGCCGCGGCAGCCACGGGGTTCTGGTAAAACTACCAAACACCGACTGTACGTTNTGGTGACCTCACCATCAGCATTATATGCCATTGCAGTACAAGTCCA
>FUFK010043140.1_pt1 | contig 12175 bp, 23 predicted proteins | sample 1021851 | NCBI WGS metagenome assembly FUFK01 (sample SAMEA51879418, study PRJEB19060) | metagenome
TGTCTGTCCGTCCCAAGAAAGGGACGAACAAACAAAAGGTGTGAGAAGAGATCTTTCTTTTATAATAAAAAAATAACACTTGCAAATTCTTTTTTTCTATTGTAAATTCCCATAAATAATGTTAACAAGAAAGGAAATATGCGTTATACATATAAAGTGAGAGAGTTAAAACCACATACAGAAGAGAGTGTGGATGTTGGAGAAGCACAAGAGATGCAAGCAATGTCTCTTAAAAAACTACAACGTAAACTTGATCCAAAGAAAAAGTATTTTATAGAGTATAAAAATAAAAAAAATAATCACATCTCTAGGATGATAGAAGGGAGAAACAATGGCTGATCCAGCTAAATACAAGTCGCTTTCTGTTCCACGTGAAGACTGGGAACAACTAGGTGTACTTGCAACAAAAACAAATAGAACAAGATCTAAAATGATCGGAAGATTAATTAGATTTTTTCTAGACAACAAAGGTGTAAAGAAAAATGGAAAAGATAAAAGTAGCTAATCACAGATATATTTGCCCGGATTGCAAAGGCAATGGGTATAATATTATTGCAAAGAATATGGTTGTTCAGTGTGATAAATGTAAATCAGAGGGCGAACTACCATTAGAAGAACCTACATTAGAAGAGCTGCAAGAATTAGCAGCGTCAGCAAGGCTACAATGATTAAAAATTTTGTAGCCAAACTTCTAAGAACACCAAAATTTAAAAGTAAAAAAATCGAATCCAAGAAAAAATATAAAAGAAAGAAGAAAATCATAGGTTATTATATGGATTACGANGGTAAAGAGAGAATAATCTATGACGATAACGAATGAACAAGCAGCTTANATCGCTGGACTTTTTGATGGTGAGGGTAGTATTTACTTCACCCGAAGACCNGAGAAGAAAAAGAAACACAAAGGGAAAGGATACAGAATCTCTAATAGTTTAAGATTAAGTATGGAAATTACAATGACTGATCAATCTGTTGTTCGTTGGGTGCACGAAGTTCTTGGTTGCGGGACCGTGGTGCGAAAACCTCGAAAGGGTTTACGTAAAGATGGAACAAAATTTTTAATGCAATACAAATGGCGTTGCACATTTAGAGACGCGTTATACGTGTGTATTTTACTTTTTCCCTACGCCCATACCAAACTAGAAAAAATACAACAAATCATAGATCACTACACCAACGGTAAACACCGAGTTATGAATAATAAGGTTGTGAATCTTAAAGAATATAAGGAGTTGATGAGTTTAGAATGAGTTGGAATAAAACCCAAAATGAAATGATACACGAGTTGAATGGNTCTGTNTTTAGTAAAGACCCTATCCANAGAGTCTACGACCCAATGTGTCCNATTGATGTACAAAATACTAANTACGTTATGGAGTTAAAGAATCGTGANAAGTATAACCCGCAAGANTTTGACGGATCGNTGATCGAAAAGATGAAGTATGATTATTTAGTAAACAATGCTAATGGTAAAATTCCTGGTTATGTATGTAAGTTTAGAGATGGTTCATATTGGGCCTGGAATCTTAGTAAGATAAAACCTGAATGGTATGATAAAGATTTACCGACTACGACTCACTTTGAGAATACTAAATTTAAAAGTAAAAAGGTGGGTGATCTTAAATTAAAAGATGGAGTTAAATTAAAATGAGAGTATTAATTATATTAATATTATTAACGGGATGTAGCGCGAAGTTCGATGGCTACGATCCTTCAACAGCAATGTTTAGATGGATACTAACGAATGAGAAAAATAATTAAATATATGTTAGAAAAAATTTATCACGTGTCTGGATCTGTTAATTCGTGGTCCTGGAGTAANTTATATAAAAATAGAAAAGAAGGTTATGGTTATGAAAAAGAATAATAGTTATAGATATCCCAANACTCAACGAGAAAAAATAGATGGTAAACGTCATTACGTCTTTGATAAAGAAAAATTACCCAGCGTTACGACGATTTTAGACGCCACGCAATCAGCCGAGAAGCGCGAAGCGTTGGCCAATTGGCGAGCTTCGAAAGGCGAGGCCGAAGCAACGCGGATCGTGGATGAGTCAGGTGCACGGGGGACCGCGATGCACAAGATTCTTGAGATGTATATCCTGGAGCAAGGCTACCTTGATGAGACGAATGTAGGTAAACAGGCCCATAATATGGCTCTACAAGTAATTCAAAGCGGATTATCTAATGTTACAGAATATTACGGCACAGAATGCACCTTATACTACCCAGGCCTATACGCAGGCCAAACAGATTTAGTAGGTGTACACAAGGGATCTGATGCCATTATAGACTTCAAGCAAACTAATAAACCAAAGAAGAGAGAATGGATTGATGATTATTTTNTGCAGCTATCTGCATATGCNATGGCNCATAACATNTTATTCAACACTCAAATAACNAANGGTGTGATTATGATGTGCAGCAAAGATAATTATTATCAAGAGTTTGTGGTTGAAGGTAGTGAGTTCCAAAAATATAAACATAACTTTTTAAGGAGGGTTGATGAGTACTATAAGCTCAGAAATGAAAAGACTAAATAATATAGCTAATACCTATAATAAAACTACAGGGCCAATGAAAGAGATGTGGAAAGAAAAATGGTATGAGTTATTACAATCGATAGTGAGGAGGATAGATGAGAGTAAGAGATTTACAGCAAATACTCGGAAAATTCACTGATGGTGAGAAAGGCACAAACATATCTGATTGCCCNATCTATATAGAAACTAAAGATGGTTATATGGAAGAAGTTAGATTTATAGCATTAGAAAAAAATAAAATTATAGGTTCACCAGAACCAGCACGAATTGTTTTAAAACACGAAAACCTACAAAGGTTCAGGTCGCGAACATACACGGGACCCAAAACGAACTATGGTAAATAGAATCCATAATGGATGCGGCGCCACCAAGTGCCAACCGGGAGACTGGGAGGCACTTTGGTTAATATAGAATTGGTAAAGTATCCTGACGTATTTTTAAGAAAAGTAAGTAAAGACGTAGNTTTTCCACTAGATGATAAAACTAGAAGACTTATCACTTGGATGACTAGAGCTATGTATCAACACAATGGTATAGGNTTAGCNGCTNTTCAAGTTGGGTATGATGTGCGTATGTTTACGATGGANTGCACAAGATACCAAGGCAAGCCACAAGTATTTATAAATCCCACGATAGTGAAAAATAGTGAGGAAACAATTACAGACTTTGAAGGGTGTTTATCTGCACCCGGCAAACAGGGTGAAGTTAAAAGANANATTAGAATCACTCTAAACTACAAAGATNAGGAAGGAGAAGANCATCAAAAAACCTTTTACAATATGGANGCTNGNTGCATACANCACGAGATGGACCATTTAGAAGGTAGATTGTGTATAGATTATGAAAAAGGTGAGTATAGTAGGGACAAACATAACGCCCAAACAATGGTCGACACTGATTTTAGAGTTAAATCTGATTCGTAAAGACTGGCTACCCTACGCAAAATTTGATATTGTGGGGCCTGGTGTTAAAAAAATAGTAAAAAATGGCACAAATGTGGTCAAAACCAAGTAGTGTGCCAGTGCATAGTGGAATTCTAGGGCAAATTTTTTTTTCAGTCATCAAAAAAAACTGGTGGCACAGGTGGCACACTTACGTTTTTGAGCTATTATCGTTGGTATTATTGACTAATAGCTGTGCCACGACATCGATTTCTCTTGGCACAGCTTGGCACAAATGGCGTAAATACTGGCTTTTTTGCAATTATGGCTTGGCACAGATGTACTCGGCGTGCGCGACCCTTTTTGTTTTTTTGAAAACTTTTTTGCCTAAAAATTCCACTATACATTATAAGATAGATTATGAGACGTCCTAAAAAATCAAAATACAAATCTGTTGTTATTAACAAGAAGAGGTATTACTATTACAAAATTACCTGGATCGATCCGACGGGCGATTCCGGGCACGCTACACACTTTGATTCTTATGGTTTGATACCTTCTACAATGATAACTCACGCTTATGTATTTGATAAGAATAGAAAGTACGTTTGGACGTTTGCATCTTACGAAGAAAATGACGAATTATTTAGTGATAGAAATGTATTTCCAATTGGGTGTATAGTTAAAATGGAAAAAATTAACGAAAGATAAATATTATGTTTTTATCTATTAGTATTGTTTTAGCTATATATGGCTTTATTACTCTGTTATTATTGATGTGGAACTATGAAAAATAAAACCTTGACTAAGAATATGCCTAACGTAAAATGGAGCCAACTTCCCCCGAGGAAGGGTCCAAACTCACAAGGAGTATTATATGGAACTAATAAAAACAGCCGGACGAAAAATACACGGCGTGTATTGTTGGCTAAACGAAATGACTAATCGGACTCAGGGTCTTGTTTTGATTCTGATGCTTCTGGTTTTGATTTTTTGGGCGTAATATCTTTCATCCTATCATTGTAAAATTTATCAAACTCTTTGATTAGATCTTCTCTAGTCATAGAATCTACATTTACATTGACATTGGTATTGATATTTTCGTTTTTGTAGTAGCCCATTACTTTACCTCTGTTTTCCTCAGCTCTCTGAGCCACAGAATAGGTAGTGGGTTGCTCCATTGCTTTGTTNTTAATCTGACCTAAATCTTGCATATGAATTGATTTGTTTATTCTAAATCTATTCTCTTGTTCTTTCTCTAGCTTCCTAATGTATTCACAAACTAATGGATATTTTCTAGGATTTCTTAAATCTGATGCTGTCTCTGATGGTCTGTTCTTATACCCAGCTTCAAATGCACACTGGCTTAGAGTCTTTTTACCCCTGTCCCATACATATAATTCAGCAAATTTCTTTTGCTTTTGGGTTAAAGCGGGTGGTCTTCCCTTTTTTCGAGGTGTTATTGGGTGCATAATTACGTTTTTATATCAAATAAATGGTCATTTAGCAAAATAACTTACGTTTTTTGGTTACGTTTTATTACGTATATAGTATAAACTTGCGGTGAAACAAGAGAGCAAATTTTGGCAATTAGTTAAAAAGAAAACACCTCTGATTCAGTGGACTAGACTAGAGTCTTGGGCATCCTTTGGCGTTCCAGATTTGTTGGGATACAACGATTCTTGTGGTTTTTTCCTAGTTGAGTTGAAGGTTATAACAGGCAACAAGATTCACTTCTCACCACACCAAAAACTATTTCACTTAACCAGAAAAAAACGTAACTTTATTCTAGTTTACAAGCCTTCCCTTAAGCTTGTAAAACTATACGAGAGTAGCTCGATCCCCGGTCTTCTGCTTGATCACCGCGAAACACCTTCCCTCGCAATCAACGATTGGGATCATATTCAGCGTTGCTTGCTCGCTCGCTCCCCTGACGCTTGATCGCTCGCTTGCTTGCTCGCTCACCGCGCTTCGCTTGCTCGCTCGCTCGCTTGTCCGCTTCTTCCTTCGCGATCCGCTTGAGCTCTTTGTAATATTTTGGATGATGCCACATTAGAATCATTCTAAACTAGTGAGCAAGATAAGCAACATTTTTGACTTTCTTATCCCAACACGCCCGGCAGCTCTTGCACTCGTTGCCCTGCTTTGGAGCGGGGCAGGTTGCTTTGCTCGGATCGGTCACCACGGTGCTGGTGTAATTCCAGCCCCCCGCGGCTTCCTGGTCGACCATAGGCATAGAAAAAATTAATTTTAAATTCTCCGGCGCCCTATCCTGCCATTTAGATGTCCACGCCTCCCGAGTTGGGAGCCAGTGGCTGACGTCCGGGGTATTTCTCGCAACTTTAAAAATTTTTGCAAGATGCTTAAGGTCTTGGATATCTCCCGAGTCGTGCCATCTAAAATATTTAGTTTTTTTATTTGCAATTTGCATTGTCATCGCTCGGACCCATAACGGGTGACGGATGGCTTTGAGTCTTTTATATTGCGCAGCCTGCACAACTTTGAAAACGTAACAGCCTTTTAAAGCATAGCAGCCGTAACACGTCGAGCCCTTAACCTTCTGCAGCTTGCCCCCGGTCTTGCATTCTTTAGCTGGTAAACCATAAGCGTGGCCAGGCATCTTAGAAGGCTTGCTCAGGCTGCCTGTAATTTGTTTTGCTTTCTCAATTCTCATAATATCCCATAATAATTATTAAACTTAAATTGTCAACTAAATAAAAAAAATAATTTTATTGACAACGCTTGCTTGTGCCCTTAGGGCCCACCCTCCCCCCCGCTCGCGGGCTTGCGCCCGCGCCCCAGGTTCAAGGATAAATGACCAGCAACGTCAGAGCTGATTTAAGATAAACGTTAACTGATCCCAGGTCCTATTTTAAGTATTCCCGGATAAAGCTCTATGATCCGAACCATAGAGCGCTCCGCGGTTCCTAATAGGACCAGGGATCAGGCGCGGGGCTCTGCAACCCTGTTTCCAGGTAGAGTCCTCCCGCGCATAATCATTTATGAATTGCGATCCATAAATTCTTTTACTTTTTTTTCTGCCTCTGCTTCCATCTCGCTTTGAGTTTTGGAATAGTAAGGCTCCCCTTTCTCAGGGCCCCAAGTTATGACGCCCTGATAGTATTTTTTTTCTAGGTCCTCCAGGTATTGCTCGTAAAGACCTATTTCAAAATTTTCAATTAGAGGATCGCTCATATCTCTTCTCTAATTCTAAAACTTTAGTAGCTAATAATTTCATATTAGCGTCCATAGTTTTAACAACGTCAATTAGTTGGCCAGTTGTTTTATCTTGCAATTCGTTTAGTTCCATTGCAACTCTAACAGCTTTTAAACTATCAACGTTTTTTATTTCGCTTATTAGTTTTTTTGTATTGTCTGGTGTTGTCATATATTTATCCTTTCTTTAATTAAATTATTTATAGCATAATATCCCATATCGTGTCAAATAAATAATTAATTTTTTTTCAACTTATAGTTGTGCTCGTGACCTCGGGGCCCACCCTCCCCTAAATAAAAATAAAAAAAGATTTGACTTATATTTTTATTGTGTTATAAAATCCCATAATTAAAGAAAGGATAATAATATGAAAGCAATGACTAAATATCAGTTGGAGCANTTTAAAACNAAAGTAAAANATAAATTCGCTCCAATGATTGAAGAGGTTGATTTATCTCTTCGTAAGATAGTTGCGGATATGACTGAAAGCGCAGAAAAAAAACTTTCAGATAAGATAGGCGCGACTGAAATAATAAAGCTGTTAGAAGATGCAGAAGCGGAGCATATTAAAGCAATGAAAAAAGCTAGAACTTTTTTCACTAAAAATATAACCGCAGAGCAAAAACAAAACCTAGATTATAAATTCAGAAAGGATGAAAAAATAGGTTTTGATAGTTATAATTCTAACAGAATAACGCCTGAAGATTGCAAAGAGCAAATAAGAAGCTGGGCGCAAAAACTGGCGGAGCGTGAAGCAGAAAAAACACCAATAGGCAAAAAGAAAGTTAAACTATTACAATTAAAAGAGGACGCTATTTCAGATGTAATGGAAAGCGGAATGCCAGCTGAATTAATTGAGAAATTAGGACAGCGGTTAAAAGTAATAGGAATAAGCTTGGAATAATAACGTTAAACAAATTGGAAATAATTTGAATTAACGCTTGACTTATGTATGGGATTTAATATAAAATCCCATACATAGAAAGGATAAATATATGATTGATAAACTAAACATAGGTCAAAAGTTTATTATAACTTATAGACCAATGACCCATAATGGAGTGGCTAGACCAAAGTTAAAAAATGGTAAAGACACTAGACAGATAACTAGACGCGCTCAATGGAACGAAAAATGCAGGGTTGTAAAAGATATGGAGGGTAAAATTAGATACATAACTTATTATGATCTTGACCAACTTGGTTATCGTTGCGCGGTTGGTAAAGTATGGATAACAAGTGAGGTCGCGTAATGATTATTAACTTTGTAAAAAAAGAAGATCAAACTTATAAAACTAAACCAAGATTTCACGAGAGAAGGATAACAGGTCGTGGACTTTGTATCTGGCAAATGAATAAAATGTTGCGAGGGACAGGATATAAAATTCAAAGGTTATTGGATATGTATGGTTCAGTTAATACTAGCCAATTACTTTTGGTTCCGACAGGTTATAAAAAAATAACTCTTACAAATCCTTTTACTCGTTATGGTTATGTAAGATTATATCCCAGAGAAAGTTGTTTAGCTAAATGGGAAAGGATCTTAAATAAGTTAATGAATACTCCAGTTGATAAAGATTGGATCATAGATGGTTTTAAAAAGAATATTCAAAAAGATTTTAGAACNTATGATAATAGACCTGACTGGAAAGCAATCAACAGAGTTGCCAANAATCTTTGGCAATATCACTACCCAAAAATATAAACTTAAATAAATAAATTAAAAAGGGTTATGGGATAAATCCCATAACCCCTTGCAGAAACTGCATAGCTCTGCTCGTGAACTGGGGGCCCACCCTCCCCTAGGGGTCCCAGCCAGAATTAAAATAGCTTTTATAAAATAACCCCCGACCCCCCTTTTTGCAGATAGGGATCCTAATACATANACNTATACAGTTTGTTTTAGTCTTAAATANGTGATAAATTTNAAACGAGAGGAAAACAGAATCCNAAAAAATTCTGCAAAAATTTTTTATGAACGGTTTACCGGAAGAAATNNTACGTTGTTTTAGAGCCGACTTCACGGAGCATTTAACATACGAAGAGCTACAACATNTACATTTACTCAAAAGAACATTCGAGAAAAAAGAAAAGGTACATAAGATTACAAATAATTTTATGGCNTTTGTTAAAGAGATGTGGCCAGAGTTTATTGAAGGNAGACATCACAAAGAAATNGCAGATAAGTTTGATAAGATTGCAAAAGGTAANATTAAAAGATTAATTATTAATATGCCACCAAGNCATACNAANTCNGAGTTTGCATCTTTTTTACTTCCTGCNTGGATGGTGGGACGTAAACCAGATTTAAAAATTATACAAACNACACACACCACGGAGCTCGCTATACGATTCGGTCGTAAAGCTAAAACNTTAATTGATAGCCCCGAATACCAAAACATCTTCGGCACAAAGTTAAGAGAAGATTCGCAAGCCGCGGGCAAATGGGAAACAGAACAAGGTGGTGAATATTATGCAGCTGGTGTTGGTTCTGCAATCACGGGCCGTGGTGCGGACTTATTAATTATCGATGACCCACACTCGGAACAAGATGCATTGAATCCAGAGGCGCTGGAACGTGCTTACGATTGGTATACATCAGGTCCACGTCAGCGTTTACAACCCGGTGGAGCAATTGTAGTTGTAATGACTCGTTGGAGTGTAAAAGATTTAACTTCTAAACTATTAGCATCACAAAAAAATATAAAAGCAGACAAATGGGAGATTGTAGAGTTTCCAGCAATTATGCCATCAGGTAAACCGATCTGGCCTCAGTATTGGAAGAAGTCAGAGTTAGAAGGTGTNAAAGCTTCACTGACCGCGGGCAAATGGAATGCACAGTGGATGCAGAACCCAACAGCAGAAGAAGGTAGTATCATTAAACGAGACTGGTGGAGGATTTGGGAGAAGTCTTCTATACCACCTTTACAACATATTATACAAAGTTATGACACGGCGTTTAGTAAAAAGGAGACAGCGGATTATTCAGCCATTACAACGTGGGGAGTTTTCTATCCTAATGAAGATAGTGCAGCTAATTTAATATTATTAGATGCGCACAAAGAACGATTAGAGTTTCCTGAACTTCGTAAAGAAGCGCTAGAACAATACAAATATTGGAAGCCTGACACGGTTATCATAGAAGCCAAAGCATCTGGTCAACCACTAACTTATGAGTTGAGAAAGATTGGGATACCTGTTATAAATTACACACCTAGTAAAGGACAGGACAAATTTTCTAGGGTCAATAGCGTCGCTCCGATGTTCGAGTCCGGAATGATCTGGGCGCCCGACGAAGAGTNCGCGGATGAGGTTATAGANGANTGTGCATCATTTCCGTACGGAGATCACGACGATTTGGTGGACAGCACAACACAGGCGTTAATGCGTTTTAGACAGGGAGGATTTGTAAACCTACCTGACGATTACAGAGAAGACCCATTACCGCGAATTGAAAAGGAATACTACTGATGCCATTATCAAAAGAATTTTATTTAGATGAAATTAGATCTAAACATCCAAATAGTTATAATGAAAGTTTAAAAGATTTACCCGTAAAAGATCTTGCAGATATGTTAGATTTTTTAGATGAAGCTTTGGGTAAAGCGGACGGCGGAGCGATTGGTATAGAAGTTTTATTTACAGATAAAAAACCAAGAAAAAATTTTTTTATGGGCGGTCCGGCATTAACTGGCGAAGCATTATCGATTTACAATTCGATGAACGCGTATGGTTTTAGTGATCAAGAAATTGCAAATGCGTTAGCGGAACGTGGATTGTATGCAGCCGCGGGCAGCGGAACGACACAACCAGAACAAGTTACAGGAATTATTAACCAACAAATAAAAGATGCTGATAATCCAACTCCTCCATTAAATTTTTTCGACAAAGGATTTTCTTCACAAAATTTTAATTTAGGTCCTAATAAAGATGTAGTTGATTATGAAGCAGAAGCTTACAAAGTTGGTCCGACATTTAAAGGGCAACTATCTAAAGCTTATATGGGTTTAAGATCTTTACCAACACCATTTAATATTGCGAGTAAAGCAATAGGAAACATATCAGATTTTTTTAAACAAAAAGCGATTGAAAAAGCACAGCAGAAAGCAGCGGCTGAACAAGCAATGTTAGACGCAGCATACAAACAACAAACTAAAACTCAACAACAAGCTGGTGGAGGTGGTGGTGGACAATTTGATGGAGCTAGTTCTAAAGCTGAGTATGATAGTGANCCAACAGGCTTTTCAGGTTCATTTAAAAGAGGCGGCCTCGCTACGATGTTTAAAAAGAAAAGATGAGTGAAAAAATAGAATATAACCCAATCATTGGTGCTTTTGTTAACAAAGGTAATGATGAAAAATTAACACAAGCAGAATTGTTGTTCTGGACTGCTACTCATCCAGAACCNGTACAGATCGATGAGCCTAAATTGACAAAAGTTAAATCGACTGATAAGATAAAAAATAGCGTGAGATCATCACAAATTAAAGAGGGATAATAATGGCNACCATAGACAAACCACTTCCAAACGTTTCAGAAACAGTTGTTGAAGTTCCAAAACAAGAAGAATTAATTCAAGAGCGAGACGAAATAATTGAAAAGAAAAATCAACAAGGCAACATTGAAGTTACAATGGATGAAGAAGGTGGTGCAGAAATCGCATTCGATCCAAGAGCGGTAACAGAAGAAGGTGGCCAAGATCATTTTGAAAACTTAGCAGATTTTTTAGGAGAACAAGTTTTAGAACCTTTGGGTGCTAAAATGGTAGACCAGTACAACGAATACAAAGAGTCCCGTGGTGACTGGGAAGATACCTATCGAAATGGACTCGAACTATTAGGATTTAAATATGAAAGACGAACGGAACCTTTTAGAGGAGCGAGTGGTGTCAATCACCCGGTCCTTGCTGAAGCTGTTACGCAATTTCAAGCGCAGGCTTATAAAGAGTTACTCCCGGCTGACGGACCAGTACGAACGCAAATAATGGGAACAGCTACTGTTCAAAAAGAAGAACAAGCTAAACGTGTAAAAGATTTTATGAATTATCAAATTATGGATCAGATGAAAGAGTATGAACCAGAGTTTGATCAAATGCTTTTCTATCTCCCTCTAAGCGGCTCTACCTTCAAAAAAGTTTATTACGATTCCCTCTTAGGTAGAGCCGTATCTAAATTTGTACCTGCAGACGATTTAATTGTTCCGTATTCTGCAAATAGTTTAGAGGATGCAGAAGCAGTTATTCACGTAATAAAAATTTCTGAAAACGAATTAAAAAAACAACAAGTTGCAGGATTTTATAGAGATATAGATTTAGGTGCACCACCTATTACAGAAAATCAATTACAAGATAAAAAATTAGAGCTAGAAGGAATTTCTAAAGATGGCCAAGAAGATCAATACACTTTATACGAAGTGCACACTAATTTAGATTTAGAAGGTTACGAAGATATGGGTGGTGATGGTGAACCTACTGGAATTAAATTACCTTATGTAATTACGGTTGCACAAGCTGGTAATAAAGTTTTATCTATTAGAAG
>FUFK010050406.1_pt1 | contig 12173 bp, 10 predicted proteins | sample 1021851 | NCBI WGS metagenome assembly FUFK01 (sample SAMEA51879418, study PRJEB19060) | metagenome
GCACAAATAAGAATATCTCATATCATGATTGAAAAGATTAACTATGATTCAAGAGATGAAGCTTTAGCTTCAATTGAAAATGTGCAAAATCTCCTAAATGAAGGCAATGAGTTTTCTAGCGTTGCTAAAGATTACAGTGAGGATATTGTTACCAAAGATGTTGGTGGCGATTTAGAGTATTTTGAAAAAGATATTTTTCCTCCCCAATTTGATGAAGCATTATCAAATCTGGAGCTAAATGAAATTAGTGGCATAGTAGAACTCGATGAAACTTTTCATATCTTAAAAGTTACTGAAAAAACATTTCAAGAGCCAATGACAGAAGATGAGGTTAAAGAAAACCTCATAAATGAGTTAATTGAAACTGAATCTTTTGCATTAATGCAAGACGATTTAGATGAAACTGAAAATTTAATTATAGAAAATAGTTCGCTTAAAGATATTTCTGAAGTTCTTAATAAAAAAATTAATAGCACAAACCTCTATTCAACCCTTACTTATGATTTTGACTTAACAGATCCTGAAATTAAAGATTATCTATTTTCTTCAGAAGCTAATATTGATAAACCTTATGCAATTGAATTATCTGATAGAGTAATAATTATGTCAGTAAATATGATTAAAGAACCTGAACTTCAAAATTATGATTCTGTGGAAGTTGAGGTGAACAAAAAGCTCTCTAATCTCAAAGCAATAGAAAAAATTAGTCTATTAAGTGATGAATTAAATCTAATTGAAAATTTAGACGATAAACAAAAATTTATTGATACATATACTTATGTTACGGAGGAAACTTTCGTTGGTGTTAAAAGATATTCTTCACTAATGCCAAGAGAAGTTTTAACAGAGGTATTTAATAATAAAAGTGGTTCTGAGATTGCAGTCACTGCAAGCAACGGAGATAAATATATAATTGATATTACTAAATTCAATCCTCCAGATGATTCAGAAATCGAAGATATATTAAATGAATATACTTCCTTTAGTGAGAATGTTTTAATGACAAAAATGTCCCAAATAATTAATGAAGATGTTTTTGACAAAGCCAGGGTAAATTTGAGCAATCTGGCTCTATAAGGATTTTATTATGACTAAGAAAATAAACATACTGTCTATAACCTTAATATTTTTAATTGGATGTTCAGAGAATATTTCACCAGTCGATTCTGGTCTTGAGCAACAAATATACCATCATGGAAATGGCTCTGAGCCTCAAGGAATAGACCCACACATTGTCACGGGCGTTCCTGAACATCATATTCTTATTAGCTTATGCGAAGGCTTAACTATTCCAAATCCAAACCCTACAGGTTCTGATGGATATATTCCTGGAACTGCAGAATCATGGACTATTAGTGATGACGGAAAGGAATATATTTTTAAATTGAATAAAAATGCAAAATGGTCGAATGGTGACCCTGTTACCGCTGATGATTTTGTTTGGTCATGGAAAAGAATTCTTACTGCTAGTCTTGGCTCGCAATATCCTGACATGCTTTATTATTTAGTAGGTGCCTATGAGTATCATAATGGAGAAATAGACAATTTTGATGAAGTAGGCGTAAAGGCGCTTGACTCACATACATTAAAAGTTAATTTAAAAAATCCAACACCTTTCTTCATTGGTCTTTTAAGTCATTACAGCACATGGCCTGTTCATAAAGAAACTGTTTTAAAGCATGGCGATATTGATGATAGGAATGGAGAATGGACAAGACCAGGCAACTTTGTATGCAATGGTCCTTTTCAACTTAAAACATGGGAGCTAAATAATAAGATTGTTGTTGAAAAGAATCCTCATTACTATGACGCATCGATGGTACGCCTTAATGAAATTCACTATTATCCGGTTTCAAATGTAATGACAGAAGACAGAATGTTTAGGGCTGGACAATTACATTTGACTTCAAGCATGCCAACTCAAAAATGTCCAATTTATATAGAAGAAAAAAATCCAAATTTAAAGATTGATCCATACATGGGAACATATTTTTATAGGATTAATACTGAAAATGAGACGCTGAGTGATGTAAGAGTAAGAAAAGCATTAGCATATTCAATTGATAGACAGCTTTTAGTTGATAAGGTAACTCAGTGCGGTCAAATCCCTGCATATTCTTTTACGCCTCCTGGTTCAAATGGCTATCAACCATCAACTGAAATACCATATGATCCTGTTCTAGCAAAACAATTATTAGCTGAGGCTGGATACTCTTCAGATAATCCATTCCCTAAATTAGAAATTCTTTTTAACACTAATGAGGGTCATCGAAAGGTTGCCTTAGCAATTCAGCAAATGTGGCAAAATGAACTCGGTATTGAAGTGGAACTTGTTAATCAAGATTGGAAAGTCTATTTAAGTAGGGAAATGGTAGGAGATTTCCAAATATCAAGAGCTGGCTGGATAGGAGATTATGAAGATCCAAATACTTTCCTAGATTTAATGAGGCCAAACAGGGGAAATAATAAAACTGGTTGGGAGAATATGGATTTTGATGCATTGGTTGAAGAGGCAAATACAATTAACGATCAAGACAAAAGATATGAGTTGCTTAATGAAGCAGAGAAAATATTAATTGATAATATGCCAATAATTCCTCTATATACGTATGTAAGGGTTTATCAATTATCTCCAGACGTTAAGGGATTTAATCCACATATTCTTGATCACCATCATCCTAAATTTATTTATTTAGAAAGAGATTAATTTCGCATGATAGCGATTTTCTTTAGAAGAATTTTAGTTGCAATTCCTGTTTTGTTAGCAGTCGCTAGTATCACTTTTTTTCTAATAAAGATTGCTCCTGGTGGTCCGTTTGATGCAGATAAGGCTGTCTCGCCTCAAGTGCTTAAAAATTTAAATGAGGCATATAATTTAGATGCATCTAATTGGGAGCAGTATGTTGATTATATGTCTGGTTTACTCAGAGGCGATTTAGGACCATCTTTTAGGTTTCCAGGACGTTCTGTAACTGAGATGATTGCAACTGGATTGCCAGTAACATTTGAGTTAGCTTTTTATGCAATTTTAATTGCTCTTGTTATGGGTATATTTTCTGGAGTTTTAGCTGCCCTAAAAAGAAATACTTTTCTTGATTTTATTCCAATGGCAGTAGCAATGATTGGAATATGTGTCCCAACTTTTCTGATGGGGCCTTTATTAGTTCTAATATTTGGAATAAATCTTGAGATACTTCCAGTTTCAGGTTGGGGGCAATTACCTGGCGATAAAATTTTGCCATCGTTAACCTTGGGATTTGCCTATGCTGCATATATTGCCCGATTAAGCAGAGGCGGCATGCTAGAAGTTCTTAATCAAGATTTCATTAGAACAGCCAGAGCAAAGGGACTTTCCGAAACTAGAGTTGTTTTAGTGCATGCTTTGAAGGGTGGGTTAACCCCTGTAATAGCCTTTCTAGGACCAGCAATGGCTGGTCTATTAGCAGGTTCTTTTGTTGTAGAAACAATCTTTGGCATCCCAGGGTTAGGGAGATTTTATGTCGAAGCTGCTTTTAATAGAGATTACACTATGATTCTCGGTTCATCTATTTTCTTTTCGTGTCTGATTATCGGTCTCAACTTAGTTTCAGATCTAATTGCTGCTGCTATTAATCCAAAATTAAGATAATGAATAATCAAGAAAGTAGTTTATTTAGAGACGCTTTAATTAGACTTACAACAAATAAATTATCACTTTTTAGTTTAATTTATATTTCATTACTTGTAGTAGTTGCAATAATTACACCTTTCATAGCACCTTACGATTACGCTTATCAAGATCTTGCTCTAGGCGCTTCTGCACCGTCTTCAGACCATTTGCTAGGAACAGATACCTTAGGCAGAGATTTACTTACGCGAATGATGTACGGAAGTAGAATATCATTGATGGTTGGGTTTTTAGCTACATCCGTAGCATTAGTTATTGGTGTGATATGGGGAACTGTTGCAGGATTTTCCGGAGGCAAAACAGATGCAGTTATGATGAGGATTGTAGATACGTTATACGGCATACCATTCATAATATTAATTATTCTTTTAATGGTTATCTTTGGAAGAAATCTTATCTTACTTTTTTTGGCAATAGGTGCAGTTGAGTGGTTAACTATGGCAAGGATAGTAAGAAGTCAGGTATTAAACCTTTCAAAACAAGAATTTATTCTCTCTGCTGAGGCAATGGGTGTTAGTAAGTTGAGTATTATATTTAGGCATTTGATTCCAAATGCCATGGGACCCGTAATTGTGTATGCCACTTTAACTGTTCCTCAAATTATGCTTTTGGAGTCCTTTCTTAGCTTTCTTGGCCTTGGAGTCCAGCCTCCTTTAAGTTCTTGGGGTCTGTTGATTAGAGATGGAGCTGTTTCAATGGAGGAATATTGGTGGCTTTTGATTTTTCCTTCGCTAGCTTTTTCTCTCACTTTGTTTTCATTAAATTTTATCGGGGATGGCTTAAGAGATGCCATTGATCCAAGAACAGCGGATGGTTAAAGAAGCAGCTTAAGAACTTGTCCAGGGAAAATTTTTGAAACATCCTCTATCTCATTCCATTCTTGTATATCTTTTGCAGTGATTTCAAACTTAGATGCTATCCTACTAATAGTATCTCCTGATTTGACAGGATATAGCATTGTGCGTAAGTCCCTTGAAGGTAAATCTTGTCTTACTCTTTCATATCGTGAGAATATTTTAATTTCTTGATTAATTTGGAGTGGTACCGCAATATCTAAATCATTCCATAAGATCACATCTTCAATGGAAACCTTAAATTTCTTGGATATATTCCAAAGAGAATCTCCACCGACTACTATATAAACTTGTTCCCTTGGATTTTGTTTTCCAGCCCATGCAGATCCTCTTGGGACCATTATCTCTTTGCCTGCAATGATTAAGTCAGACGCTAATCCATTAATTTCCATAAGAACAGCAACTTCAATTTTGTAACGCGAGGCAATTTTATAAAGATTGTCACCTCTTCTAATCTTATAACGATCCCATCTAACCAGATCATCTTGATTTAATGACTGAAGCTGTGTCATAAACCTATCTGACACGCCTATAGGCAATAGCAGATAATGCGGTCCGCTAGGGTCAGTTGCCCACTGATTAAATCCGGGATTTAATTCGTAGATTGTTTCAGGTTTAAGACCCGCAAGATCAGCGGCTTGCATAAGGTCTAACTGACCAGGAATTTTAACTTTTTGAAAATAAGGTCTAGTTAGGCAATGCTTGGTAAGTTTACATCAAATGATTTGGGATCCTTTATTAACTCACAAAGAACCAGTAATTTAGGAACATAAGCAGTTGTTTCTTTTGGAAGGTTTAAGTCCCAGAATCTTATAGGTTTATCTTCTCTCTTATTTTTTTTTATCGCCCGGTTAACTCTAGTAGGGCCGGTATTATAAGCTGCCATCGCAAGTAGCCAATCTCCCTCAAATTTTTCGTGAAGATATGTAAGAAATTGCAAAGCAGCTTCAGTAGAAGCTAATACATCTTTTTTCCCGTCATACCACCAGTTACTTTTTAAACCCCATTCTTTTCCTGTAGCAGGCATAAATTGCCAAATACCTGTAGCTCCATCAACTGATTTTGCATAAGGATCAAATTCACTTTCAACAAATGGTAATAATGCCAATTCTACCGGAAGACCTAATTCTTCGGCCCTTGTGAGCGTATGATAAAGATATCTTTGACCAGATTTACTGATTCTGTTGACTGCAGTTTGATTACTATAGAGCCTTTCTCTATATAAACTCGTCGCAGCTATTTGATCATCTGGAATAGTGATTGATAGCTCTAGTCTAATTCTCTCCCAAAGATCATATGGAGCGTCCTCAGGTTTTATATCAACAATATCTGTATTTGAGATAGTTATGGATTCTGAATCAGATACGTTTGAATTAGATGCGGATGCACAACTACTTAAAGAAATTAAACCTAAAGCAAGGAAGATTCTAAACATTTTTAAAAGTTATCTTTCCAATTTCTTATTTCACCTAATATTTCAGCAGTATTACCAAGTTTTCTTTTAGAATATTTTTCTGCAGCTTCAATTACTGATGACTCTCTACATCTCATAAAGGGATTTATTTTTAGTTCGACATCTATTCGGCTTGGTAATGATGGCTTATTAATAGATCTAGATTTTTGCACTTCCTTTAATGCTTTAAGTATTTCTTTATTATGAGGCTCTACAGACATCGCAAATTTTAAATTAGATTCTGTATATTCATGCCCACAATAAATGAGCGTATCGGACGGAAGCTCCATGTATCTATCCATTGAAAAGAGCATATCTTCAGGTGTACCTTCAAACAATCTTCCACAACCAGCATAAAATAATGTATCTCCAGAAAAAAGAATTGGCTTATCAGTCTCATCGCAAAAATAAGATAATTGATCGTTGGTGTGTCCTGGTGCAGAAAACGCTCTAAATTTATATCTATCAAGGATAGTAAAATTTTCATTATCATGAAGTGGTTTTGTGATGCCTTTGATGTGACCTCCTGAAGGTCCATAAGCTTGACACTTATATTCCTCAATTACTTCCTCAAGACCTCCAGTATGATCCCAATGATGATGAGTAATTAATACATCAGTAAGAACATATCCTGTTTTTTTAATATTATTCATGAATAGGTTTTGCGTCTCCAGGATCAACAATTGCAATCTTGCCTTCAGACTCCATAGTCCAAATATAGTTATCGCTAAATGCATCTAAATGATTTATTTTCATCGTGTTTATTACTAAGTTTGAGAATAGTCTTATTAACTGTAATACAATAAGTATCTTATAAAAATGAAAGAAATAGAAGTCTTTACTGATGGTGCCTGTAGAGGAAATCCAGGGGTTGGAGGCTGGGGTGTTCTATTTATAATAGACGGTGAAGAAACTACATTATATGGAGGAGAGGAAAATACGACTAATAATCGAATGGAACTAAAAGCTGCCATAAAAGCCCTAGAACATTTTGATGATAAAGTTTCAGTTTCAATAACTACTGATTCCAATTACGTAAAAGACGGTATTACTAAATGGCTGGATAATTGGAAGACTAAAAATTGGGTTACTGCTTCTAAGAAACCTGTTAAGAATAAGGATTTATGGGAGAAATTGGATATTTTAAATTCATTTCATAAAGTGTCGTGGAGATGGGTGAAAGCTCATGCAGGACATAGAGAAAATGAGATAGCTGATATGCTTGCTAATAAGGGAATAGACGAACTTTAAATGCTAAGACAAATAATATTAGACACTGAAACAACTGGATTAGATCCGAAATCAGGACATAGAGTCATTGAGATTGGTTGTATAGAATTAGTAAATAGAAAGTTCACAGGAGAACAATTTCACATTTATTTAAATCCAGATAGAGATAGCGATGAAGGAGCCCTAGAGGTTCATGGACTTACAACAGAATTTCTTAGTGATAAACCCAGGTTTAAAGATATTTATGAAGAATTTCTTAAATTTATTAGCGGATCAGAGTTGCTCATACATAACGCAGAATTCGATGTAAATTTTCTTGATCATGAAATCAAGCTTCTCTCAAATAAATTGCCTACAGTATCAGATAGCGTAATGAAGATTACGGATACTCTTCAGATCGCAAGAGAAAAACATCCTGGTCAAAGAAATAGTCTAGATGCTTTAGTGAAAAGATATGAAATTGGCGGATATGATAGAGAGCTACATGGAGCATTGCTTGATTCACAAATACTCGGCGATGTGTATCTTTCCATGACTGGTGGGCAGAGTAATCTTGACTTCAGTGTTTCGACTGAAGAACAGGAAAAGGCACAAANTGATTCCTTNAACAAATCAGATGCCGAATTAAATTTAAAAGTTATTGAGTTGACTGAAGAAGAGAATAAAGCTCATAAAGATTACTTACTCAGAATGAAAGAAGAAACAGGTATAGACCCACTGGGACTAAACTAGTAAATGTCTGCGATCAGAACAAGATTTGCTCCTAGCCCCACAGGTTATCTACACATTGGAGGAGCTAGAACAGCACTTTTTGCTTGGCTCTTTGCTAAATCTCAAAACGGAGACTGTTTACTCAGAATTGAAGATACAGATAAAGAACGGTCAAAAGACGAATACACGACAGAAATTATTGAAAGTTTTAAATGGCTTGGAGTTGAATTTGATAATGAGGTTATTTACCAATCAAATAATGCAGATCGGTATAAAGAAATTATAGATCAGCTTCTAGACCAAGGTTCAGCTTATATTTGTAAGGGTGAAGACTTAGAGACTGATAAAAAGTACAGGGACCAAAATCTGCCAAGAGATAATAAAACGGTAGTGCGCTTTAAAATGCCAGAAGAGGGCAACACAGTTTATGCGGATATTGTAAAAGGCCAAATAGAAGTCGCAAATGAACAATTAGACGATTTTATTATTGAAAGAAGTGATGGTTCTGCAACTTACAACCTGTGTGTAGTAGTAGATGACTTAGATTCTGATATTTCTCATGTTATCAGAGGTGATGACCATGTTAATAATACCTTTAAGCAGATAAATGTTTTTAAGGCTCTCAACAAAAATGTTCCCACATATGGACACGTTCCTATGATTCTTGGCGAAGACGGAAAAAGATTATCTAAAAGGCATGGAGCTTTAGGAGTACGAGAGTATGCCGGGTTGGGTATTTTGCCTGAAGCTTTAAAGAACTACCTGCTAAGATTAGGATGGTCCATGGGTGATGACGAAATATTCAATGGAGAAGATATGAAAAAAAATTTTCAGTTAGGAATTTTAAATAAGTCTCCTGCTACTTTCTCAATGGATAAATTACTTTGGTTTAACAAATATTATTTGGATCAAATGAGCTTAGATCAATTGATGAAAGTTGTACCGCCGAAGGATTTTGATGGAAGTGAGTATTCTAAAACTGTCTTGGAAACAATTAGAGATAGATGTTCAACATTAAATGAATTCTCTACAAATGCTGACTATTTCTTCAAGGATCCAGAAGATTACGAGCAGTCACTGCTATTAAAGCATTGTAAAGAGAACACATTTGATCATTTATCTCTTTTAAAAGAGCAATTAGAGGCACTTNAGATTTGGGAACAAGCTCATATAAAAGAAGTTATCGATAGAGTAGCTCTTGATCTTGAAATAGGCTTTGGAAAGATTGGCTTACCTCTTAGGCTAGCTCTCACNGCAACAGTAAACTCTCCTTCAATAGANCTGGTATGTGAGATACTCGAAAAAGAAATTACTATAAGAAGATTAGAAAGTTTCTTAATTAAAATTAAGAACTTAAAAACTNATCAATAGCTTNCCAGGCCTTTTTACGTATCTNATCCTTTTCCATCATAATCTCATGCTGAGATTCTAAAGAAACAATAGTCGTTAAATCAGACTGACCTAATAATTCCTTATTCACTGAGCTATTTACTAATTTATCATTAGTGGCATCTAGAAGCAGGAGAGGTCTGTTAATTGCAGAGGACCAATCTATTGATTTAAAATCATTAGTCCTTTTCAGGGCATGCTTCAGCCAGCCTATAGTTATTCCTCTAATGCCTAAATCAGGAAACTGTCTAAGAAATTTAAAAGTCCTACTAAATCTTTCTTCATCTGTTGTGAGAGCATTCTCTAGAAAAGGCTCTTCTTGCCATCCTGAGTCATCATCCCAAGAAGGTTTCTGCATTGGAAACGCACTTAAACCGAAATTTTCGAAAATTCCCAATAAACTTACTATCCTTCTCGAAACAGCATTTGCTCTGACAGAAACCATTGGAGCGCAGAGTATGCATTTACTTAATATATTTTCAGAAGAAATAAAGTAAGAAGTCATAAGACAACCACCCATTGAATGTCCAAAACCTATTAAAGGTTGTGGGCACTTTAAAGAAAAACACTCATTAATAACTTTAATCAAGTCTAGGTCATAAGTCTCAAATTTATCAATATGACCAATTTTTTTATTACTTGCCTGTCTGGTAGAAAGACCCTGTCCTCTCCAATCCATCATGGCAACACAAAAGTCTCTCTCAATGAATTCACAAACCACTTCATAATACTTTTCTATAAATTCTGTCCTACCGGATTGAAGAATAATCGTGCCTTTGTTGCTATCAAGGTTCCAAAAGGCAACTCTTAATTTGTTCTCATTGTCTAAAGGGAAATAGTAAGCGCTACCATCAGGACAGTTTATACCATCAATTTTACATAACGGTGCATCAATCATTATTAATAAAGAATATTAATGAAGTTAGAGATATTAAGTAGCTAAGTACTTATTAAAAAAGGCACTTATACGTTTAAGTTTTTCAATTCTATTTTCTTCTTCAGAAAAGCCATGACCTTCTTTTTCAACAATCATTTTTTCATAAGTGATGCCTCTTTTATCGAGCTCTTTCATGAAAGTAACTGCTTCTTTATATGGTGTCCTGATATCTTTCCCGCCGTGAATTATCATGAAAGGGATCTTCAATTTTTCAACATAATTAACTGGAGATTGTTTTTTAGCTTCATTGCCATCACCAAACGTTGCTTGCAGAAATTTCTTTCCTCCTCTGGCCCATCTTATGTCACCACTCTTATACTGAGCATTTATATCATAGAGTCCAGCTTCACTCACTGCACATCTAAATAGATCTGGTCTCATCATTGGTGCTTGAGTGGATGCATAACCACCATAGCTGGCTCCATAAATACAAACATTTGATTTATCAATAAGTCCTTTCTCATCAAAAAATTCTAAAGAATCAAACATATCTTCGAGAACTGTATCAAAATTCCCGTAGACTTCTTTCATGTGTTTAAGTCCATATCCGCTGGATCCTCGAATATTATTTTGTATTACATTAAATCCTTCTGCAGCAAGAAATTGCACTTCGGGATCAAAACCCCACATGTCTCGAGCCCAAGGCCCTCCATGAGGCATAATTATAGTAGGTGCATCTTTTTTCCCAACTGCCTTGGTGAAATATGACTGGATTAAATCTCCATGCTTATTTTTAAAGTCATAAACTTCCATTTTTGAAAGAGAATCGTAAGAAGTTTTAGACCAAAATCTTCCTAAAGGCACGATTTGGTTTTTCTTTACATCTAGTAAATAATAAATTCCAGGATTATTATCTGCAGACACATAACCAACTGCACGGGAGTAATCAGTTGATCTTGACGTTAACATAGTCTTGCTTCCAGGGAATGCATTGAAAAACTTTATATGTAGATCTTTTAGGCGGTTAGGTTCCGATAAATACAGATATTCAGGTTTTCCGTCATCTATCCTAATTCCATATGGACCATCATCAATACTTGAAGCTACGCCTGTTATGTCAACTCTTGGATGCCTGTAAATTAGTTCATATGTATTCTTTTTAAGATCATACTCATATAAACCTGTAGTATCTTGATCCATATATTCAGTCACCATCATCTTCCCATTTGGACTGAAACCTTCGATCGACGCATTTTTTGGGAATTCGAAATCTTTGTAGAATACCCATCCAGGCATCTTATTGTCTTCTCTGATTGGAGGTATATAACAATTATTTTCAGAACCGCATTCTCTACTTGAGAGGGACCCAGAAGGTAAATTAGGTTTATAAAGATAAATCTCAGATGTATTTTCCAGATTTGAAGTCCAAACTCCCATTAAATCACCTTTATTGTTAAATACCCATGTGGGGTATATGACTGGAGAACGAGTAATAAATGTTACTTTTCCTGAAATGATGTTGAGTTTTGCTAAATCATTAAAACCAGCATTATCGAAAAAGTTAACAAGAATATGATCATCATCATCGGGCAATCTATGAACTATGCTAGCCGGCCTCTCCGGATTTGATTTTGCTCTGTTTCTGACACCCTGAAGATGGTCAGGTGCAGAACCGTATCCTGCTATTAATTTGGTATTTCTTCCATCTAAATCTGCAGCGACTAATTGTCCAATATTGAATTCTGCAGTACTCCTTGAATCTGGTCTCGTGACTGAGAATACAATTCTATTATCTGTTGCCCAAAAGAAGTCGCTTATACGTCCTTTTTTTCCAAAATCATGTACGTTGACTAGCTGAGAAGAGTCTAGATCAAGTATTTTGACGATTACTGTCTCTTCAGTTTTTTGTTGGACAGCGATATATCTTCCGTTTGGAGAAATTCTCACTTCATAAATATCAGGCAGAGATCCGAAAATCTCTGCATTTTTTGA
>FUFK010054880.1_pt1 | contig 12172 bp, 9 predicted proteins | sample 1021851 | NCBI WGS metagenome assembly FUFK01 (sample SAMEA51879418, study PRJEB19060) | metagenome
CCCCGATTAAGGGGCGTTTGATAGCGGACGTTGATGGTTGCCAACGTGCTGCAGATTTTAGTTATGAAAAAACAAATACGCTGTGAAGATATAGTACTTATGCGGTTTCGGCAACATGACCGGACATGGCTTATCGGACTGCGCCGGCCGACAATTCAGCCCGGAGAAGGAGGGCANTAGGGATGACACNANTCACGTGGCTGTCGCTGGCACTGGTGTGTCTGCTGGGCGCGATGTCNCCCGGGCCCAGTCTTGCCATCGTGGTGCGTCACTCGGTCACCAGTGGCACCCGCGCCGGCGCCATCTGTGCGTTNNCGCACGGTTTTGGCATTTTCCTNTGGGCGGCGCTNATGGTCAGNGGANTNGGTGCGNTGCTCTTGGCCCAGCCAACNTGGTTNGACGGTCTGCGTGTTCTGGGGGCCGGATTTCTGCTGTATCTCGGCTGCCGCGCGCTCATGGCGCAGCGCGGAGTTGCCGCCGATACGGGTCAGGCGAACAGCGGAGGCTGCGATGCGGCAAGAGAAGGCCTTGTCATTGCGTTATCCAACCCAAAAGTCGCGGTTTTTTTTGCGGCGCTTTTCAGTCAGTTCATCCAGCCCGATGCCACGCTGAGCGCCCAGCTCATGATTGCGGCCACTGCAGCTGTGATTGATGCTCTCTGGTACACAGTGGTGGCCTTGCTGTTATCCCGACCGGCCTGGTCGGGCTATTTCACGCAGCATGGCAGCTTGTTGGACCGCACGTTTGGCGTGATACTCGTTGTGCTGTCGGCGGCGGTGCTGTGGTCGATCTGGCAGCCGCTCTGATCCGAGGAGCAGGGTTCCAAAAACAATAAAAGAGGGGCAGCCGTGGCCGTACGCTGGCGCATCGCCATCCTTCTGGCGGTCATCACCACTATCAACTACATCGACCGGTCGGTATTTGGTGTGGTAGCACCCGTGGTGCGAGGTGAATTTGGNATCGGTGATGCCGATTATGGATTGATCACCAGCGGCTTTTTGTTGGCCTATGGCATTGGCCAGCTGATTGCGGGCCCACTGATCGACCGGTTGGGTACCAAACGNGCCTTCAGTCTTGCCGCCGTATTCTGGAGCGTGGCGACGATCCTGCATGCCTTGGGTCGCGGACTGTGGAGCTTTTTCACGCTGCGAGTGATTCTGGGTATTGCCGAGGCGGCGAACTTTCCGGCAGCCAGTAAAGCGGTCGCCCAGTGGTTTCCTGCCAATGAGCGCTCGACCGCGGTGGCCATCTTTATGCTGGGGGCGGGCCTTGGCGCAATCATCACTCCGCCGCTCACGGTTTGGACAATGCAGTCTCTGGGTTGGCAATGGGCCTTTATCATCCCAGGCTCACTGGGACTGGTGTGGGTCATACTGTGGCAGCGCTGGTATCACGCGCCCGAGATACACCCGGCCATAGATCCCGCTGAGCAAGCCTTAATACTCGAGAATCGTTCCGGTCAGCAGAGCGAGGCTGGCTGGACTTCCTTGCTCTCGCATCGGGAATTCTGGGGCATTCTCATTGCCCGCGTGGTCAGTGATTTCCCGTTTTATTTCTTTTTGTTTTGGCTGCCCCAATACCTCATCGATATCAGAGGCTTTGATCTCAGGGCGATCGCGTTATTCGCCTGGTTGCCCTGGGTTGCCGCTGATCTCGGCGCGCTTGTCGGTGGCATGATGAGTTCATCTCTTGTGACCCGAGGGCGCTCCATTGATCGCGCGCGCAAGACCGTGATCTGGTTGGGTGCTGTATTGGTCGCCGTTGCAGTGGTGCCCGCGTACTACACTCAGTCCAGTGCACTGGCACTGGCTCTGATCTGTTTTGGCTTGTTTGCGATCCAAATCAAGGGTGCCGTGTTCTTTACACTGCCCACTGATCTCTTTCCGGCTGACCGAGTCGCAACCGTGTGGGGCGTGTTCGGCGCGGTCGGGAGTCTGGGTGGAAGCCTGCTTGGACTGCTGGCAGGCTTCATGATTCAAGAGGCGGGCTATGAAAGCGTCTTTTTGCTNATCGCCAGCTTGCACCTGATCTCTGCGGTGCTGCTACAGATTTTNGTGCCGAAAATCGCNTTGGTCANTGAGTAAGCGGNTGTTCGCCGGAGTANAGCGCCGCGGCGCTCCGCTNCAAAATATTNAGCTGAGAAGTGCNCNGCTCANAGAGAGGCGATGACCTCGCCGAGTACCGCGAGGTACTGCGCACCCACTGCGCCATCAATCACCCGGTGATCGCATGACAGGGTGGCGTTCAGTATTGTCGCCACACGCTGCTCGCCGTCTTCGACCACAACCTGTTGAGTCGCCTTGCCTAGCGCCAGAATGGCGCCCATGGGCGGGTTCACAATGGCGGTAAACTGGGTGATCCCGTACATGCCCAGATTCGAAACGGTGAAAGAGCCGCCTGAGATGTCTTCCTTGGCCAGCTTGCCGGTTTGCGCTTTGTCAGCCAGCCCGGCAGTGGCGGTGGCGANTTCAGCCGGTGACTTNNTGTCNGCNTTGTANACGGTGGCNGGGTANAGGCCNTCATCGGTGGCAATCGCGACCGAGACATGTGCCGCGCTAAACTGGTGGATATCGTCACCCACCAAGTTCACGTTGACGCGGGGCTCCTTCATCAGCGCCTGCGCCACGCACCATACAATGAGATCGTTGACTGAGACTTTGACATCGCCGGACTCGTTAAGCGCGGCGCGATGGGCAAGCAAGCCGTCCAATTCATACTCAGCCGTTAGGTAAAAATGGGGGATGGTCTGCTTGGCTTCGGTCAGCCGGCGCGCAATGGTTTTGCGAGTGGCTGTGAGGGGGATGACCTCGACCCCATCAGGTGCGTCGCTACTGCCTCCCGCGGCAGCTTTGACATCCTCGTCGGTGATGCGGCCACGGCGACCCGTGCCCGTGACGGTGCCCAGGTCGACACCCAACTCGTCTGCCAGTCGGCGCACGCTGGGGGAGGAGCGGGTGTAGGCATCGCCGGTTTGCACGGTTTGCTTTGATGCGGGCTCGCCGGCAGCGGGCGCCGCCTCGGCCTCGGCAGGCGCAATGCTGTGCGCGGTAATGAAGGCATCGATATCGCTGTCCGCGACGCTCGCGTCAGCAATCACGCCGAGGAGAGCGCCTACAGGATGTGCATCGCCCGCGGGCACCAGTACACGACGCAGTACGCCGTCTACAGGGGAGTCCCACACGTTGACGATTTTATCGGACTCCATCTCGAACACTTCATCACCTTTAGCAATGGCATCGCCCTCTGATTTGTTCCAGGTGGTGATGGTGCCCTCGACCATTTCAATGCCCCACTTGGGCACCGCTATGGGATAAATATCGCTCACTTNTCCGCTCCTGATATCACACTAGTCAAGCTAGCGTGGCTTTGATCGCTGCCGTGATTTTGTCTGCGTCTGGCAGATAAGCTGCCTCCAACTCAGGCGAGAACGGCGTTGGGCTGTGCGGCGCAGAAACCTGCTTGATCGGCGCCTTCAGACTGCTAAAAGCTTTGTCCGCCGCGAGGCCTGCAATGTCTGCGGTGAGACCGCAACGAGGCGGCGCCTCGTCCACAATCACCAACCTGCCGGTGGCCTCCACGGATTCTAGAATCGCGTTCTCGTCCAGCGGTGAAGTCGTCCGCGGATCAATGAGGTCGCAGCTGATGCCCTCCTCAGCCAGCGCATCGATGACAGCCGCCGCTTTGGGGACCATTTGTCCGAAGGCAACCACGGTGACGTCATCACCTTCACGGACAAAATTCGCCTCGCCGAACGGGATGGTGTACATCTCGTCGGGAACGTCNGCGGTCTCCTGATACAGAATCTTTGGTTCGAAGAACAGCACCGGGTCGTCATCCTGAATGGCTGAAAGCATCAACCCCTTTGCATCGTAGGCATTTGAAGGCACCACGACTTTTAGGCCGGGAAAGGATGTCATCACCTGATACATGGCCTGACTGTGTTGGCCCGCAGCACTAAAGCCACCACCGGATGAGAAGCGGATGACGGCGGGGCAGCGGCTCTTGCCGCCAAACATATAACGGAACTTGGCCATCTGATTCACGATCTGGTCCATACAGACGCCAATAAAGTCGGCGAACATGATTTCNGCNACGGGNCGCATGCCGACNANTGCGGCNCCGGCTGCGGCNCCGACGATGGCNGANTCCGAGATAGGCGTATCGATGCAACGGTCAGGCCAACGGTGGTAGATCCCTTCGGTCACACCGAAGACACCACCGACAGCACCCACGTCTCCCGCGCTGCCGCTGCAGCCGGCGACATCCTCGCCAATAACNAAGACTGATTCGTCCTGCTCCATTGCCTGGTGCAGAGCCTCGTTGATCGCATCGCGCATGGTTTTCTCAGGCATGATTTTCTCCCCTTAGGCCGTGGCGGTGTATTGGATGTAAACGTCTTCCGTGACCTGCTCCGCCGTGGGTCGTGCGGCGGCCTTGGCGTCTGTCACAGATTGTTCGATCTCTGCCATCACCTCGGCATCAATTGCGTCTAGCTCAGCCTCGCTGAGCTCGTCGGTTTCGGCCATGCGCGCACGGAAATTTTTAAGTGGGCAGTGGTTTTCTCGCAGATCTTCAAGCTCGCCCTCGGCACGATACGCCTGCGGGTCGCCGACAAAATGGCCGTGGTAACGGCCTTGCTCTGCAAAAACGCCGGCGGGGCCGTTGCCGGCGCGGGCGTGGGCGATGGCTTTACCCGCTGCTTCATGAACAGCAAAGAAGTCAGCGCCATCGGCCACGAAGACCGGGAAGCCAAAGGCCTCAGTGCGGGCCTTCAGGTCGTCACAGCCCACCGCGTAGTTGATGGAGGTATGCTCGGAGTAGTAGTTGTTTTCGATCACGAAAACAGCCGGCGCCTGGAGCACGACCGCCATATTCATTGCTTCAAAGCAGGTGCCCTGATTCACNGAACCGTCGCCGGAGAACGACACTGCGACCTTGCCGTTTTTACGAATCTTTGCTGCCAGTGCAGAGCCCACTGAGATCGGTGGGCCCCCTGCCACGATGCCGTTGGCGCCCAAAATGCCCTTGTCTATATCCGCCACGTGCATAGAGCCTCCTTTGCCCTTACAGAGGCCTTCAGACGAGCCGAACAGCTCCTTCATCATGCCCGAGACTTCTGCGCCCTTGGCGATGCAGTGTCCGTGACCGCGATGAGTCGAGATAATGGTATCGCTCTCGTCGAGGTGGGTGCAGACGCCGACAGCATTGGCCTCCTGACCCGTGTACAGGTGTGTAAACCCCGGTATCTGACCGTTCATGATTTCTGCGTTCACCCGCTCTTCGAATTCGCGAATCGTCCTCATGGTGCGATAGGCGTGCAGGAGGGTTTCCTTTGCAATGGACACGTTGGGTCTCCTTGGATGTTTTGATTTTGATGGCTTTCCCAGTTGAGGTGACATTGCAACAGATTACATCCCGGATGCAATGTGCAGGTCGGCANCTGTNGCCCCCAAGCGCTCAGGCAAAGTAACCCTGACCTCAAAAACAGTCAACAGTGCTTTTTTTCTGTGCCCGATGCGGATGGGTNGGCGCTATGTCGGCTNTGAGACTTTGTCGGTGACAGGGAGGATAGGCTAGGCGNCAACGGTACTGGGAGGTGCCTCAATTTGCGCCTGATTCAGTCTCGTTCAGCGATGTCGCTCTCAATCGGGCCGCTTTCAGTCGGCTTGCCTTCAATGAAAACGCCCTAGCTGTCCACCCGCTGNAATCTCCACAACCAGTGCTTTTTGCTCCGCCGGGCGAAAAGCACTTTCNAAAAGCTCGTGATGTGAATGGGCATTTTCAAATTCGTTAGAAGGGTCCGCGGTGTTGCGCCCACATCGCGTCGCTGATGCCGGCACGAATGATCTCTGCGTAGACGCCGGCACTGTCGCGTGGTGTGCGGGCAAAGTCGTTGTCATAGTNCACAGCNAATAACCCAAATCGTGGGCCGAAGCCCTCCGCCCACTCGAAATTATCTAGATGAGACCAGTGAAAATAGCCGTCGATGTCGACGCCGAGGATATTCATGGCGTACCACACTTCCCGCAGGTGACTGACCATAAAAGTCTGGCGCAGTGAGTCGGGTTGAGCGGCATCGGCAATGCCGTTCTCCAGTATCTGTATCGGCTTGCCGTAGCGTGTCCAGGCCTGATTCAGCACGTCGCTGAATCCGATAGGGTAGAGGGCCCACCCGAGGTCGCTCGTCAGCTCATTCGGGTCACTCGGGTCGCGCGTGTGGGTGACCGGGCCTGCCGCCATGGCATCGATATCCATTTGCACATAAAAGCGCCCGTAATAATTGATGCCCACATAATCCTGCGTGCCCGCGAGGCCGTCGATGTCAGCAGTGAAGTCAGTGTTGGTCATGGCGTAGCGGCCACTCTCAATGGCGTCAAAGACATCCCAAATGAAGGCCTGCTGCACAAACTCTGCGGTCAGTCGATCGATCGGGTGCCAGTTTCGCCACGGCTCGAAGGCGCGGGTGTGTTGCGTGAGGCCAACAGAAATCGACTGATCGCGCGCCTCGGCATCGGCGTGCAGGATGCGATAGGCATCAGCATGGGCTCGAAGCAGTTGCGCGACCACCGGGGCGACATCCACGGGGCCGGCGCGTTGTTCTAGCGGCGGGAAGATGCCCTCAATGTAGCCCCACAGAACATACACCATGGGCTCGTTCAGGGTGCACCAGTAGTCAATCTCCGGGCCCAGTAACTGAGAGACCGCCTCTACGTAGCGGCGCCAATGGGTCAGCGCGTCGGGCCGCTCCCAACCCCGATGTCCATCCTGTTCTTCCCAAAACCATTCGGGCGTGGAAAAGTGAAACAACGACACATGCGGTTCGAGCCCGTTGGCTTTGGCGGCCGCGATGACATCCTGATAAAAAGCAACGCCGTCCGGGTCGGGTTCGGTCATATCCGCGCGGGGGAATAAGCGTGCCCATGAGAGACTGAAGCGATAACTGTTCAGTCCCAGTTCAGCCAGCGCCTGAAAGTCGCTGGCATAGCGACTGTCGAAGTCCACCTTCTTTTGCCGGACTTCCTGAGAGTATTTGTCGAGATCGCGAATGTGTCCCGGCTTGGCCTGTCCCGGTNGATCACCCGTGCCCGTCTTTCCTTCACGAATGACGTGTCGTTCAAAGGCAGTCCAGTCACTGGGCTGCTGGTGCTCAACGTGTTGTGCGGCGACCGCTACGCCCCAGGCAAAGTNGTCCGGGAATGTCAGCGGATAGGGCGCTTCTAATCGCGAGGCCGTCTGAGTGCCGCGGGCCTGGCCAAACAGCCAGGGCGTAAACAGTGTCACACCGACAAGCGCCAACACGGCGACGAGAGCGATCCTTTTCATAACGGCAAAGTCCTAGGTGAGAGGCGCNATGTGCTGCCATCTGCGCAGCGGCGTCAAGTTTACGGATAAATTCAAAACCATCGCAGTTTTTTGCTGCGGGCAACTTGCCGATTCAACGATAGCTCGCCCCGAGAGGTGGTCACAAAGTATCGAGTATTAGCTGGATGTCCTCGCGGTTGGTTCGCGGATTGACGATGCAGAATCGCAGTACCGTTTCACCTTCATGTTTGGTGGGCGTGACCAGTCCATCGCCACTTTCGAGTAGCGCATCACTCCACTGCTTATAGTCCTCCGGCGCCCAGCCGACACGGCGAAACACGCAAATCGACAGGCGTTGCTCGGTGATCATTTCCAGGTTGGGGTGTGCCTCGATCATGGTCGCTGCTTCGCGAGCGCAGTCCAGCGTGATTTCAACTGCGTCGGCGTAGGCTTTTGTCCCGTGTACAGCGAGGCTAAACCAGAAAGGTAGACCGCGCGCACGGCGAGATAGGTGGTGTGCGTAGTCGCTGGGATTCCAGGTGCCGTCGTAAAACACCTCGAGGTAATCACCGTGCTGGCGGTGCGCTTTGCGCGCCTTTGCGGGGTCGGCATAAATGAGTGCGCAGCAGTCAAAGGGCGCGAACAGCCATTTGTGAGGGTCCACAATGAAGCTGTCTGCGCGCTCAATGCCGTCGAAAAGCGGCCGGGCCGAGGGCGCCGCCAGAGCCGCCCCCCCGTATGCGCCGTCCACGTGGAACCACAACTTCTCTTTGGCGCAGGTTTCGCCGATACCCTGCATGTCNTCGATGATGCCCAGATTGGTGGTGCCGGCGGTGCACGCCACNGCAAACAGCCGCGCTCGGTCTTCCGTGCTGAGCTCGGNAATGGTTGCTGCCACNTCATCCCCCGTGAGCTGGTGCCCACCGGATTGGACCAAATCGGCATCCATCACCTGCGCCGCCTGTGCCACTGAAGCGTGTGCGCCGCGAGATGAAATGATCAGTCCGCGNTGGTTGCTGCATTCCGGGTGAGCCTGTCGCCAATCGTGGCGCGCCGCTACCAGAGCCGAGAGATTGCCAGCAGTGCCGCCGCTGACAAAAACGCCCCCTGCTCCTTGGGGGAACCCGGCGATATCTGCGATCCAACGCAGCGCCTGATTTTCTGCATAGATGGCACCCGCGCCCTCGAGCCAGCTACTGGCGCAGATGTTGGAGGCCCCTACCACCAGATCAAACAGGGTCGAGACTTCCGAGGGGGCTGACGGCACGAACGAGAGGTACCTAGGGTGGTCCTGAGAAATACAGGCAGGACCCAGCGTGTCGACAAAGAGCTTCAGCGCCTCCTCGCCGCCCAGGCCCTCCTCGGTAATGGTCTGGCCCGCGAGCTCTTCCAGCGTCGTCTGCGGCAGGGCGTGATCGATGGTTGGCGGATCCATTCGCAGCCGCTCCATGGCGTAAGCGAGAATCGATGAAGATAACGCTTCGATATCGGACTTCATTTTGTGCATGACAGAAAGCCTATACCCCTNATAAGTAGTGAAGTGTGCAGGAATTCGCACCCTGCGCAAGAACAGGCCGGCGTGGGGCGCCTAAGGCCGAGGCGCCGTCATGCCGATTTCAAATGCAACGATGNCCTNAGTATCTGGTCCGGCTCCGTCNACNTTNNNCCCANAGCCTCCGCNACAGCTCGATGAGTCAGCTGGCCGTGAACGATATTCAGCCCGGCTCCGAAGTGCTTATCCTCCAGCAGTAAGGAGCCTACTTCATTACTTGCCAAGCGTATGATGTAGGGCAGGGTCGCGTTGGTTAAAGCCATCGTCGCTGTTCTCGCTACAGCGCCTGGCATGTTGGCGACGCAGTAGTGCACTACTCCGTCGACCTCATAGGTGGGGTCGGCATGAGTGGTAGGTCGCGAGGTTTCAAAACACCCGCCTTGGTCAATGGCGACGTCGACCATCACTGTGCCGGGTTTGAAATCAGCCAGCATCTCGGCAGTGACCAGTTTGGGCGCAGACGCGCCCGGTATTAGCACAGCGCCAATGATCAGATCGGCCTCGCGGGCATGCATCTCTAGAGCCTCTGCCGTGGAATACACCGTGCGGAGTTGTCCCCGGTATTGTTCGTCCAGCTCGCCTAAGCGACTGACAGATCGGTCCAGCACCGTCACGTCGGCGCCCATGCCCAGCGCCACCCGGATTGCGCTGCTGCCCACGACGCCNCCGCCNAGGACAAGGACCTTTGCCGGTGCCACACCTGGGACGCCGCCNAGGAGTGTGCCGTTGCCGCCCTGATGAATTTCCATGTGGTGGGCGCCTGCCTGCACCGAGAGCCTGCCGGCTACAAGACTCATGGGCGCCAACAGGGGCAGCCCTCCCTGTGGCGATGTGATCGTCTCGTAGGCGATGCAAGTTGCCCCGGAGTTGATCAATAGCTCTGCCTGCATTGGNTCGGCCGCGAGGTGCAGGTAGGTAAATAGCAGCTGCTCAGGTCGGAGCTGCCGGCACTCATGCGGTTGAGGTTCTTTCACTTTGACGATCATGTCGCTCTCGGCGAACACCTGCTCGGCGGTCTCGACCACTGAGGCGCCGGCAGCGCGGTACAGGTCATCGGTCAAGCCAATCGCATCACCGGCTCCGGATTCAATCAGAACGCTATGGCCTGCGCCGACCAGTTCTCTGGCGCCNGCTGGTGTCATACCGACCCGGAATTCTTGTGCTTTGATCTCTCTTGGGACGCCAAGCTGCATGGTGTTGTCTCCGGCAACGAGTTTGGCGGCATTNTGCCTCNCNCNGNTGGGGCAAANAAGGTCAAAATCGCTTTTTTAANCNATAAANAAAGCGTATCTATAGTTAAAAAATTCGCAAAAAAGTTAATATGACTATATATAGATCATTTATAAGCGAGATTATCTTTACAGGTTGGGTGCTCCCCTGTGGATGCAGGAGGTTGAACGGTTGAATCATCAGTCATATCAGCTGGACAAGATCGATAGGAATATTGTCCGGTTGCTGCAGCAAGATGCGCGGATGCCGCACACGGAGCTCGCGCGTAAGGTGGGCTTAAGTGCCACGCCCTGTAAAGAGCGAGTCAGGAGACTCGAGCGGGAAGGCGTCATACAGCACTATCAGGCGGTGCTGAATCCGGATGCCTTGGACAGAGGGCTGGTGGTGTTTGTCCAGATCAGTTTGAACAGGACATCGCAGGATATCTTTGAGGCGTTCACCTCGGCCGCTGTGGACTTACCCGAGGTACAGGAGTGCTACCTGGTGTCGGGTAATTTTGACTACCTGCTGAAGGCGCGCGTTGCCGACATGAATGCCTACCGAGTTCTGCTCGGAGAGACCTTACTGACCTTACCCGGGGTGCTGGATTCTTCAAGCTACGTGGTGATGGAGCAGGTCAAAGAATCCCTGATGTTACCGGTGCCAGCCTAGCTNCCCTCCGAGGAAGCTAGGTCNTTTTGAAGACGGGGATCGTCGGCTTGTTGCCGCGNAGCACNCCGTTAATCTCTATGTGTCAGGCACTCTGGTATCGCAACAGACGATANCCGTTANCGGCGCTGGACATGGTGACATGTCTTGTCCGGCGCAGGCCCATGCGCTACTGTCGGCCGCCTGCCTAGGGCACCGATGAAACCATGGTGGCGCAGGCTTCTGGATTTAATGGCATAGATTACGTCATTATTTTGTTATCGCAGAGGCGGTCANTAGTCGCAGTCCGCCAAGCTCCTTATGAGTGAACCGGCAGGCCCGTCAAGCCTGCGCTTGAGGTAAACGTCATGGATTTGGGTATTTCAGAAAAGGTGGCGCCGCTGCTCGAGCGGGTCCAAAGCTTCATTAACGAGCGGATCATGCCCGTGGAGCACGAGTTCGTCGCCGAGATCGAGGTTGACGATCCGTTCGTCCTCACTGACCGTCAGACTGAGATTCTGAAATCTTTGAAAACCCAAGCCCGGGAAGCGGGCTTGTGGAACTTCTTTTTGACCGGGGAGGAGGGCTCCGGTCTGAATACCGTGGAATACGCCTACTTGGCCGAGGAGATGGGAAAGTCGCGCTTGGCTGCCGAGGTCTTCAATTGCTCTGCGCCGGATACCGGCAACATGGAAGTACTGCATAAATACGGCAGTGAGGCCCAGAAAAAGCAGTGGTTGGAACCTCTGCTCGCGGGCGAGATCCGCTCCTGCTTCGGCATGACCGAGCCGGCTGTCGCTTCTTCTGATGCGACCAACATCTGCACCTCGGCCACCCTCGAGGGCGACGAGTGGGTGATTAACGGCGAGAAGCACTGGACGTCGGGCGCTGGTGATCCCCGTTGCAAGGTCATGATCTGCATGGTCAAAACGGACCCCGAGGCTCCCAAGCATCTCCAGCAGTCGCAGATACTCGTGCCGATGGATACCCCCGGGGTGAATATTGTCCGATCGCTAAAGGTATTCAATATGTTGGACGCGCCGCATGGGCACATGCGCGTCAAACTCGAGAATGTGCGGGTGCCCAAGGACAACATCATCCTCGGGCCNGGCCGCGGCTTCGAAATCTCACAGGGCCGTCTCGGGCCTGGCCGGATTCACCATTGCATGCGTTCCATCGGCTCGGCAGAAAAAGCGCTTGAGTTGCTCTGCGAGCGCGCGACCGAGCGGGAAGCGTTTGGTCGCCCCCTTTATAAACTCGGCGGCAACATCGACATTATTGCGGATGCACGCATGAACATTGAGCAGGCCCGGCTACTCACGCTCAAAACCGCATGGATGATGGACCACACGTCGCCTAAGGAAGCCCGTATCTGGATCTCGATGATNAAGACCGTGGTGCCCAACATGGCGCTCAAAGTNATNGACGANGCGATTCAGATGCACGGTGGCATCGGGGTGT
>FUFK010063532.1_pt1 | contig 12169 bp, 22 predicted proteins | sample 1021851 | NCBI WGS metagenome assembly FUFK01 (sample SAMEA51879418, study PRJEB19060) | metagenome
TCATGACTCCTGAAGCAGAAAGATTTAACGGCTGGGCAGCAATGCTTGGATTCGTTGCAGCAGTTGGTGCATACGTAACAACTGGACAAATCATTCCTGGCATTTTCTAATGAAAGAAAAAAAGCTAGAGCAGCAAAAAGTTATTGCAGAAACTCTTAACGGAAGACTTGCAATGCTTGGCTTAGTTGCAGCAGCAACATCTGATTTACTCACAGGACATATGTTCTTCGGCATTTTTTAATGCATGAGTTATCACAAATAAACGAAATATCACCCTTTCAGGCAATCCTATGGTGTTTTTATCCCATAGGATTTGTCGTTTTATTAGATTTAGTATTACGTACTAATGATGATGACGACGACGATGAAGGAGGAGGTGTTATGTCACCTGTTTATCAAGGAACCTAATGAATCATTTATTTTTCACACTAATAATCGCTGCATACTTAGCAACTGATTTAAGTGCTATTGTTTATGCATAAGAAGATTTTTTACAGTCCATACTATCCTCTTATTGAGTTTGGATTCTTTGTCATTGTAGGCACAGTGGCAGGACTTTACGGTTTTTTAGAAGTATAATTTAATTAAAATTGCTATGAAAAATTGCAACGGTACGAATTAAGAAATTTACCATTTTTTCAAGAAGCAAGAGAGTCCTTAGAAAATAAATGTGACTGTCCTCATTGTAGAAATAAAGATAATCAAGCAAATAATGCTGGCAAATATTATGAAAATTTAAGCAAAAATTGCAAAAAATTCAAAAAAAGTCACGACCCCTGACAAAACTATAATAAATTTCAAAATTTTTTTAATCGTCGTGCTCATCCCAAGGATCGGTTAAGTTTTTGTTAGGTGGTCCAAAAGCCATGTATATTCCATAGCCTGTAACTAAAAACAATAGTATTAGGATGATAGCAATTATCTGACCTTCTGGTGGAAGTCCTGCATAATTTCCATGTTTAATTAAAGGTTGTTTCTCCCATGTGCCAGGGAGAGTATACACAGAAGGTTTAGACAGAAAGTAAAATATCTGCATCAAAGTTATATATCTATATTTACTCTATCTCTTTTAACTAAATATTCAACTAGATTTATCTGCTATAAGTTTAGCCTTCCAAGCAGCTTTTACATCAGTAGTCCATACCGCATTACATATTACAGATACTTCTGTTGGTTCTGCTGATAAATCAGTATCTACTAAATTATCTGAACCATCTAACGTGCCAGCATTTAATACATATCTTTCAAAAGATCTTGTAAGCTCTACACCATCTTTTTTGATGACTGTCGCCTTTCTTACTTGCACATGCTTATATATTCCTACGATCTCTATTTTGTCGTATTCAATTGATTCGCTCAATGCCATTAGGATTAATCTCCGATTAAAACAGTTTTAGGTATGTTCCTATTTTAAATTGACTAATCTCTTGAGCTGCTTTTAATCCTGCGGTCTATGCTACTGCGTAAGTAAGTTGAAAATCAAGTCTATCAGTTGATAAATCTGCATTTTTTTGTAATGTACCACCAAAATTATAGCCTGAAAAATGAGTAGTACTAGCGTTAACGTGTAAATTAAAAGCCGTGGTATGTGTTGTGTATCTTATATCTCCACCACCAGCAGTTCTTCCACTAGCAGTAGCTGTAAAAGGTAAACTTATTGCAAAACCAAACTGTCCTCCTGTACTGGGAAAAGTTACAGAACCTTGAACATGAACTAATCTACCAACTTTTGTATAAAGACCTTCAGCATTAGAAAAAGTTATACTTTGTCCTGAAGCGTCAGCAGGGGTATAAGTTCCCTCTTCATAGTCATCAAGTGCGTTGGCTGCTGCTGTGTCACTTCCAAATAATAGACCATCATTAGAAATTCTTACTCTAGTACCTAAACTTCCAGAACTTGCAGTTTCAAAAGTTATTGATCCGCTATTATTTGCAGATTTTCTTTCAAAATTTATTTGTGCGGTTCTAGCACTACCACCTGAGTTATAACCAACTAAAATTGCAAAAGCTCCATCAGATGTATTACTACCTTGTAACTCAAGAACAGAATATGGATTAGCTGATTTACCAATAGATACAGTTGGACCAGCAAAACCAGAGGCATTTGGACTAGTAGCTGCTAAACCTATATCACCATCACTTTGCACTGTTAATCTCTCACTACCAGCTGTCTCGACTGAAACTGTATCAGCAGCAGGGAATCTAATAGCTGTATTTGTATCTCCTGTATGAACAATCTTATCTGCAATACTTAAATCACCAGTTATAGAAGGAGCTGACATTGTAGGAGAAGCTCCATCTGCAAGNGATTGAATATCTACCTGCTGTCCTAAAACTAATCCAAAGAATGATAATCCACTAGCTGGAGCAGTTGTAAATGTNATAGTGCTNGCTGCAATGTTATAGTCAGTTCCTGGATTCTGTACTACACCACCAAGAGAAACAATTATATTATTAGAACTTCCGGGAGAAACATTCTGGCTGTTTACCTGAAGAGTAAAAGCAGTTGTACTTCCATTAAAACTACTAGATATATCATCTACTTCCCTATTCTGTCCAGGATTAGGTTCTGGTCCAATGTATGCCATCTATTTCAAAATACTTTGTTATAAGTATTTTAAATTGCCTAATCTCTTAGTCTGCTGCTTCAGGTTCGTTGCCCTCTGCTTTCCAAGCAAGATATTCAAGATAGTCTATGTTTTGTTCGTCAAATGGAATAAAAGCACTATCGTCTAGTCGTTTGATAACTTCGTTTGTTGCTCCAGTTATTGGATTTTTTATTAATTTATAATTCATAATTACATTTCTGCATTAAATTTTACTTGGACATATATAGGATTAGAACAAGCAGCACCTAACTGTATATAGCCACCTCCTGATGCACCTACAGACTGATAACTACTAACTGATCTCGATGTACCTGAACTAAATTCTGTCAATGGATTTGCTCCTGTAACAGTTGGAGCTGCTCTTAATATTGGACTTAATTGAGGTATTGGAATTCGATCTGTGCTATTTTGCATAAAATTCACTATAGGAGCACCTGTAACCCCACTTTCATAACCAAATGAATTGTAATATCTTTTACAAAGCTCAAGCTCTTCACCAATTGATCTATGCTCAAAATCTGTAGCGGTAGTTCCTGCTTCTAATTGCATTCCAGTAATTTGAAATGTAGCTGCATTCGTAGCAAATAAATTTGTTTGATTAGCCGTTCCATGTGCTTCCATACCATTATATGTATCTGCTGTACCTTGTCTAGAAGAACCAACACCCATACACCACCGAATACTAAAACCTCTGTTTGCATCTGCTCCCCATGTCCCTGTAGTATCAGCTGGAAATGTTAATGTCTTTTTTTCCCAAGTATCCGCAGCATCTATAGTATATTCTTTCGGCATTGTCCTGTTATTAGATCCATTACCTAAACCAGCACAAAAAATTCCTGTAACTGAAGATTTAACAAAGAAAGATAAAGTTACACTTGTACCACCTGACGCACCAAAACCTAAGTGTGCAATATTACTTCCTTCAATAATATGTCTTAATGTATAATAATCGGTGGCAGCCAAACTTGTATCAGTTCCTGTAACAGTAACTTTTAAACTGTAATAAAAACCTGATGGAGAATCAGTTACCCTTTGGGCAGTACCAGTTCCACCGCCAGTAAAACCTTCAATATGAGTTCTATCTATTGCATAATNTGCTGTAACAGCAGAACCATTATTTCTTTGATCTATAGCACAAGCTCCATTAATTATAAAATTTTTACGACCTGTCTGACCATTATTTATACTTGTAGTATTTATATTATCTACAGTTAAGTCTTGAGCAGAAGTTCCGCTAACTAATTGTGCCTTGGTTTGTGACATCTACGTCCAACTANTATATAATCTAATTTTAAGCTTTGTTTATCTACGAATTCTTACTGTTTCTATTGCTGGTTTTCCTAGCTCTTGTTCAAAATCTCTTTCAATTGAGAGAGCAGGAATATCTGAACCCGATTGACTATACAAATTCTTACGTCTTATATAACCATCTACAAAACTTTTTCCACCATTTGCCATTACTGCTGGGAAGTCATTATCTCCCATATTAACCACCCATCTTCCTTAAAAAATTATCNACNCTATCTCCTACAGGAGTCTCNTGAGATGCAGCATTCATGGGATTAGTTTTTTCTGCAGCTTTCATATTAGCTTCAGCATAAGGTGCGGAAACCGCTTGACCCTGAGTAGCATATCCACCAGGAAGACCCATTTGCCTACGAGGATCTCCAAGATCTTTATCCATAGCTAATCCAGACTGATCAAACCCAGCTGACATCTGTCCTTGCTGTGGCATCATTGAATATCCTGGCATTTTATTTAATTTATACTGTTTCTTTATATTAACATTCACAAAACTACTAGGGTTAGGAAGTGATTGTATATTATTTTTTTTCAAAATGTACAACCAATTACCCACCCCTACCTCGACAATTTTTCGAATTAAAGTCCTTATATATAAAATAGTAGGTATGGTTAGTATAGTTTTTAGGTATACTGTCTTTCAAATCTATTCTCTTGCAATAAGTTTACTATGAACACCCAAGTTCAGAAAAAAAATGGGGGTTTTACTCGGCTACGTGTATGTTGAGGATAGGAAGAGAGTGTATATAAAATATTTAACAGTCACATACCTAACCTCACTTTCCCTAGAAGTAATTAAAATAGGCAAAAAAAATTGGGTTTTGGGTGTTCAACGATTGCCATTGCTATGAAAGGGTTCTATACTAAAAATCACCACACCCCCTACTTGCATGCAAACTGAAAATCCTTTTCTNTACAATCTTTTGACTCCTTATGATCAAATAAAGTTNGTAAACGCNTTTAAAACAGCNCTAAAAATATTAGGAAAAGAAAAATGTTGGTGTATGAAAAAAATAAAACATTCNGCTTTTGANGGNTTTAATACAAGTAAAAAGAATAAATTNCAATATCAGGGAAGAGATGCAAGAGAATTACTTCTTTATTTAACAGGTAGNGAACCAACNCCNGAAAAATCAATAATCGTAAGAAANGGTTATTGNCAGTCTCCTTATTGTCTNAATCCANCTCATTATTATTGGGGNACTAGNAAAGATGTTGCTTATGAAANTGCNTCNATTANNGAAAATAGTATCGATACATTCTTAATAAGTAAGTTAAGAAAGGAAAGTCAGAAGGGTATTAGNAGTAGAAAATTATCAAAGACATATAGATTGCCATATCATTCAGTGCGTAGAATNTGTTCTTATGAGACTTACGAAGATGCTGATAATAGAAATAATGATTACAATGAGAAAGAAATCTGGAATAATCTTTCGGAAATATGTGAGAAAATATCTCTGTCATTTCCTGAAGAATCAAAAAAATACAAATTAAATTTTCTCGTGAATCAACAATTAGAATGTCCTTGGCACATTAAAGATACNAAAACTCATATAGGAAACTTTGGAATAATGGGNGAGTGCCTTGATTGTATGAANCAAATAAAAAGTGGAAGATGTGTTGTAGATGTCAGAGAATTTGATTTCAGATGGTATTGGCAAGTAAAAAGATTTTGGGAACAGGTAGATGTTAAAGATGAAGATTCTTGTTGGGTTTGGAAAGGAGCTACAAGAAAAAATAATTCCGAATCAACAGCATATTTTCCCTCTCCTTTTCACTCAGGTAAAACTCAATCAGCTCCACGAGTGGCTTTTTGGTTAAGTAGAGGATATACAGGTAAGTATCGAATATTTAGTAAGCCAAGTTGTGAGTCATTTTGCTGTAATCCAAAACATCTGACTATTAAGGAATTAAAAGATTTTGAAGAACCAAAAAAAATTACCTCGATTAAACTAAGTCATGACAACATATTCGAGTATTACAAGAATAGACAAAAACCTAGCTGCCAAAAATGTCCAGATTCCTAACCACAATTCCAAGTAATACAGGCTTTGTCAATTTAGGTCTTGTAGAAACCTATCCAACAGGAGGTGGCGGACCTACAGCTTATGGACCTACTTCTTATTTTGGTTCAGATCCAAGACCTGCAGAACAAGGAGATAATTTAAATAATCCTATAGATTTAGGAGATTTTTCTTCTATTTTTAAATCTTTTGAGATTAAAAATACTCATGGTGGATTAACAAGGAAACAAACAACTTTTTACAAAATTCATTTATCAATACCAAGATCTGTACAATTTACTCAAAATTTTTCACAATTCTCATACGAAGAGAATACTAATAAAAATACTCTTCTTGCTTTTTATAGGATCCATGAAGATGGAAGAAGAGAAGAATTACCTATAAATAATGATGGTTATGTATATAAAGAAAGTGCTATTGACTATCTTAATGATGATACTGGAGCATTAATTACTGATTATCCGAAAACCTCTCTCGATAAAGGTAATTATTTATTTCTAATTACAAATGATATTAGATATTTGGAGACTAATTATTCGATTAGTTTAAATGTATCAGTATTGGACTGGAGATTTGTCACAGAACAAGTTGATGAATCTATTAACTTTGGTTCGACTTTGGATAGAATTATATCTACTTTAGATTTCGGATCTATTGCTTAAACAATATCCATACCACCAGTTTCAGGATTATATCTTCTAGGTAATAAATCTTTAGGATCTTGTTTAGCAAAAGATGGATCTTTAGTAATCGTTGCAGTAGGTCTTCCTTTTGCCTTAGCTTGCTTAACAGCATCTAAATATTCTTTAGTAGCAAAATCTAAATTTTTCTTAGCAGCCTCTTTTACAACATCTAATTGACTTTTAGAAGTTGTAGCTGGAGCTGTTGATTTACCTGTATTTGCAGCTATAGTCTCACCCTCCTTCTGCTTAAAAGATGTTGGTGTAGACTGAATTCCAAAAGGTCTTGGAGTGGTTTGAAAACTTGTATCAGGCAAAGCTTTTGGTAGAGAAGATAAATAAGATGCAGCAGCTAACATATTAGTGCCTTTTGCTCTAGCCCCTATTTCTGCAGGAGTTCCTACTTCGTCATATCTTTGATCTTGTATTTTACCAGTTTCTGTCTCTATTCTTCCCATTTGCTGGGCTAAATCCTTAAAACTTTTTTCAGGTATTACTGATTGAAACTGCTGAGGTTTAGTCTCGGCAGGCATTATCACAGTTGGTGCTGATGGTCTACCTCCACCCATTTTACTTTTTAAATCTAACTTCTATATAGATTCTATCTGTAACAAACTCATACAAATGACTACCTCCAATCCAAATCATAGGAGTAAGAATCAAAATTAAAATTAGCTCAGCATAAGTAATTGGACGACGCATGATAAAAACATATCTTCTTCATTGATATTAGCTAAGATTGGGAAGATTTTCAAAAGTAAGCTATGTTTTAAAAAGATACATGTAATATGATCCTCAGATGCCAGTAGAAATAACAGAGGATTGGTTAGATATTTTAGATACTACTAATTATGCTCCTCTAAAAGATCCTGATAATACATATCAAAGCTATAGATTTAAAAATTTAGACATCCCCTCTGTAACAACAAAAAATTTTAGAAAAAAATTATGTCCTTCTTTAATTGAACAAGTAGAAATATTTATACCCCCATCAGGTAGTTTTTCAAATGCAGATTTGAGAAGATATTTAGATCTAATTTCAGGTTATGAGACTAGCACTACCGATGTAGTTTTAGGATTATCACTCGCAGATCAAATAAGAATTACTTTTAGTGATATGAAGACAAGCACAATTTGTGATAGATACCCTGAAATTAATCTTGCAGAAAAACGTAGATATAGATGTGTCGCTGAATATTTAATTAGACAAGGAGAATTAGCTAAATTACGAGATGAAAATGGTAAATTAATTAAAAAAATAGGAAATATGCAGAAAGCGGTAGTTTTATATAGACCTTTGCCAAAACTATTAGAAACACTAAGAAAATCAGGTCTAGCTAAATTTGTAAAAATTGACAAAAAATTAAAAGATAGTAAGAATGTAGAAGAGGTAAAAACTAAATGACAAATAGAAGAATTAAACTTTTAAACAAGTTAATTGGAAAAACTACAGGAGAAGATGAAGCTAAGCTTTACAAACTAACAATTGAGAGAATTTGTATAGATATGTGTGATTACTATGAGAAGTTTTATCAAAATGAAGGTCCTGGAGTGATGGTTTATGTACCTGATCATAAGGATGAAAACAAGTCAATGTTCTATCTGACAGTAGATAACCTTATTTGTGCTGTTGATGATCTTAATAAGAATGATATGGAAGGTGCAGCGGACGTTATGAAGCAGGCAATTGTAAGAGCAGAAAAGCTTGACCCTGATAAAGAAGCATTATTTATTATTCAGGATGCAAAAGAAATGTCATTAGTACACTATAAAATCGACAGTGCAGGTGCAAGTTTTAAAATGATGTGAACAACAGGCCATATCTTTCTAAACAGATAAATGATTTAACTGATGATTGGCTTACTCCATGTGATTATTTACCTTATATAGACGCATTATTAGGTGATATTGATCTAGATCCATGCTCAACATATAGTGCAAATGTAGAGTTTTTACGAGCTAAAAAAATATACACACCTAAAGAAGATGGATTAAATATAGATGATCCTTGGACTGGTACTGTTTATTTATTCCCTCCAACAATAGGAAGATGCTCCTTTTCACAAGAAAGAGGTACTTGGAGATGGAGTGTAAAAGCTGGAGTAGGAGCCAAAGCTCCAAGCGTTATATGGTTTAGAAGATTAGTTAGAGAATGGAAATTAAGAAATATTAGAGAAGCATTATTTTTTTCTACTTATCCTGAAATGTTAAGAATATGTCCTGAAATGTGGGATTATCCTGTTTGTTTTCCAACAGATAGGGCAAATCTTATACATGGAAAAGGAATGTATACGTTATATCTCCTCCTGTTCATTGGGGATATTTTATATATTTACCTCCAATAGAACTTGGTTTTAATCAGACAGATAGATTTGAAAATATATTTTCTAATATTGGAAAGGTCATATGTTAATTATCTCTAGGAAATTCTTGATACTTTTATTGTAGTTGGTCTTGGAAAACCATTTTCATTTAAATTATTTGCAAATGTTTTTAAAAAATTTTTACTAGAGGCAGAATCTACACCTGGCCTAACTCCACGACGCTCTTTACTGATATCCGTTTTAGGATTCAGTGACTTATAGAACCTGTAACGATTGTCAACGTCGTAACTACTAGTAAACTTACTCATAGAGACATTCTACGAGGAATTAACATGACTATGTCAGAATCAGAAATGAAAATTAGTGGAGTTTGTGATGATATTAAAGAACTTTTAATTCATAAAAATAGAAAATATGGTAATTCTGCTTTGAAACCTTGTAGAGTTTTCAGTAAATCCTCTGCTGTAGAACAGTTATTAGTCAGAATTGATGATAAATTAAATAGAATTATGAAGGGTGCTGGACTTCTTGCAAATGATGAAGATGTTGTGAATGATTTGATTGGATATTTAGTATTGCTTAAAATAGGAATGAATGATGAAAAACATCAAGAAATGCTTGATATGGGAAAAGCAATCTATGGTGATGGCTTAAAAGCAGATTCACTTTCTGAAATATTTGAGGAAGGTTACAAATCCGTGACTATTCCCCTTCATCAAAAACCAATACCACAGGAGGATGACGATGGAGTATAAAGATTTAATTGACAACTATACCCCTGAGATGGAGCTAATTGATGCTTTAAATTATCTTAAAGATCAACCTTGGCTCGCTTCGGAGATCCTAGACCACTTGGCTTCTCGTTCCAATAACGAAAAAACCGACGCAAAATCTCTCCTGAAGGATCAAATTCTTTAAATTTTTTTTCTAAATATTCAATTCCTTTTATTTGATTAGAAGATCCATTATAAGTTTCTACTAAATTTAATAAACAAGCCTCAGTGTGACATTCATGACGATAGAAGGTCGGTATTTCTTTATCTGCAGCAAAATACATATCTAGTTCCGCACGTCTTCTAGCAACCATAAGATCACCTCCACTCATCCAATACGTATTAATAAATGGACTCCATTCTTTTATAATTTTAGTTTTGGAAGAATAACTATTAATCAGATCTAGTAATTTACAGTTCTTAAAGGATTGAATGCCAATACTATGAGCAAAACTTAAAAGAGCTGCTCTTCTATTAATATTTAAATTCACATAAACATAATCTTTTAATTTTTCTGAAAATTCTTTTAAATCTAAGAAAAATTGTTTATCTATTTCTTCTTGAGTAGCTTTATCTTTTGCTGTAAGAGCATGACCATGAAGTTGTGTACTTCCATAACCAATTTTCCAAGACTCTTCACCAAAGTCTTTATAAGACGCATACTTTCCTAATCCTAGAAAAGTTCTAGCTGAAGTGTATGATTTTGTTAATTTATAACCTTTTTCAGAAAAGAAAAAATATTTAGGGAACGACAACAGTACCGTTATAACTCACTTCAGAATAACCATCATATGTGAGTAAAACAACATAATCTTTACCAGCATTAGTAACTGTAATACCTACTGCCCCTTTTCCCCTACCTGCTTTCTCTATATCAAAGAATCTTTGGTATCCTGTTGGAGAACTACTTCCATCAAATGCATCTTTTTGAAATATCTGAACATTGCGAATACCTGATGTCTTTTCAAGATTAACAATAATGTCGCCTGTTCCACCTGGATTTACTTCAAATCCTCTCACATCATCACTTATGTCGCCAGTGGTTGACCCACCTACGTATGTAATTTCTGATCCTGAGTCAACACTGAATGTGTCAAGGGTTCCGTTAATTCTTCTTGTAGCCATGTTTTTTAAGAAATTTGACCTCCAGTCGAGAACTGAAATTGAATGTCTGCATCTATTCCGTGATCTTTCATAATGCCGTAAAACATTTGCCGATCCAGTGCTTTTTGATGTAAAAGCTCAATAAATGCTTCTTCTAACTCTACTCGGTCTAAAGTTTGGATTGCGATTGCAGCAGCATGAATTGCGAATTCTTGATCTACTGGGAGGTTGACATCCATATAATTTAAAACCTTTATACATATATTACCAATAGTGAATTAAGGAGCAACACTATACAGTGTTTAAGATCTAGTATCTACAGTGAAGTTTGGGATATCAGGTATATCGTCATCAATACCAGTCTTCTTTAGATCTCTCGATTCTATAAACTCTTCCAAATGTTTCTTGGGATCTGTAACTGGGGTCATGGATTCTTACGTTTTTCTTTAACAACATAGAACTTACACCATAACTGCTTCCGAAAAGTATCATAAAACTAACAGCTATAGTGGTCATTTGTAATTTCTATGTTTAAGTTTATTCTAAGACTAGTAAAACTTTGATATGACATTAGAAGACCTTGTCAGACACTTTATAGAAGCATCAATCAGTGGAGCTAGTAAGACTCAAGTTATTAGAAAATTCAAAGAAACATATAATTTAAATGAAAATCAAGTAAAAAAATTAGAATATTTAGCAAAATTTAAGAAAAAACCAAAAAAAATAAATTATAAAGAATTTTATAAAAACAATATTACAAAAAAAACTCAAAGAATATATTATCCTTTTACTCAGTTATATAAAAAAGAAAATTTTTTATCAGATCAAGAATGCGAAAAATTAATTTTTATGATATCAAAGACTCTTAGACCTTCTACTGTCGCAGACAAAGGGGATACATGTCTTGTAAATAATTACAGAACGAGCAAAACTTCTGATTTAAATTATTTTACCGACCCTTTTTATTTAAATATTGATAAAAAAATAGCAAATTTAATGAATTTAGAACCATTTTTTGGAGAAACAATGCAGGCTCAAAAATATGAAGTTGGTGAATACTATAAAGAACATTATGATTTTTTCTCACCATTTAATCATGAATATAAAACTTATTGTGAGTGGATGGGTCAAAGAACTTGGACAACTATGATTTATTTAAATGATGTAGAGGAAGGAGGAGAAACTTATTTTAAACATTTAAATTTAAAAATTAAACCAAAAAAAGGCTTATTAATAGGATGGAATAACTTATATAGTAACGGATTTCCTAATTATAAAACTATGCACGAAGCCTTACCACCACTAAAAGGATCTAAATATATTATTACTAAGTGGTGGAGAAGCTGGAGTCTT
>FUFK010068642.1_pt1 | contig 12168 bp, 10 predicted proteins | sample 1021851 | NCBI WGS metagenome assembly FUFK01 (sample SAMEA51879418, study PRJEB19060) | metagenome
CAACTCTTCAGGATCATCAGAACCTAGACCATAATTCATGGTCGCTGCAAGATAAATCCTATGCATCCTGTATGACGATAGTGGCATTACTGAAGACATTCTTTGTTAAATATATATGAATTTAAGGCAAAATGCTGACCTTTCAAATCCCAGTTATAGCAATCGATTACGAAACCCCACCATAATACACGGGAAGAAGGGGTAAAAGACAAGAAATTTAGAGGGGACTACTTACTGGATGTGTGTACATCATCATTGTAAGTACTGAAAATAAACCACTCTCAACTACAACTAAACTACTTATATCTGATACGTGGGTATGTGTGTAAACACATAATGCACGTACTGTATATAGGTACCTATAGGGTGATGGTGAGTATATTGTTTAAAACTAATTGGTTAGATGAGTAGTGAAGTAATATATGAGGAATTTTCATAATTCATAAAAAATCAAATCAAAAATTAATTATAAATTTTTTAAAAGTTTCATATGCTCTATCACTTTCAAGTAGGCAAGTGCAGTTCTGGAGGTTGTCAGAGANGTTNNNAAAGNTNNAATTGGAATCAANTATAAATTATCTGAACTATATAAAANTACNNATNAAAATNTTTNTAAGTGAAGATTCAAAAGCCATTGCTTGCCGGCAAATTTGATTCTGAGAAGGCTAAATTTCCCTATGCAGCAACACCAAAGATTGATGGTATAAGATTTCTGATGGTTGGGGGAGCTGCTCTAACAAGGTCTTTTAAACCAATTAGAAATGAATACTTACAAAAAATTCTTTCCTCTAATTTGCCTGAGGGTATAGATGGAGAACTGACTTCTGGATCAACTTTTCAAGAATGTAGTTCCATTATGCGTATTAAAGGTGAACCTGATTTTAAGGTTTGGATATTCGACTTTGTGAATCCTAAAGGGGAAGTCAAGCCATACAAAGAAAGAATGGATGAACTTCGTAAGTTTGAGAATTTTAATATTCCCTCTTATGAAATTCTTTTCCCAACAATAGTTTCAAATCAAGAACAGATTGATCAGTTAATGATTAATAATCTCAATGCAGGTTATGAGGGCTTAATGTTGAGAGATCCAAATGGGATATATAAATTTGGTAGAAGCTCAGTAAAGGAGAATATTCTATTAAAAGTTAAGGAATTTATGGATGATGAAGCCGAAATTATTTCCTTTAGAGAGAAAATGATTAATACAAATGAAGGCCTGAAAGATAATTTTGGTAGAACTAAGAGATCAAGTTGTCAGGATGGATTAAAACCAAGCGGGACGTTGGGGGGACTTATTTTAAGAAATTCTGAAGGACTCGAGTTTAGTTGTGGAAGCGGATTAAACGATGCTCTTAGAGATGAAATATGGAAAAATAAGTCAAAATATCTTGGCAAGTTAGTTAAATATAAATTTATGTCAAAGGGTAGAAAAGATCTTCCCCGACATCCCGTTTTTATGGGATTTAGAGATGAAACTGATTTAAGTTAATCTCAATAAATTTTTATATTTTCAACAAATTAAAAAATTCCTATCAAAATATCAATCTTCAATATCTAATTATGGAAAGTCAGGAACAAAATAATCACAATCTATCAAGAGGTTTTCTTGAAAGTGCAATCCAATTAAAAAAAGAGTGCAAATTTGCAGAAGCTATTGAGTTAATAAAAAAGGCTATTGAGTTAAATCCATATGAAAGCTTGAATTTTTTTAATATAGGACATTGCTTCCATTTACTGAAAAACTTTGATGAAGCAATGCACTACTACAAAATTGCGATTGATTTAGATCCAAGGGATTCTTCTTCATATAATAATCTTGGTTGCTGTTTAGAAGAAAAAGGTTTGTATCAAGAGGCAATTGCTAATTATTCAATTGCAATAAGACATAACCCTAAGAATTTTGATATTTATATGAATCGTGGGGATATGAGAATGAAAATTGGAGACTACTATGGAGCTATTTCAGATTATTCTATCTATCAACAAAACTTTGCGACTTCACCAAATGTTTACTTAAAAAGAGGCTTGGCTAATTTAAAAGCAAATTTCAAAGGCAAAGCATATAACGATTTAAAAATGGCCGATGCTCTTGGTAGTGAGAGTGCAATGAGAATAATATCAGAGCAAAATCTATCATCTTGGGCTAATTCCTCATCATCTAATATTTATCAAAGAGATAATTATGAATCTCTAAATGAATCAAGACCTTTTTATCAAAGAAACAGCTATAGATCCTACCAGGAACCAAATTATAATTCTCAAAGAAATTATCATGAATCAATTAGATATCAAAACTACTCATATCATCCCAGATACTTTTCTTTGTCTGAATTATATAAAAATGCAATTAAAGATTCACCTCGTAACAATGAAATACCAAAATCTAATAATAATGAAATAAATCCTACTTCTCTTAAAGATAAATATGTTGTTATTACTGGAACTATCCCTGGAATGACAAGAAAGGAAGTTGAGCTGCTGGTGCAAAAAGCTGGTGGAAATATAAAGGGATCAATTACAAGTGCAACAAATCTTTTGATTGTAGGAGAGGATGCTGGAAGTAAATTAAATAAGGCGAGGGAAAGATCTATTCAAATTATTGATATAGATGAGTTAAATTCACTTATAGCAGTTAAGAGTACTCTTGAACTTTTGCATTTATGGAGTGAACTTGATGAAGAGGAAACATATCAAAAATTAAAAAAAGAATCTGTATCATTAGAAATTTTAAAATTATTAGTTAAATGTAATATCAGTAAAATCAGAAGAGCTGCCTTGTCAAACAAGAATATTACTCTCGATATTTTTTATAAATCTAGTGCTTTTTCAGATTCGACGAATAAATTATGTAAGTTTTTTCTCCAAAAATGGGGACAATTTTAAGAATAAAATTTTATTTGGAATCACTTTTAAATAATGAGAACTATATATAAATACGCAGGTTGCTTCTAGCAAAAAAGGCCTCTGACGTTTCGTCGTGGTAGCAGTAAAGCTAGTCAATCATCATCGGCTGTCGATGTCTCTCAGCGTGTTATAGCACATATGCACCTATAACATTACGCTGAGACGACTGTAAACAGTCCGTTTGTTATAGGTGCATATGTGCTATAACACGCCTACAGTGATCAACACCGATTACAGTTAGATAGGTAGAAGTAACTTGCGTTATATTTAGAAAACGGAAGTAATGAATCCTACACAATCGACAAAAATAGTTTTTGCGGCAAAATTTAAAGCTCAAAAGTTTGATATTTTTCTCCTTCAAAGAATTTATAAATCGGATTCAAAATTATTAATAAAAGTAAATTCTAGTTATTCTTCTTATTGGGAGTCTTATAAAAAACCTCATCTGGCTTATTGGGGAAATATCAATAAAAAAAATGGATCAGAGCAAATTGATGAATTAATATCTAGTATTAAAAATATTGAAAATAATAATAAGGTTTCAAAATTTCTTGAAAATATTTTAAATTCCTATCAACTTAATTCTCTAGAAAGTAATGGACTTAATCAGTCAATAAAAAATCTTTCTTCAGTAATTTCTGAAGCCCAATTAACAAATTTTGTAGATGGAATAAAATCACAAGATTCCGATTTGAAACTTACTTTATCTTCGGCGCAAAATATATCTGAAAAAGTTCGTTTATCAAAGATATTAAAGTCTAATGACTTTAAACTTATTAAAATACTTTTAACAAAAGCTCCTTTAATTTTTGGCTATTGGGGACCATTTAAAACTGTTTTAAAGTATTTAGATCCTAAAATCTTGCCAAGAGAATTAGGGATTGCATTAGGGCGCCTATCTCTTGCAAAAGGATGCAATCCTGAAGCTGTAATTAATTACAACCTTTTTGCAGGGATTGTAGATATTGAAAATATTAATTGGCTTTCGGAAATTATTCCAAGTCCTAGTGTTCTAACTCTAGATTATATGTTGAGGCGAATGCGTAGGACGCTAATCAAAATAGGAGTGGAAGATTTAAAAACTTATTCAATAATTTCTGCGAATGCACTAATTAATTGGGATAAGGAAATCGATTCAAAATCGTTTATTCCTGGCTACATAATGGGAGGAAAAGTTTCTATTCTTGATAACAAAAGTAGATATGTAAAAGTTCCCTTATTACAAAATAAATCTAACTACCCTTTCCCAGATGCTTGGAAAAATAATTTAGATGTAGTAAAAAAAATATTTGACTCAATAAGAAATTCTCCTGAAATTTTTACTTTTTGTTGCCAGGTATTTTTAGATCAAAAAGAGAATATTCCAACTTTAAATAAAAATAATATAATCTTAGCTCTTAAGAGTAAAGATCATAAAATTGTAAATCTTGCTTCTAATTATATCGCAGATTTTCCAGATCTCTTTTCTAGTTTAAACGATTCTATGTGGCTTAATTTTTTCTCTTCTGAAAATATTGATCCTATTAAAAAAGTAGTTAAAGAATTAATTTCTAGACCAATTTTAACTCAAAGTCATGTTGGAATAATTAATGGAATAAAAAAATTATTAGATAGCAAATATCATTCTCAAAATTTATCTTTAATTGGGCCAGTTTCTCTTCTTTATTTAAAATATAATTTTTCAAATCAATATTCAAACCTTTTACGGCCTTCAATTATTAATTCATTAGTTATTGAATCAATAACAGATTTTTATGATCTTGATAAACTTGATGATGAATATCTTTTGACAATTACAAAAATAAATATTTTTGATATTTTAGAAGCTTACTTAAATTTACTAGAAAAAGAAAATATATCCCTAGAAAGTTCCAAAATTCTAAGTGAAATAATATTCGAGCAAACAAAAAAGATACCTTTTAATGATCAAAAAATAAAACTTTCTTTTGAATGTTTTAAATATAAAAATATTGATGCTTTCAATTTTGGTTGGTTACTAATAGATGAAATTTCTAATTGGGAGGATGTTGAATATCTTTTATGGGATGAATTACGGAAAAACATCTTCGTATCTTCTAAATGGAAAAAAGAAAGTTTGAAATTAATTCATCAATTTTTAAATAGAGCATCGAATTTAAATTCTTATTTTCTAGAACTTTTTACTGATAAATCTTGGAATTTTGTTATGAACTATAAAATATTTTTCGAAGAAGGAGAAGTTGATTTTAGAAATCTAGTTTGGAAAGCGTTAGGCCAAAATAATAATCAAAACATTGCCCAATATATTTTTAACGAAACAAATTTCATTAACCAAATTGGAAATATAGTTACGCAAGAGCATCTTGCTACAACAAATTCTNTTCAACAGGAAATGTTATTGAAATATATAAATCAGAAACCTGAAAGAATTAAAGCTGATCATAATTTTGCAATTGGTTTACTAAAGATTCCTAATCGAAATCTTCAAGAATGCGCCCTAAACCAAATGAAAAAAGCAGATTTAATCGAAAAATATTGGATTATAATTGCTGAAATTGGGTTGCCAATACCATTAGAAGCTATTCGTGAATTAATTAATTCGATAAATATAAAAAGAAAGTTCTCTGAGTATGTAATGGCCTGTTTAGATAGCATCGTTCCAGACGTTAGAGATATGGGTCTTACCTTTTTAAATAATCAATCAGAGAAAATTGATGATGAATTTTTGTGGCCTGCATTAACTGAATCTGATGATCCAAAAGTTCAGTCAAAAGTTGTAGAAAGAACATTAATTAAAGATTGGAACGATACTGAGGAATTTGATTTATTTGATAGACGTTTACTTATAACCAGAAGAAAAAATCGAAGGGCTAAAGAACTGGTTAAATCAAGAATTACTCAAAATAAAAAATTAGAACAAGAAAAAATTATTTCCCCTTTTCGTAAAAAAGCTCTAATTGAACTTTCAAAAGGAACTAACTCCCAAGATAAAGCTTGGGCATTGCGTAATATTGCCATTCTTATGCTGAATGGTATTACATTCGATGGAATACAAATTAAAACTGAAAATGGAGTTAAAAACTAATGATTTCTTTCAAAGGCAACTTTACTCAATCAGCTGTAAATTCAAGTACTAATGAAAGTGCAGTTACTTTTGGTACTGATATTAAAAATTCAAATGTCTTCTTGAGTACAGATATAAAAGTTAAACCTGGTGTGGCATTCTCAAAATTAATGCTGGTATTAGGAAGAATAGTAAGGATGAGAGATGCTGGAGTAAATAAAGATCACTCAGCTTATCAGGAATGGGTTCAAGGCGAATACTTTAAAGAATTNCCNGGTTTTATGAGTTCACAATTAAAACAGCTTCCTAAATTAATAAAAGAAAGAGAAATACTTACGCAACAATTAGAATTTTATGATCAGATTATAAAAAAATTTAATTCAAATTATTTCCCCGAGCAAAGAAGGCGTTTTTGGAGTTGGCTTTATACACATAATAGAGATGCATGGTATGTTCTCGACCCAATAGTAAGTGTTCAGCCTGATGCGACATTTTTTGAGGCTTTTTCTCTAGATGAGTCAACTTATGCAAGAGTAGCTCTACCGCATGAGGCAACAACNGGTGAGAAAAACTTTAATTGTGGAACTACAAATATTGACTTTAGTACTTCTCTTGAAAGAGAACTTTCTAGAACTCGTTCATATCGACCACTGCATTTAACCGTTGGCAAAGATGCCGTAGAGTTTGATACTGGAATATCAAATACAATAGAGAAAAAAATTGATCTACCAGAAACTTGGACTAAGGGTTTGGTTGAGGTTCAGGCTGCCTTATCACTTGCACCTGTTGAAATTAATATTTCATCATTAGCACTTGCCGATGTACTAGGAAGATTAGAGGCCCAGCGAGAAAAGGAAGGACCAAGATCACTAATTTTTGAACTTATTCCAGATGAAAAACCAAAAGTAATTGTTGAACCTTGGGGGGACGTTTTCATAATGTCTGATATGCCTTTTAAGGGGGCAAAAAGCTCTAGAATTAAAGTATGGGGAAGAAGAAGGTTGAGAGTATTAAAAGAGATACTTCCTTTGGTAAATAATGTGAATGTCAGATTAATCGATTCTGGAATGCCTTCATTCTGGAGTGTAGAGATGGAAGGAATTCAATTAATAATAGGACTTTCTGGATGGACTAGTTTAGATTGGGCGGCTAGGGCGCGTTTTTCAGCGATGATACCAGCTGCTGAAGAATCCAAAGAAACAATGGAAAAAGCTGCATATTTTTTAAAAACAAATTTAATCATTGAGGATGGAGAACTTGCCAAATATTTAAATAAATCTCCAATGGAATCAAAAAGAATCCTTCAGCGTTTATGTTTATCTGGAACGGCAATGTATGATCCTGAGTTTAGGAAATATCGTTATAGAGAACTTTTCCCTGATTTAGATTTCGAATCTAAATCTCAAACTGGTATTGAAGAAATTAAAGGCATTGAGTTATTCAAAAGAAATGCAGTCAGAATTTCATCAGATAGTATTAATGAAAAAGAACGAACTATAAAAGCAACTGTTATTTCAAGAGAAAGGATCTGCTCTACTGTAATTAGTCGTGATATTGATAGTCGTATTACTCAAGCACAGTGTAGTTGTTCATATTTTAGATATCACAAGCTTAAACAAGGTCCATGTAGACATATCGTTGCATTAAGTCTTGCTGGAGAATAATATGAAAAATCAAGATACTAGTCTTAATCCTGAGTGGGCGAGAAGAATTAAGCAGGTTGGTATGCGAGCTTTTGAAGTTGAAGAAATGCTTCGTCTTGGATTCCTTGAGCCTAATGACTTAAATATTGAAGAGTTTGAAAAAGCAGCTTTAAATTTAAAGGATATAAGAAATAAGTTACAAAAAACTAATATCGAAATTGAGTCATTAAATAATGTTGANATTGCGATTGATAAAATAAGATCTAAAAGAATTAAAGATGTAAAGATAAAAGCAGAACTTAGAAAAAATAATAAAGAAAAAGAAAAAACTAGAAGATTAGAAGAGAATAAAATTAATCGTATTAATTGCCCAAATTTTCTTGGAAGAGAAGTTTCCAATAGACTTAAATTTATTGGCGGAGACGAAGAATTAGTTAAAAGAAATGGGTTGCCAAAAATTATTTCTTTTCTTGATTTGTCTTCAGCTTTGGGATTAGATCCTAAAGATCTTCAATGGCTTGTTTATAGCAGAGAAGATTCTTCTGTAGATCACTACACACGTTTTTATATTCCTAAAAGATCTGGAGAAAAAAGACTGATTTCTAGTCCAAAACCAATCCTTAGAAAAGCTCAAAGTTGGGTATTGAATGAAATTTTAGAAAAAATAAAATTACATCCAGCAGCTATGGCATTTAGGTCGGGAGTATCTATTCTAGATAATGCTTCATTGCATGTGAAAAAAGAAATAGTTTTACGTATAGATCTTAAAGACTTCTTTCCTTCGATAGTATTTCCCCGAGTCCGCGGTTTTTATGAATCACTGGGATATAACCCTGGAGTTGCTTCAGTTTTGGCATTACTTTGCACAGACAGTCCAAGAGTACTTTTGAAGCAAGATGATAAATCATATTTTGTTGAAGTAGGCGAAAGATGTTTACCTCAGGGGGCATGTACTTCTCCAAATCTTGCAAATTTAATATCAAATAATCTTGATAAGAGAATTTCTGCTTATNCAGAAAAATCTAAATGGATTTATTCAAGATATGCTGATGATCTTATCTTTTCAACTAAAGAAAAAATTAAAAATCCAAATGGTTTGATTAACGGTATTTCTAAAATAATTTCAGATGAAGGATTTATAGTTAATCAAAAGAAAACACGCATAATGCGGAAGTCAAACAGGCAAATAGTTACCGGTTTATTAGTTAATGATGAAGTAAGGTTAACTAAAAGAGACTTACATCGTTTCAGAGCATTTTTTCATAATTGTAAAATTAATGGAATAGAAAAAGTTTCTAATGAAATCGGAAAAGATGCTATGTCAGTTGCAAAAGGTTATTTATCTTATGTAAATATAATTTCACCATCTACTGCAAATAAGTTTCTTAATTTAAATCCTTGGTTATCAATTAATTAAATTATTTTATGGATGCCCTCTTTAATTTATAAAATTTTCTATTTTACTGACTGCAAGATCATCTAGATAATGTTTTGATTCAGCTATTTTTTTTTCTCATATAATTTTTTTTAGTAAGATTTTTACCTTTTTAGGTTTGTCTGAAAATTTTGTGAGTAAAACTGTTATTTTAATTTCATCAAACATGAATTCGTTTAAAAAAGTAATTACATCTATTTCTACCTCTTTTTTTATAAAATTAGCAATAATTTCTTCCCAGGTTATGTACGCTCCATCACTTGCAATATCCCCCCTATGAGGTACTGCTGATCTATATGGAAAGTTCAAAATGGCTGTCGCTCATCAGCATTTTAATATCTCTGTGGCCGCTGAAGCACTTATTTCNAGAGTGTACATTCCATAACTCCACATTTGGCTGATTGGGATATGCCTCAAATCATTGAATCTGAGATTATTGGAATCAATTATTGAATCTAGAACTAAATGAATATTGAATATTTTTAATAAATTATGAGTAATGCTTCTAATCCACTAGCTATTAATTATAAAAATTTAGGTGTTGCAAAACATAAAGAAGGTAAATATAAAGATGCATGTGAAGACTATCTTAGATCAATCGAAATAGATCCAAATGATAGTGAAACGCATTACTTTATGGGTTTATCTTTAAGTGAACTTGAAAAATATAATGAGGCAATTGAAAGATTCAATAATGCCATAAAAATTGATGATGGAAAAACTACAATCTATTATTTTAATCTAGCCTTAACAAAATTTAAATCAAAAGATTTAGAAGGGGCTGAAGAGGATTATTCTAAATTTATTGAAAATGATTTAAAACTAAGTGAATCCAATTATTTATATTTAAGAGCTTATTTTGAGAGAGGTAATATTAGAAGAATNAGGAATGATGTGATACGCGCAATTTTGGATTGGTCTTATGTTATTGAGCATGTCAAAAGATTTGATCCTGATGAAAGAGATATTCATCTTTATTATCAAGTATCAGATAAATTAGGAAGAGAACGTATTTCTGATTTAAAAACTCATGAAGAATTATGCAAATTATCTACTTTAAATAAGATAAATCTTTTTGAAAATCCTGATATATATAAAGAATGGATGGAATCAGACTATATGCCTGAGGTATTAAAGAAAGGATTTAAAAGAAATGGACAAAGATTTAAAAATTAAAAAGGCTTTTTGATATTTTTTATAAAACTATGTTTTCAGAAAAAGAAATCTTCCAAAGATTAGAAAGTAAATTTTTAAATACATCAATGGCTAATGTATTTGCAGCTTTTAAAGCTAATAATATTGATGTAGCATTATTTATTGATGACGGTCCATGTCCTGATGTAGATACTTTAGAAAATGGAAGATTTGCCTATATTACGATCAGTGATTTTTATAAANTTTTTAAAAATAATATAGTAAATATTTCATATGGAATTGGTTATGAATTGGATTGGGTTGAAAGTTATACTGCCCAGGCAAATGAATTAAAAAAATTAGAAAAATTTATTATTAAAACTTGCGAATATTATGATTATCTATTTATTGAAAGTTATTTAACTGATGTTGATATAGGCATGTTAGGAAATAAAATCTCATTTAAATCAAATTTCAATTTCAAATCATTATTTTTAAATTCTGAGGTTAAAGTCTTTGAAGAGTTTTTAAAAAATTATTTCAAATAACATATTTATATACTTGTAAGTGCAAATAGTTTTTTAAATATTCCAGTAATAATGTATATGAAAATTTAAGTTGTTTAATATCAAAATCTTTTTTACTTTTTAAAAAATTTCTATATGAAGATTTTTCACCAAATCTCCCTGCAGAACCAATAATAGTTATTGTTTTTTCGAGTTTATTTATAGCCTCTTCAAAATTTTCTAATTCATAATTACATAGTCCTTGTAAATAATACAAATAAATAAACTCCTCTGAATCAGAATCAAAATAATTTGAATCCTCTTGTTTTGATTCATTTAATATTAATATACAATTTTTAAAATAAAATTCTGCAATATTTAAATCATGTAAGGCATGTTGAAAATTTCTTAATTCATATATGCATAAACTTTTTAAGTAGTATTTATTTGCCAAATAAAATGTAATATCAAACCTTTCATTATTTGTTTTTGGACTAGAATTTTTACAAAATTTTATGCCTTTATTTAAAAAATTAATTGATTCAGTATATTCCTTCTTTTTATATCTATAACAACCATTGATTAAATAAAATAAATCAGCCTCAGAAGATTTATTAATAAATTTTAGAAGTGAATTTAATTTAGATAAATTATTTGATAAAAAACTATATTTTACAGATATATTCCAAATNTANCTTTCAAGTTCTGGAAATTTATTTTTGTTATATAAATGTTCGATTAAATTTATATGTCCAGAAAATCTTTTTATACGGATTAAATTTTTTTCATAAAGTTTTTTATCTTCTTCATATGGAAATAAAAAAAAGTTTGTAATGAAATTATAATCAACAAAACCAAAGCCAATAATTAAATCTTTTATTTCTTCAATTATTTTTTGTTTATATCCTTGTGAATTTAGTTGACTAGATTTATGAAAATCTAATAAACATTCTGCAAGTGGGAATGAATATAACTCTTGTTGGTTCTCTTCTCTTTTAATATCGAAACAAATTTCTTCTCTTTCTATAAGTTTTTTTTTAGTTAAACCTCTTAAAAAATAAGCGTCAGCATTACTTTCATTTATATANACTTNCTTTATTTAAATAATGAATTGCATACATAAGATGATCATTATCAATGCAATCACATGCATATTCAAAAAAATCATCTTCTAGTTCTTCCGAATTTTCATATCTTTCTATTAAATAATCCATTATCAAATTCTATAAGGATAAATTTCTGAATCTTGTAAATTGAGGTTCAAAAAGTAATTTAACAGTACCAACAGGGCCATTTCTATGTTTACAAATAATTAGTTCAGATATTCCTCTATCAGTAGTTTCTGGATTGTAGTATTCATCTCTGTAAAGCATTGCAATAAGATCTGAGGTGCCTTCAAGAGATTTAGTTTCTCTTATATCTCCCAACATTGGCCTTTTGTTATATCTATATTCAATAGTTCTATTTAGCTGTGATGCCACAAAAATTGGGACATCTAGTTCA
>FUFK010042507.1_pt1 | contig 12166 bp, 27 predicted proteins | sample 1021851 | NCBI WGS metagenome assembly FUFK01 (sample SAMEA51879418, study PRJEB19060) | metagenome
AAGATGTAGATTCAGAATGGGTTAAACGACTAAGCAAAGCAGACAAAAAACTAATTCAGAAAGATTTAAAAAAATTTAAAAAAATTTAATTATGAAAATTACTAAAAAACTATCAGAGCTAGATACAGAAAATCTAAAATGGAATATATCGGTAGCAATGTTTAAATCGCCTTTTTACTTTGCTAATGGTAACAAAAGAAAGAAGCCAAATTTAGAAAACGATAACTTTAGTCATTACTTTTGGTGTCGAAATTATGGTTTGAGTGATGAGGATACCTCAAAATTCTTAGATGAGTATATGAGGGAAGAGTATTTTAAAAAGAAATTTATCCCAAGAGTAGAAGAACAAATGGAAGAATTTATAGCTGAAAAAACAAAATGAACATTCCAAACTCACTAAACAATCACTTTGAAAGTGTATTTTTAAATGCCAAAACACCAAGCAAAAATTACAAATTAAACTTATATGAAACCACCACCAAGAAAAACAGAGGACGAAATGACAATGAAAGAATTGCGAGAGCATAAAAGAATTCAAGAGGCAGAAGCCGAAGCAGAAGCAATGGAGACAGAAGCTAGGCAACAATCTCTTGATACGAGAACAGATATACAGAACAGACTTATCGGTATTGTAGAACAAGATATTCGTATCGTTAAATGTAAGATTGATGATAAAAAAGAATTATATTANAAGTACGACACCGAACACGACTTTGTTGATGAGTTAGAAGAGTTGTATGGAGAGTTAGGCAAATTACTTGCCAAGCGAGATGGTTTAAGAGCTTATGCTTTCAATATGCCAATGACCACACATACAGAGAGCAGAGATTGGAATTTTAGTCACGCTTATCACGAAGCTACAAATCAGTATGAGGATTTAAGAAATGCTGATGTAAAATTCTATCCGTTTTAATTATGAGACAATTCAAACCAAAAGAATCAGAAGAGCTATCAAAAAGTGGTGGTGTGAGCCGATATTCTTACAGAGAGCGTCAAGCATATCACGCTGAAAAGCGTATGTTAGTCCGTAGGAATGAAGCATTAAGAGAGAAACAAAAGAAAATTCCACCACAAAAATGGTTTGAGTAGAATAATTTACAAACAATATTATAATGTATTACAAATTACAAAACAATGATTTATAAACAATTTAAAAAAATTATAAAAAATTTATTAAAATTTCTGCTTCAAGCAGTAGCCCTAGTATTAGGCTTTGCCCTCAATCTAGCGAAACTTATCGGACAATCCTTACTCAAAGCACTCGTAGAATACGGAGATATGCGACTCAAACACCGAGAATTACTGTATAAACAAGACATAAACCAACGATTGTACAAAGATGAGACAGATGATATACTATATAGAGAAAGAAAGGAAAAAGAATAATGTGGAGTAAAATGGGAATGAATGGGGAACTGCCCCACTTTGCTATATAAAATATGTTGTTCGGTAAGATATTATGAATAAAGATTTAAGATATTGGGTAGGATATATTACTACTATTATATGTGGTGTTGTTTTGACACCTATTTACGCTATAATTATAACACTCATAAGGAGTATTACATTTATTTGGGAGTTATTATATGACATATTTACATTTATGCCCAAGGCAGTATTTGAATATGACAAGACATATTTAAGGAAGTATTGGGAAGCAGAACTAGAAAGAATAAACAAAAAATTTAAGGACAATTAGCCGAAATTTAAAAAAATTTAATTAAATTTAAAAAAATTTGGGGCATTCTGAGAGGGTTACAAAATCGCTCGCCAAACNAAAAAAATGCCAAATATCGCTTGACAATGTNTANAAAGCTAAATATGGTACTACTATGGAATCTATAATCTTTATAATAATCGGAATAATTTGGGGGCTGACTTGCTAAATTTAAAAAAATTTATTAAAATTTGCCACCGAATCTTTACGAGACCAAATATGGCAATCGGTTGTCTTGTCGCATCAATTTTGTTCTTCGTTGTGGGTAGCACACAGAACGCAATTTTTCTTGCCGTAATCGCAAACACCTTTCTGAACCTAGCAAAACAAAAAAATTAGTTAGACCAAAATTTAAAAAAATTTAAATAAATTTAAAAAAAAAGTTGACATACATAAAACTATCTCTATATTGGGTAGTATGAAAACATTAAACAAAGACGGCACACCTCGTAAAAAAGGTAGTGGAAGAAAGAAAGGGGCAAACTCATTTGCCAATGTAACACTAGCAGACTTAGAGAAATTTTGTGGGTCAGCTACTGCGATACCTGTATCAAGGGTATGGCTTGAGAAGATTGGGGCAGAAGTAACGACTGAAGCAAAGGTTGTTGTTGAAGCTCTTAAAGAAGTAAAAAATGAAGTTGCTGAGTTAGATGAAAAAATTTCATTTAAAGTACACAATTTTGTTGACACCGAATAACATATAATTCATTATCCGTATTATGAAAACTACCACATATCAAAACCTCGTAGGTCAGAACGAAGTAAAAAAACAACTGACATTCTATNCAGAAGCACAAAACAAAACAGGTGTTGCACCATTCTTAATGTTGAGTGGGGCAAAGGGCTTGGGTAAGACTGAGTTCGCCAAGCGTTACGCTTCTAGTCTCAAGAACCAAGATGGCACTACTCGTGCTTTCCTTGAGGTCAACTGCTCCACTATCAAGAACGCTAATTCATTCTTCGAGCAGATATTCCTACCTATCGTAATGAATAATGAGATTACTATNTTGTTTGATGAAGCTCATATGCTTCCAAAGGATTTAGTCAATGCTTTCCTTACTATATTCAATACTGAGAAAGGTAGCTATAAAGAATTTCATCACGCAGAACAAATTTTTGCGTTTGATTTCAAGAAACAGAATTTCATCTTTGCTACTACTGAGATGGACAAACTGTTCCCTCCGTTCAAAGACAGACTGACTATCGTGGATTTCCGTCCGTATTCAGTCGAGGAGTTGGGGCAGATTGTCGGTCTTATCGCATCAGAGATTAAGTTCGGTGATGGTGTTTTGGAGCAAGTCGCAGAGACCACTCGTGGCAATGCTCGTTCAGCAGTTATGAGAACCAAAGAGATTATGTTGTATTGTGAGAGAGCCAATCAGAATACATANGACNTAAAGGATTGGAAAANNATGNGTGGTATCCTNGACATNAAACCTCTTGGATTGTCCAACCTAGAAGTCGAGCTTCTCAAGATTCTCCAAGAGCGAGGTAATTGTTCGTTACAGATGCTATCAGCAGTAACAGGTATGAGCAGAACTGCAATCCAAAAGGAAGCCGAACTTTATCTTCTGAAGCGTGGGCTAATGAAGATAAATGGTCAGCGTGAGATAAGTGGTAAAGGTATGAATGTCTTAGAAAAGATGTAGGTATGTTGTCATAAAACTAAAAATTAGAGTCGGCAGGGTGCGAGCGAATTCATCTCAAACAATACCTGCCGATTCTTTTTTTATGCAAATAAGCCACCAAATCGTCACCAAATCAAATAAGAGCGTAATAAGACATATAACCACATTAAACATATTATCAAGTTCTGGAAGTAAAAAGTCATAAGTCGTTGAATATCAACAAGTTGCGGCGCGCGCCTACCCCCCCGGCGCAAGTCGTTGATTACCAAGCACTTACGAATGTCAAGCACAAATTTAAAAAAATTTAAAAAAAAACTCGCCCCTCAGTTTTTTGAGAGGCGAGTCGTAAAGCCTTGGCTAGGAAGCGTTTAAGACCAAGGGCAAAGAATCTTTTGTCCTCATCTCACGAGACTTAGCGTAAGTGTCAAGCACAGAGTGAAGCGAGGCTGAACGCTTTGCCGTGTTCGTGAGGTTGCCACGATACACATTAGTGAAAGCGTTAGACAGAGACCAAAGGTTGCGAAGCTCGAAGTCCTCGTGTTCGGGTGCGTGCCATTGGTTGACAATGTCAGTCACTTGAGTTTTGGAACACGCACCATTGCGAAAGCCACGCACGATTAAGTCGTGTGCGATTCTGTCGTCAATCTCGGTTGCCATATAAGAATCAATACGCTTCTCGGAAGTAATCCAAGAATTGCAAAGCTGACCGATAGCACCACCAAGCAAGGACGGCAAGTCACGCATGATGTGCGTGGTGTGCTTACGACCCAACACGATTTCATTATTGAAAATCATATTGGTGCAAACAAAAGGTGCATCGCCTGCACAGACCATCGCACGAGACGATTTATCGTGTGAGTTGCGAAGCCCAAAGATTGTGCCAACCTCGGCATCGTGCTTGCGAGCGATACCTTTCACTTGGAACAAGCCGAAGTAGCGTTGCCCATAGCGATGCAAGGTGTGATGCTCTTGAACGATGTCAAGATTTGGTGTGTTAGCGATAGCCGAACGAAAGTCCTTTACAAGACCATCGTGAGAAACAGGTTGCCATTGTTCAGTAGCCTGTGGTGTTGCAACTTTCTCAACATCTGAGAAGTCGCTTGCCTCGCCTGCACATACACGCAGGTCGAGTAGTTTTGGATTTAGTATGTTAACCATACATAAGAACATAGACTATTTGATGTGATTGTCAACTAATAAAACAAAAAAAAGTAAAAAAAGTTTGCTGTAAGATTGGCACGCTTCTTGTATAAAAACACCCCTCGAATTACGTAAGTCGTTGATTATCAACGAGTTGCGGCGGCCCCCGGGCCCGCGCGCCGCAAGTCACTGACTATCAGTCACTTACGGAACGCGAAAAAAAGTTTTATTTTTTGCTTGACTTACTCGCCCTCAATGATAAGGTGCGGTCGAGATTTGTACCAACCTCTAAGGATTGCGGAAGTCCAATTTTTTGGCTCACTGTCGACCCACGACCTTGGCTTCTTTTCGTATAAAAGAATTTCGTTTGCAACACGAGTTTTCTTTTCCTGTAAGGTTTCTTTTTTAAATGGTAGTTTATTTTTTTTCATTAGCATATATTATTGTAAGTATTATTATTGTTATTGTAAGTATAAAGATTATTTGCATTCTAAAACAAAACCNGTTTCGTCTTTTTTGGCAAGCCCTTTCTCGACCAAGCCAACAATTTTATTTTGTCCGTCCAAGAATCTCAAGTCCGTTTCGTCTCCGTCAATCACTTCACGACCTTGCCAAGATTTTGGCAAACCATCACGAAACACACAAGCGATATTTGCTCCCAACGAAAGCAATTTTTTTGTTTCGTTATCGTTGCATTCACTTCTTGAAAATGTTAAGTGATAATTTTTCGGCAACTTTCCGTTTAGGTATTTTTCAACTCGCTTTACTGATTTAGTATAATCATAAAATTGAACATTAGGAAAAATTTCCATAAGTTTAACTCCGTTGAATTTTTGAGATTCCCAAGCTATATCGCTAGTTAAGTTTAGACGAAAGCAAGGTTTCATATTTTTCTTACTAGCTAACTTTATTGCATTGCCAATCTCTTTAACAAGTTGACGCATAAAATTTTCTTTGTCGTTAAAGAATCTTTTTGTTTTGGCAATTCGTGATTGTTGAACATTAGAGAATTTTCCTCTGCCTGCCGTATTTAAGCAAGCCTCTGCACAACCTTTAGAAGCCCAAGCACAAGCATTATGCCCACTCAAGTTAAAAGGTGCAAGGTGTAAACCAAAAGTGATAAAGCCAAGTTTTTCTCCTTTGATTGTTTTAGCGTTTCCGTTATTAAGTAGTTTAGTCATAGTTTATATAATGGTAGAAAAGTTAAGCCTTGTCAAACCAAAAGAAAAGAAAACAAACAAAACTTTTGATTCGACAAGGCGACTACGATAACAACAATTAAATGAGTTTAAAGTCTTTGATTCGAGACTTGTAAAAAGAGCGAACACCTCCGTCTTTGAAGCTAGAAGCAAAAGAGTAAGTGTTGAACATATCGCCAAAGTCCTCAATGAAATTCATATCTATATAGTAAGTACCTAACTCACCATCAGNAGTTTTCTTTGAGTAAACAATTTTAGCCATATTTTTACGCTCGAAAGCCCTACGAAATGCAAGGCGAATTTTTTGTATTAAGTTTAGTTTCATAATTTTTTCTCCGTTAAGATTTTCAATTTTAGNTTTATAAGATAGCTTATTTTTTNNCAACTGTCAAGCCCTTATTTAAAGATTTTAAGATTTGTTCGCTAACGATTTCGCAAGCTCTTCTTTGGCTCTTAGTTAAGCCTNNCTTNTCNAANCCGTTTTGTTGTTCGATAACATCAGCCAACCTTGCCACAAGAAAGATTGCGTCGTTTAAGTGAGTTGCTGTTATTTTTTTCTCTCCATAGGAAAGAGCTGTATCAATCAATTTATGTTTGTATTCTTTAATCATTGTCATAGTCTATAATATAAACCATCGCCAAATATTTGTCAAGGGTAATAGTAAAAAAATTTAAAAAAAAATCGTGTGGTAAATCGTTGATAATCAAATAGTTACGTAATAATAATAAAAGTCAAGCAAAAAAAATAAAAAAAAAGTTTTGTTACGTAAGTCGTTGTTATTCAAGGAGTTGCGGCGGCGGGCTAGCCAAGTGCCGCAAGTCGTTGACCTGCAGGCACTTACGTGATTAGTAGCCACACGTACCTCGGTAGGGTTCGTCCGCCCACGTACACTCTTCGAGGCGAGCGAGGTTGACGTCCACGCCATCTTCACGCTCGGCGTATGCTTCAGCCATAGCGTCAAGTTCAGCGTCAGAATGATTTGCCCAAGGGTCGAAAGAGACAGTAGCCTCTTGATTGTCGTTAGTATTATTATTGTTAGCCATAATTACAGTATGNATTATTTGATTTTATTGTCAAGGTTTTTTTAAAAAAAAGTTATTTTTTTTCTAAGTTGTTGTATATCAGTGGTTTGCGGCGAGGGGGAGGCCCGCGGTCGCAAGTCCCTTACCCCCAAGGACTTACGACACGGAGTCAGCTCAGACTGACTCGGCTATGACAACAATTAAAACATGTAAGAGATGACTGCTTGAACAATGTCAAGTTTATTTATGGCAATTCCTGTGACTGCCGTTATGCAAAGAGCAACGATTGTGAATCTGTCAATAATTAATTTCATTTTTTTTATTCTCCGATTGGGTAGCCTTGGTCTTTCCAAGTTTGTGTTTGAATTTTTTCTCGCTCGATTTCTCGGTCGAGTCCTATCATTAAGCAGGCGTAGCCTACTGCAAGCATTACTAGTGCTGAAAGAATGTAAATTTTTGTTTCGTTATTCATAGTTTTAGTCTCTCATTGAGTAAGCGATTGCTTCGCTTGTTTTGTTTTTGTTTTCGTTCCACTCGTTAATGACTGCAATGTCATCAATCTTGCAACGAGCGATTGCGTCGAGTGTTTCGCCCTCGCAAAGTCTTGTACCATTTTTGATGCAACGCTCCTGCAACCAATCTGCCATTTTACCGAACGCTTTATCCTCTGCTTCTAAAGAATCATAACGCTCAAGACAATGAGTGTATCCTCTCCAAGACTCAAAAGAAAACTTTGTTGTTTCCTTGTATCCGTCTGCTTTAAAGCCAACGAACTTGCATACTTCACCCTTTACAGGATAGAAGCAACCGATTTCTAATGTGTTATTTGATGTTGTCATATTATTAAAGTAAGATATTTTTTGTTAGTTGTCAACAGTTATTTTACATTTTTATAAAAAATTCTGTGGATTTCTTTTTGTTGTTCGGTGGTTAAACCTTTGATAGTTAAAAGCTCAGTTGAGAACTTGCCGACATTCAACTTGTGAGNTGTCTTTGTTGGTTTTGAGAATATCTTTTTAATTGTTATCATACTATCTAATCTAACGGATTTATGAGTTCTGTCAAGTGTGTATTTGAAAGATTTGCAATTTTTTTCAACCAATTTCTAGCTTTGCAAGGCGTTAGTCCACCGATTACATCTCTAGTAATTTTTCTGTGATAGACTAAATTTCCATCGTAAAGCAATCCAAGCTCGAAGCCGTAAGACATATCGTGATTGATGATTGAAGCACCGAAGCCGTTCGGAAACTTGAAAACCTTTTGCCACCCGTTGAGGTGTTCGACTTTGCGAAACTCACTTTCGTGAGTTCCGTCAAAAGTTATTTTGTTGAATTCGTCTATTGGGTACATAGTGTGTTAAAGTCTCCGTCTACTTGGTTAGGGTCAAAACTTTCGGAAGAGTCAACGACTTCGCCTCCAAAGTAAATTGTCCAATTGGGTTGTTTAAATGCATACTTGTATGCGTCGTTTAAACCTTTGCGAGATTTGANAAAGAACTCGACATAGTATNTGTCGTTNCCGTGNTCGTCAGATTCAGTAGTGATTACTGAGTATTGAGATTTATTATTTGTTATTGTCATACTATNAAACATAAGNACTTGATTCGGTNATGTCAACCCCTAAATGAAAAAAAAGTAAAAAAACTTTGCACACACAAACCCCCCCATTTTATAAACTTTTTGAGCAAGCAAAACACACAAACGCGCGGGGGGAGGGTTTTTTAAATCTCCCAGCCAATTTTCAGTATACGAATTATTTTGGGGGCAAAAAAATCCGAAGCCTTATTTTTCTATAACGTTTAGTCTTTCTTTGGCGAATCCTAATTCTATTGCTTTTTTGTTATACGCTAGAGCGGCTTCTTCTTCTGAGCTGTAATATCCTAGGTTGATAATTTTATAGTCAAGCGTTATTCTACTATGGTAGCATTTATCTTTTTTTGCTCTTTTATCAAATGTTACCCCTAAGTATTTACTTGTCATCCCTTTACGTTTCGGTTTTCTGGCTGCCCTCGTGTTTTGAATCTTTGTAAGCATTCTTAGATTGCTTAAATCATTGTTTGATTTGTTACCATCTATATGGTCAACTTCAAGATTTGGGTCGAAATCATCTAAAAAAGCTTCTGCTAAAAGTCTATGAACCATAATTGATTTAGCTTTACCACTTTTATGACTAATGAATACAAAAGGGTATTCTGGGTCTTTTTTAGCAAATTGAGCTAAAAATTTGCCTCCATACTTTCTTTCATATTCTACTTTAGTTTTTGACAGTGTGACTTTTCGGGTATACTCTTCTAGATACACTCTGCCATCTTTATATATTCTTAAATTGAGACCGCATTTTTTTAATACTTTGTATTCCATTATTATGTTATAATATAAAAGTCGAAAATGTCAAGCTTGATATTCTGCAAATCATTGAAATTTTTGCATAAATGTGCGAAACAGTATGTAAATTGTGTAAATAATTTAATATGCCCGAAAATCCCAGACAAATAGAAAATGAATTTAAATTGGTGACTGACACTGCTTTATTAACCACTGGTTTTAATGCTAGGATTGGGGCTTTGGCAGATGATTTTCTAGTTTCAGATAGTCAAAACAATCACGCACTTTCTAAGCTAGTAAAAGAATTTAACAGACATCTTGATAATCTGGGCTTAAGTAGTAATATTGTTGGGGCTGTTGATGCTGGCTTTTTACCAACAAACATTGCTGAGGATTTCTTGGGAAGTGTAACTACCATAGGGACAAATGATTTCCTTCGTTTAGAAAATAATTCTTTTGTTTTTCAAGAAAATGGATTTAAGATAATACTAGAACAAGACATATAAAATGGCGGACAAAAAAATATCAGATCTTAATTCATATACTAATTATAAATACACTGGAGACAATCTCTTAATTGTTGACGCAGAAAACTCTGAAACAAAGAAAATAGATGCCTCCGCTTTTTTTAATAATATTAGTGGCGACGTCCAGTGCTCGGGTATTATAAAATCAAACAGAATTAATGTAAACCAAGGAAAATTGTATGTAGATAATGGCGCTGGCAACGAATTTGTTAAAATTGGCGCTTATGGAACAGGTTCTTTCTTTGGCACCCCTGGATCAAACAATGGTACAGTTTATACCTTGGGTGTCGGAGGCGGCGGCAAAATAATTGAATCAGAGAGGGTGACAACATCAGCAATAAGTGGAAGCGGCTACTTAAATTTAAATACAAAACCCAAAGCACTTATTGATGCTCCAGGAAGTGGCAAAATTATTCTACCTACCGAAATTTATGTAATGCAATCTTATAATAGTGGAGATCCAGCAAATCATACAACAAATAGGACTGGGGTTGGAGACTGGTCTACTGGAAACAATGTAAATGCATTTGTGATTAATACTTATCAAAGTGGCTTTAGTGGAGCTAAAAATATATTCGCACAATTTCCAGGCGATTCAGCAAGAAAACCAGAAACATTTGTATCTTACAGAGGCACAAGAACAACAGCACATGATATTGTTAGTTTTTTTAACAGACCAGTATGTATAAGCGCCACAACTGCAAATGAATTTACGGGTGTGAATCAAGTTCCAGCTGGAAAGCATTTTATTAAAATAAAATATTCCATACTAGAGGGTAACGCAGACTTTAGACAAATTTCTAACTTGAAGGTTGTTAATGAAAATATACTAGGAACTGGAACTTGGACTTTTGATGCTACAAATTAACCATTCCAGTGTCGGATAACTCCAGCAATAATAAAAAAACAAGTCAACCACATCACAAACCTATCAATGGCTCTACCATATAATGCAAGTTTTGCTTGTTTAACAGGTAAGATGGGCAAGTCTGGTTTATCCTCATCAGCATCGGCTATGGGGTAATCAATTATTCTTGCTATTATCTTTTCTAGTTTGTTGTACACGAGTTTTGCTCCAATCTATAGTGTCATAGTTGTCTTTGTACTTTTTGTCGTTGTATCCCTTTTTGGGCTCCATTCCCTTACCCATAATTTTCTAAATGACACTCCCAAGATTCTTTGACTAATTCTTCATTATCAAATGTTGATTTTTTCTCATGCCACTCTGGATTGAGCCAAGCGACTCTGGCGTGATAACCTTTTCCTACAGTATCTATATAATCTCCATCATATTCTAGTTTTTTACCATTATAATAGACGTCTTGGATAATTTCTCCAAAATCTGTCTCTACAACACTAGCTGTAAGTTTTGTTGGATCAAATTCTTCTGCTTCCAGTTGCCAGTTACCAAAAATACCTTTTTCTGCGCCATGAAAAATTAAAACTGGAGTGGGGCCAATATCGGAGGAGTCTGTTGTGTAAGCTTCGCGACTCATGAAACTATGTACTTCAACCTCATCATCAATTTCTATTTCTTTTTCTCCTTTGATTTCATAGACGGTAAAATTAGAATCTGCATACATTCCATGAACATGCTCTAAATCAGCATCATCATACCAAGTGTCTTCGACTTCTTCTATTAAGTCTATTTCATCTTCATCTTCCCATTGTTCGACAAAATCGGAATCTTTTGTACACATGGCGAATTCTCCACCATATCCTACTGCTTCAATTTTAAATTTTTTACTCATTTTTTAAATTTCTATTTATAGCCTCATTTATTTTAGGCGTAACCAAACGACCAACGTGTTCATTAAATACCATGGGGCCAGATGAGCGACCATATATTTTTCCTACGTTGTTTTTAAATTGGGTTCTTCCTTTTAATGTTTTTTTAGCCATTAAGTTGTTTTTTAATTAATTCTTTTGCTTTATCTATGGCCGCATTTCTAGCGATAAAAGCGTCGATAGATTTAGGCTCTGAAGATTTAAGTCTTTGATACGCCCAAGCTGTTTCACTTATAAGCATATCTAAAACTATTTCAATTTTTTTGTTTATTTCGTCCATTTATACATAATAAAAAGAGCCGCCCCTAATTCAAGAGGCGGCCCAGCTAATTTTCTATTTAATTTGCTTGGCTTTACGCCATGCAGTCCTATGATAAGATATCCAACTCATAAGGGCTTTTTCAAAACCGATATCTTTACCAGCTTTTTCTGATTCGAGCCACTTATGTTTTTCTATCTCATCACGTTCCGCCATGTATTGTTTAAAAACAGAATTCTTATTCACTAGATCTCTAGTTTGTAGTCCATCTGTTAGTGCATAATATAGCCAAGCGCTTGCTTTATCTGGATACATCATAACAACATATATTACAGTAAAAATGATAAAAAGTCAACAAAAAGTGTAAATAATTTCAAATGGCTAAAAAAGACGATCTAACCCCAAAAGACGCAAAAGAAATAATAAAAAAATTTCTTGAGCCCCCATATAATGCAGAAGAAATAAGATTAAAGGATGATGTCCGTCTTGTGCTAAAAGGTGAAGGCAGAGATTACGAAGGAGATGACGATGAGGAAGAAGAGGGTGACAGCCCCGAAAATA
>FUFK010057643.1_pt1 | contig 12164 bp, 12 predicted proteins | sample 1021851 | NCBI WGS metagenome assembly FUFK01 (sample SAMEA51879418, study PRJEB19060) | metagenome
TTTTTATATTATAATAATAATGGAAATTTTGTTGAACTTGCGAAAGATTATGCTGTTGATGATACCTTTCAAAACGGCCGTGGAACTGCGCTAAGTGATATTTATTATAGAGGTAGATTAGATATATTAACTTCAAATTGGGAAGGGCCTCATCGAGCATTTGTTTTAAAAAATGATAAGTTTGTAGACATAGCTGACAAACCATTTAGCGCCCCATCGAGAATTAGAACAGTAATCTCTGCTGATTTTGATAATGATGGTTATGACGAAGTATTCATGAATAATATTGGCGAGCCAAATAAATTATTTAAAATTTTAGATAATGGTGAGTTCAAAGAAATAAATATTGGAAATGCTTTAGAAACTAATGGATTAGGAACAGGAGCAGCAGTAGCTGATATAGATGGTGATGGAATACTTGAGCTTTTAATATCTCATGGAGAATCTGGTTATCAGCCTTTAACTTTATATAAGGCAAATTTAAAAAAAAATAATTTCTTAAGGATTAAGCCAATTAATATGCACGGTGCTCCAGCAAGAGGTGCTACTGTAACTCTTGTTTCAAATTTAAGAACTCATTCTAAAACAATAGATTCAGGCTCAGGATACTTGTGTCAAATGGAGCCAGTGGCACATTACGGAATTCGAAAAAATGANAGAAATATTAANATTNTNGTNACTTGGACAAATGGAGAAGAAAACACTTTTGAAATTAATGAATTAAATAAAACATTGGAAATTAAACAAAATAATTAATGTTTTTATGAAAAAATTTTTTTTTATAATATTTACTGTATTTTTAGTTTTTTCTTATAATACAAGTTTAGTAGCACAAGAGAGAAATTATTATCAAGAGTTAGTAAATGAATGGAGTAAAATATTTCCAGATAGAAATAGAAACGCTGCTGGTCCAAAATTTTTTAAACATATATTAAATAAAGACATTACTTATCAAGAGTTTGTAGAGTTTAATAAACTTTATTGTGCTGTATCTGGTTCTTTAATAGATCCTAATGCTGATCCTGAAAAAGTATATTTACAAGAAGTTGGTACAAATAAAAAAATTTGTGGGGATTATTACAGATGCTGTATTCCATGTTCTTGTGATGTAATGAAATATTCAAAAGTTGANAAAATGAAACATAAATTTAAAGATNTNGAAAAAGAGTTTTATGTTTTAACNATTAAAAACCCNTGTGGTAAAAAAAATTTTCCNAANCAAGTAAATAGAGATTANTTTTGTGATGGTGAAAGTTTATCAAAAGATCAAGTTGTAGAACTAAATAACAGGCTAGTGATTGGATTATTCCATCAAGCTAAATCTTGTGATAAATCCGAAATTGTCAAAATAGATAATCATCAAGTGACTGGTTTATTTTGTGAATTTAGAAACAATAAGCCTGATGAACAATTGCAAAGTGGGATGGGAGATATTTTTATTAAATTGGCAAGATAAATTTAGAAAAAAAATGAGTAAAGAAAAAAATATTAAAACCTATGAACTTTTTAAACAAGATAGATTTCTTGGTATTCTTGTTCACTTATTGACTGGATTAGGAATTGTTGCTGGTTTTTTTGCTTTAATTGCTGTGATGAATAATAACCAAAAAGCAGCTTTTCTTTGGCTTGGGTTTGCATTTTTAATAGACAGTGTTGATGGAACTTTAGCTAGAAAATTTAATGTGAAAAAAAATTTACCACATATTGATGGTAAAATGCTAGATAGTATAATTGATTTTTTTAACTATGTTATAATACCATCAGTAATGATTTATTGGTTTAGGTATGTACCAGACCAGTTTATTTTATTAATTCCTGTAATTTTGATTTTTATTTCTATTTATTCTTATGTGAATTTGAATATTTTAACAAATGATAATTACTATAATGGTTTCCCAGCTATTTGGAATGTAATCGTACTTTACTTTTATATTTTTGGCACCAGCCAAAATTTTAACTTAGTATTTTTAATTTTATTAATATTATTAAAATTTTCTCCTTTAAAATGCATTCATCCTTTAAGAGTTAAAAAATTTAAAAGTTTATCAATTATTTTTGCAATATTTTGGTTCATTACTTCAATTTTGTTAATTTTAATAAAGGATTTAAACATAAACCCAGTATATGAGGTTTTCTTAATGTTTTTATGGGTTGTTTCAAATATTTATTTTATATCTGTAAGCATATTTAAAACTTTCAAAAATTAATTATTTTAATTAGGGAGCCAGGAATTATAGAGTTTATTTTTTTTATCTATTGGAATTTCAATTGTTTTATTTTGTCTTGATGAAGCATAGACTGCGGTGACAAATTCTAAAGAATTTCTAGCGTCCGTTAAGGTTACCTCATCACTAGGCAAACCATTAAGTTTATTTGCTATTTCCTCAAACATACCAGCATACCAGGATTTAGTTTGTTTTACTTTAGATAATACATCTTCAATTTGACTTTGTGTTATTGGTGCTCTTGGTAAAAAAGTCCACTCATCATCAGCTGGGCTATAGGGTTTTTCAGGAGAAGCAGCAGACTCAGCAGTTAATCCCTCAAAACAAAATCTAAGTCTACTAGTGTTGTTTGCAGCACCCAATGTAATAGAACTTGTAACAAGAGCTCCAGTTTGCATTTCAATTGAAAGAGCAGCACAATCCTCAACCTCAATATCATTTACTCTAGTCGTTAGTTTTGCAAAAACATTTGATACAGGACCCAGGATCATACTAACTAAATCATGAATATGAATAGAGTGACTTAAAATTGCTCCACCTTGTTCACCTTTCCAGGTTCCTCTCCATGGTTTTGAATAGTAATCTTTTCCTCTATTCCAGTGAGTTTCTAAAGATGCAACCAATGGTTTTCCTGCCAAACCAGATCTGATTAATGCTTTTAACTTTGAAAATCCTAGACCATATCTATATTGAAATACTGGAAAAATAATTTTACCAGTTTCTTTGCTAATTTTTTCTAATTCATCCACTTCTTTAAGACATGAGACTAAAGGTTTTTCACAAATTACATGTTTTCCAGCCTCCATAGCTTTTTTACAAGAAGAAAAATGTAAGTGAGGTGGAAGACAAATATCAATTATATCAATTTCTTTAACTTTTAATACATCTTCAAAATTAAGAGAAACTTTTGTTTCTGTATTTGACTTTAATATTTTATCAATAGACTCTCTGGTTAAACCACATAAGGTGTGAACATTAAACCTCTGAGATATTTTTTGAAAATCCTCGAAATGTTTTGCTCCTATATTAGTTCCAATTATAGCTACTTGATATTTTTTCATTTTTTTTCAGCTTGCTCCTGAGCTTTAATAGCAAGTTCCATTGAAAGATAGGTTAGTTCTTGAGGGCATGCAGTTTCAGTTCTGTTCAAAACATCGTTTATTAAATTACTAAAGTAGGGTAACTTAACATTAGAGCAGTCAATATGTTTCACTTCATCATTATTTGCTAAAAATAAATGATTACCTTTTTCTGATTTTGCTAAATCTGTATACTTTCTTATTTCAATGAAGCCTTTGTCTCCNAGTATTAATAATCTTCCATCCCCCCAAGTTGGAAGGGCATCTGGAGTAAACCAATCTAAGCGTACATATCCATGCCCACCATTACCTGTGATATTAACTTCACCAAAGTCTTGAAAACCAGGCATTTCTTTCTTTGTTGTATTTTCTACTAAAGCATGGTTGATTTTCGCCTGATTTGAATTTGTAAAAACTAAAAATTGATGAATTTGGTGGGAACCAATGTCTGTAATAATTCCTCCATAACTTTGACGATTATAAAACCAATCAGGTCTTTCATAGTTTCCTTGTCTATGCGGGCCTGTGCCAATAGTTTGTTTTATTTTTCCTATTTTACCTTCATTTACTAATTCTTCAGCTTTAGCAACTGCAGCAACGTGAAATCTTTCAGAAAAATTTACTGACCAGATCTTTCCAGTGTCTTTAACAGTTTTTTTCAAATTATTTAATTGATCTAAGGTAGTACAGCCTGGCTTATCAACCATAACATCCTTACCAGCTTTTAAAGCATCTATTGAATGACCAGCTCTATCCGCAGGGATCGAGGATATTAAAATCATATCAATAGATGAGTCATTTAATATTTCCTCTTTATTTTCTTTTCTCTTAATATTAGGGTATTTTTTATTGAATTCTTGAAGAGTTAAAGGATCTCCTTCTGTCCAAAAACAATTACAACTACAACCTTCTTTAATCATTTCATCTAACATATCGAAAATATGTCCATGATCTATTCCAATTACCCCAAGGTTGATCGTTTTTTTCATCAATTAATAAGAACCTTTTTGTTTTGCACCTTTATAAAAAATTTCTTGCAAGTGATCATTTTCTTTTTTTCTAAGTAAAATACTTTCATCACTCATTAAAGCGTTAGTTCTATGTATAACCTCATGATAATGATATTTATCCTCACCTCTTGCAACCTGAACACTATTTTTACCTAGGGTTTGTTTAACATTTGTGCTTATATAACTTTGGATAACAAATCCTATTCTTCTATCATCACTTTTATTTATTCCTGACCCATGTACTATTCTTGGATGATGCAAAGACATTTGACCAGCTTTAAGTTCTATAGATTTAACTTTATCTTCAGGCACATTTTCTACTGTTTGACCTCTAGTAAGTAAGTTTCCTTCATTAAATTTCTCATTATGATCCCTAATATTTAAATGTGATTTAGGCCACATTTTCATACACCCATTATTTTCATTTGAATCTGTTAAAGCTACCCATGCTGTAACCCAATTGTGTGGCTCTAATCCTATGTACTTTGCATCTTGATGATAGCTTACAAAACCTTGCTCGTTAGGGTTTTTAATAAATAAAGTAGTGCTGCAAACTAAGATATTTTTTCCAATAATACTTTCTACTGCATCTAAAATTTTTGAATTATGAACAATCGAATCAAGTTTTGGCGAAATTAGATGGACATTATATCTTCCTGCATTATCTATTTCANTGGGCATTTTTTTTTCAATTAATTCTATTTCTTTTCTTGCTTCTAATGCTTCACTACTAGACAAAACTTCAATAGGGGATATGTACCCTTGATCTTCATACTGTTTAAGTTGATTTGATGATAGATAAGTCATATTATTCTGAAAAGATTATATGAGCTTAATCATTTCTTCAATAATTTATGGCCGAAGTATTTAAATTAGGAATTGCTGCTNACAATAATCAATCCATCATGGAAGTACATTCAATTGAAGTNTTAGCAAATAAAGGAATAGTAGGNGATCGNCATTTTCATGANTNTAATGATCCTTACAATCAANTATCATTAATAGAGTCNGAGAATATAGATGANTATAATATTAAATTTGGCCTTAATATTCCTTATATAGATTTCAGAAGAAATGTAGTTACAAAAGGCATTAAATTAAATGATTTAATTGGAAAAAAACTCAAGGTTGGAAATGTAGAATTAGTGGCGATTGAATTATGTCGTCCATGCAGACATTTAACTGAAATGCTTGACCAAAAAAATATACTTAAAGAGTTTATGAGGAAGGGTGGACTAAGGTGTCAAATTCTCACTTCTTCAAAAATTAATATTGGTGATAAAATAGAATTAATTAATATTTAAGTTTTCGCAGTTTCATTAACTTGAGTTTCATCGAGTGTTGCAGGCGCATCAGGATCTAGCTCNAATCCAGCAGGTGTAATTGTTGCTGGAATTGGTGTGAATGTTGAGTCTGGATTTTCAACAGTGCTTCTAACCTTCATTCTATACAGTCCAAATACACCAATTATTGAGTGTGCTATAATTAAAAATACAAACAAACCATTTAATCCAAACCATTCCATGAAAATTGCACACAATATAGGACCACTAATAGCTCCTACACCAAAAATTAATTGTAATCCACCACCTGCAGCAACAAATTTAGATTTTGGAACAAAGTCATTTGTATGTGCAAGGTTAAGTGAGAATAATGGTAGACATAAACTTGTATAAAGTCCAACAGCTATAAAAAAAATTATTTTTCTAAAAGCAAATTCATCCATATAGTAAATATTTTGTATAGGATCATTTGAAGTAAAAATTGCAATTAATGCTAAAAGAGAACTTCCAAATGTTGTTANGACTATCACTCTCCTTCTGTCAAAAATATCTGAAAAATAACCAATAGGACCCTGACCTAAAACACCAGCAATTGTTGCAACAAACAAAAGTATAGATGTTTCAAATAAAGTAAATTTTGCGATCGTTGCATAAACAGAAATTAAAGAAAAGAAAGCTGCATGAATTATTCCTGTAAAGAAAGAGCTTAAAGAACCAAGAGGTGAGATTTTATAAAGTTCTAGAATACTTATTGTTTCAATTTTTTTAAATTTAGGAGCGGGTCTTTTTGTTAATAAAATAGGAACTAGAGCAACAGAAAGTAAAACAGAAACCAAAATAAAGGGTTCATAAGCTTCAGGTTTACTTATATTAAGTAGAAGCATACCTAGAGCTAAACCAAAATAAATTACCATCATATATGCAGATAATAGTTGCCCTCTATTTTTATTAGTTGCTCTATCGTTTAACCAGCTCTCAGTAACGACATAACAACTAACTAAACTTATACCTGTTATAAATCTACTAATTGTCCACATAAGTGGATTTACATAAACAACTGCTACTAAAGCACTTAAAGATGCAAGNGAAGCGAATGCAGCAAATACTCTTATATGACCAACTTTTGAAACAAAATTAGGAGTAGTTTTTGAGCCTATAAAGTAGCCAACATAATATCCAGACATGAAGATACCAGTTGTAAAAACACTAAAATCTTCAAGTACTGACCGAATACCCATGATTTGCATTTGCAATCCATGAGCAATCATCATTACTCCTATCCCAATAAATAGAGCCCAAGACTTTTTTACTTCTTTTTGCATGCTTTGTTTTTAAAATTTAATAATTCTTCGCTAGGTAGTTTTGGTTTGTGTTTTTTTTATGGCTAGTAAAGAATGAATTGCTATCGTGATAATGATAACAATGCCCCCATAGATCGTTTCAGGAGAAGGCTGTTCTTTGATCACCATCCAAACCCATAAAGGTCCAAGAATTGTCTCTAAAAGAAAAAACAGATTAACTTCAGCAGCAGTTATAAATCTTGGTGCTATAGTTACCAAAACAAAAGGTATAGCTACGCACATTACACACATTAAAGGTATATAAAAAAGATCATTTCCCACTAAAGCAAAGTCTTTTACAAAGAAAAAGGCAAATATAGCGACACATGATTTTCCAATTACAGCAGCAGGTACCAAGTCAGTTGATTTTGCATATCTTGCAATGTTTGCGTTACAGGCTAACCCAAAAGAGGTAATTAAACCAAATAAATCTCCATAAAAATTGCCAAGACTTAATGAGTCNTAAAAAATATAAACACAAGCAATAAAGGTAATTATTATAGCNATCCAAGTCTTATTATCAGGTTTTTCTTTTAGGAAAATAGCTCCCAATATTGCNGATAGCATTGGNGCAAGAGCTACCATTAATAAAGTATTTGCTACATTGGTGTTTTGTATTGAGATAATAAAAGTAATATTACANATNGAAAAACTAATTACATAAAAAATNCCTGGNTAACNAATTTTAAANAANGCTTTTAAGAAATTANTTTTATAAAANAAAAGAAGACCNANTANAACTACNANAAATGGNATTGCNCCTCTNTAAAAAAGCATNCCCCAAGTATCAATATTTGATAATCTNATTAGTAANGAGTCNGGAGTTATAAACATAANNNCTANNAANGCCATTAANGANCCTTTTTGTTGATTANTTAAATTATTCANNCNNTAAGTTCTTTCCAAAAAGTTTTAGCTAAATTTNTNCCCGATAGATCANANAGTGTTTTAAGTCCNGTTGGAGATGTAACATTTATATCTCCATTGAGTTTTTGATCTATAAAATCAATTCCAGCAAAAAAAATATTTTCTTTTTTTAAATCTTTTGCAATAATTTTTGAAATTTTAATTTCTTTACTTGTTAATTTNATATTAGTTGGTTTTGCTCCTTTACTCATATTACTTAAAATTGAACCNTTCTTTGGAACCCTTGAAATTGCACCACATACTTTTCCATTAATAATAAAAACTCTTTTGTCTCCATTACTTATTTTAGGAAGAAATTTTTGGCACATGATATGATCATGTTTTTTTATAAATTTATTTACTAATTTTGGGTTAAATTTAGTTAACAAATGAATATCATTTCCACTGAAACTATGGATGGGTTTTAAAATGACTTTTTTGTTTTTTTTGAAAAATTTTTTAATTTCATCCATATTTTGACTAAAAATAGTAGCTGGCATGTATTTTTGGTATTTAGATGAATACAATTTTTCAGAAATATTCCTAACAGAGGTAGGGTGATTAATTATTTTAACTTTGTTTTTAATTAAATCCAAAATGTATGTAGTTGAAATGTACTCAAGATTAAAAGGTGGATCCTGGCGAATAAGAATAAATTTACATTTTGTTAAATCTAAACTTTGTTTTTTTAAGACTTTATAGAATTTTTTTCGGCTATAATTAAATTTTATGAAAAAACCCTTAGCTATAACTTTTGAATTAATAACTGATAAATCTTTTGGATCGTAATAGAAAATTTTATATTTTTTGTTCTGAATTTCGTTTGCTAAAAAAACACTTGTATCCGTTAAAGGATTTAGTTTAGAAGGATGGTTTCCTTGAACAGCAACAATTTTATTTATCATATAATTCGTCTAAATTTTCGTTTTTTGAAAATTTACTAATCATATGATCTGCGTTTGTTGTCTTATTATCAATTACTTTTTGTAGATGATTTAGAAATATAGTTTCGTTATTACCTTTTTTACTTAAAATATCTCTGTTCTCTAAACCTTTTCTCGAAAGATCTAAAAGTATAGACGACCAATAAAGAAGATCTTTACCCATCAATTGAGTATTAAATCCTTTTTTTGGTGCCTCTAGATAAGCGTTAATTATTTTATCGACATCCCATTTTGAAATTAATTCATGAACTTCATCTAAATTTCCGTAAAGCATACCAATATTGAAAGCCGGTCCCGCACATAAACAATCCCAGCCACAGGTATCCATAGATCTCAATTCAATATATTTTTTAACTCTGTTTTCAGTAAATATCGTACTTAAGTGAGTTGTTAAGTCTGTTTCAGTAGGAAGTTTATTTCCAATTTCTTGGATTTTTCCTTCCATAAAATCTTTAAAAATATATTTCCTACCTGAAATATATTGATCTTTATTTTGTATAAATAATATTGGAAAATTAATTACAAAATCAGCATATTTTTCAAAATTCATATTTTCGAAAAATAATTTAGGCAAACCACCCCTTGAAGTGCTTTGCCATACTTTAGATCTATAAGATAAATAATTACTATTTTTTTTCTCTACAATTGATGAATTAGCAAACAAAGCAATTGCAATGGGTACAATTGAGTTTGCTACTCTAAACTTCTTAATAAAATCTTCTTCTGAGCTATAATCTAAATTTAATTGAGTACCACAAGTTCGATACATCATATCTAAACTAAGCTCACCACCTAGAGGCATATCCTTAGTCATTAATTCATATCTTTGCTTAGGATTGCCTGGGATTTCATTTAATTTAGATATAGGATCAAATCCTGCGCTAACAATTTTTATATCTAATTTTTTTGTTACCTGTTTAAGTTCAAATAAATAATCTTGTGACTCTGCACAAGCCTCGTGCATATGATTTAATTTATCTCCCGACAATTCTATTTGATTGCCTGGTTCAAGAGTTATATTTTTACCACCTTTATTAAGAGCAATGATATTTTCTTTTTCAAAAATTGGATTCCAGCCAAACTCAAGTAAGGCTGAAAACATTTCTTTTATTTTTGAATAATCAATCCTTTTATTGTCAGAATTATTAAATAAAAACTTTTCATGCTCTATCCCAATTTTAAAATTTTTGGGCTCTTTAACACCTGACTTAAAATAATTAATAATTTTTTTTTTTGAATCAATCATGCGCTGTAAATAGTGATTTATAGATAAATTTAAAGATAATAATAAGGCTCTTTTGCAAATATTTTTTTAACTAATGGCTTAAAATCATCCAAAGTCATACTTTTGTAATCAGGGTCAAAAGAGCATTGATCATATTTTTCACAAAAATCTATAGTGTCTTGATAATACTTGTGGTCTTTAAATTTATCTCTTGCATTTCTATCACCACCTAAGTGATGAGCACTATAATAAGTTTGAAAAAGACCATGGTGTAGAATAATCCAATAAGTTCTTTCAGAAACATAGGGTCTTAGTATAGATGCAGCATATTGAGAATGATTCATTGGCGCTAAATCATCTCCAATATCATGCAGTAAAGTTGCAACAATCATTTCATCACTTTCTTTATTTTTAAAAGCTCTTGTTGCGGCCTGCAATGAATGCTCTAGTCTAGTGATTTTGTAACCTTCTAAAGTAGTAGTTTGTTTAGATAAATAATTTAAAACTCTTTCAGCCGTTTGTCTTTCAAAGTTTTTTTCAAATTTTTCGAGAAGTTCATAATCTTCCTTAGTTCCATTTTTCATTTCAGTAAAATTTACTGTTTTCATATTTTAATTATTTGATCCTGTGCTTAACAAAGATAATTGAGTTATTTTATTATCTCCTAATTCATCCACTAATTTTACAGGATATTCTCCCGTGAAATAATGATCTGTTAATTGAGGATAAGTTTCGTTTCTTTTTTCAAAACCAATAGCTCTATACAAACCTTCTATTGATAAAAATCTTAAAGATTTAGCTCCAATATATTCACAAATTTCATCATTTGTTTTATTTGCTGCTAATAGTTCTTTTTTTGTTGGTGTGTCTACACCATAGAAATCCGGATATCTTATTTCTGGGCATGCAATTTTAACATGAACCTCTTTTGCACCAGCTTCATAAAGCATTTTAACTATTTTATAAGATGTGGTTCCTCTAACAAGAGAGTCATCAATTAAAATTATTTTTTTATTTTTAATTGTTGTTTGATTTGCATTTAATTTTAATTTGACACCCAAGCTTCTTATTTTCTGGCTTGGTTCAATGAAAGTTCTTCCAACATAGTGATTTCTAATTAACCCATGTTCAAAATTCATTTTTAATTCTTGAGCAAAACCCATAGCAGCNGCATTCCCAGAATCTGGGACTGGAACNACTATATCAGCATCAGTATCATTTTCTTTTGCAAGTTCTCTACCAATATTTTTTCTATGCTCATATGCTGTTTTTTCTCCAATTAAACTGTCTGGTCTTGAAAAATAAATATATTCAAATACGCAAGGCCTTACTTTTTTAGCAGGGAATGGCTTAATACTTCTCAGCTCGTTATTTTCAATTAAAACAATCTCACCATTTTCAACTTCTCTTACAAATTTTGCGCCTATAATATCAAATGCACAAGTTTCAGAAGCTAAAACATAACTATTACCAAGCTTACCAATAACAAGAGGTCTAATTCCATAAGGGTCTCTAACACCAATTAACGAGTTTTGAGTTAACATCACTAATGCATAACCACCTTGAATTTGAAAAATTGCATCAATTATTTTGTCAATTGTTTTTGGTCTTTTTGATTTAGCAATTAATTGAACAATCGTTTCAGTATCTGAAGTAGTGTAAAATATAGCTCCATCCTCAACTAGTTTATTTCTTAAAGCAATTGAATTAGTAAGATTTCCATTATGTGCAACTCCAATGCCGCCTGCATTGGTGTCAGCAAAAAAGGGTTGGATGTTTCTTAATATATTGTTTCCAGTTGTACTATATCTGTTATGGCCAATTGCATAATTTCCCTTAAGATTATTAAGCACTTTTTCTTTATTGAAATTATCTCCAACTAAACCAAATCTTTTTTCTGAATAATATTTCTCTCCATCAAAAGTAACTATTCCACANCCTTCTTGACCTCTGTGTTGTANAGCNTGNAGTCCNAGNGCNGTTAGAGCNGAAGCATCTTTTGNATTGCTAATACCAAAAACTCCACATTCTTCCTTTAGTNTNGGATTATAGNTCTGTAATTTTTTCTTTAGAATCTTGATATGTTTTTTCATTAGGAAATTCTTTTATCAGATAACTACTACCTTTTTCTAAATATGGAAAGACGTATGAT
>FUFK010043962.1_pt2 | contig 12163 bp, 23 predicted proteins | sample 1021851 | NCBI WGS metagenome assembly FUFK01 (sample SAMEA51879418, study PRJEB19060) | metagenome
ACNACACNANTGCNATTTATCAAGGNGGNATTGTTATNCCTNNNGCNGNNGGNNNNATNGNNATNACAGACCAAGCGGTCGCCCCNNTAGGNGTTTTTTANGGTGTTGAATATGTNGANTCANGNACNAAAAAGACAACATTTAAAAACTNNTGGCCGGGATCAAATAATGTCAGTGTTGATACAAANTTTCCTNTTAAGGCGTTTGTATNTGANAACCCAATGCAACTTTNTNNNGTNGTTGCAGANGGAACNAACACAGATAGAGCGACAGCCTTAGCGGATGTTTTTNCAAACTGNNACAATGGCAAGTGTGAACAATGGTAGTACCAACACAGGTCAGTCCACTGACATGCTTGACATTTCAACAGCTGCAACAACAGCAACTTTGGATGTCAGAATTGTAGGGTTGTATGAGGACGAAGGTAATACAGATTACTCCGCAGTGGGTCATCAGTATATTGTACGTCTTCTAGGACACTTTAACTCAGGCTTTGCGGCTGCCGTGGGTACCGCTGCTAATACTGGTATATAAGGAGATTAGATTATGGCTATATCAAGAGCACAATTAGCTAAAGAGCTAGAGCCCGGTCTAAATGCCTTATTTGGGCTTGAATATGACAGGTATGAAAACGAGCATGCTGAGATTTTCGACGAAGAATCATCAGATAGAGCGTTTGAAGAAGAAGTAATGTTAGCAGGCTTCTCAACTGCACCGACTAAATCAGAAGGTGGAGCTGTAAGTTTTGACGATGCACAAGAGACATTTACTGCAAGATACACACATGAGACTATCGCCTTAGCTTTCTCAATNACAGAAGAAGCTATTGAGGANAATCTTTATGACAGNCTTGCAAGTAGATATACAAAAGCATTAGCTAGATCTATGGCACAAACTAAGCAGATTAAAGCTGCTGCCATATTGAATAATGCTTTCAGTACATCAAGTGCAATCGGCGATGGTGCTGCATTAGCATCTGCTTCACACCCAACTATCAATGGTAACCAGAGCAACATCTTATCAGTCGCTTCTGACTTAAATGAGACATCATTAGAGCAGGCATTGATTGATATTGCAGGTTTCAAGGATGAAAGAGGCTTGAAGATCGCAGTTAGAGGTACGAAGTTAATAATTCCAAAAGAGTTACAGTTTACTGCTGAAAGAGTATTGAACAGTAATTTAAGAGTTGGAACTTCTGATAATGATGCAAACGCAATCAAGAACATGGGTATGTTACCTGAAGGTGCAGTTGTAAACCATTTCTTGACTGATACAGATGCATTTTTCATTAAGACAGATGCTCCAAACGGTTTTAAATACTTCAACCGTTCACCGATCAAAACCGCTATGGAAGGCGACTTTGACACAGGGAACATGAGGTTCAAGGCTAGAGAAAGATACAGCTTTGGTGTCTCAGACTGGAGATGTGTATTTGCAACTCCGGGTGCATAAATAATTTTGCATTTTGCATAAAACGAGGACAGTGCTTGCTGTCCTCGTTTTTTTTATGTATAATAAAATCACCTTGACGAAGAATCAACTTCGACATTTGCCAAGACAAGGAGATATACATGGCTAATTCAACCTTTTCAGGCCCGGTGAGATCTGAAGGCGGTTTTACTTCTATAAGTAAAAACACTTCTACGGGCGCAATCACAACATTATCTAGTATCAACTCAAGTGGTATTACATCTTTTGATGCGAATACAATGCCAACAGAAGCAGGAACTGGTATCACTGGTGGAACAGGAACCATTTACAGAAGTTCTGTTCAAAGAGTTGGTGGTATAATAACAACAAGAATATTGATAGACTTAACTGGTTTAAGATCAACCGCGTCTGGCGACATTATTGGTGTTAACGGTACATCTAATGTTTGTCACATAGGACAGATTACAGCCGCTAGAAACGGTACAATCTTAACTGGTAGTATGGAATGTTTTGAAGCACCAGCAGGTGGTGATCCAGACATAAACGTACACTCTGCAACAGAGGGAACTGGTGTAGAAGACGGTGCTATTGGTGATTTAACTGAAACATTATTAGTTAATGCTGGTGATGCAACACTTGGAAGTAAAGTTTACTTCACTGCTGTGCCCGCTGCTGATGAGTTTTTATATTTAACCCTCGGCGACACAACAGATGCCGATTACACAGCAGGTAAATTGTTCATTGAATTAATGGGCTACGAAGCTTAGTTAGGAGATACAAATGGCAGGTTCAGACATTAAAGCCGTTTTCATCAGTGATGAAAATGCTTCAGATGACGACAGATTAGTCACAGCTGCCCGACCTAACACTTCTGCAACTATGGCTAACACTACCTTTGCGGGAGGTGGAGCAAGGAATGTAACCGTTACGACCACAGGCACCGGTGACAATGCAAAAACTTGCACAATAACTGGAACAGATGTTTTTGGAAACGCTATGACAGAAGTTATTACTTCAACAAGTTCGGCAGAAACAGTTGCGGGTACAAAGTTATTTTTAACGGTTACAGCAGTAGAGTGTTCTGCTCAATACGCAGCTAACATTAAAGTAGGGTCCGGTGATTTGTGCGCTCAAGCTATAAACAGTAGTATGAGAGTTAGATTGAAGGGCTTTTCTATTGTATCTGGTGGCACGGCCGGTGTTATTGAATATATTAACGGAACACCGGAAAGCGGTACGACTTTGTTCAAATCTAGGACTATTGGAACAGATAATACAACTGTCGATAGAACAATACCAGAAGAAGGAGTTTTGTTTGATAGTGGTATGTCTGTGAAATACACGATTGCAACTATCGACATGATGACATTTTTTCATGGCTAGAAAAAAAGACAAGCAGCCGCCTAAAACAAAAAAATATTTCCGCCCCACAAAAAAAGGGGCGGGAATGACAGCAGCGGGTGTCGCAAAATACAGACGCGATAATCCGGGCAGTAAATTGAAAACTGCTGTAACTGGTAAAGTTAAAAAAGGCAGTAAGGACGCTAAAAGAAGAAAGTCTTTTTGTGCTAGGAGCGCGGGTCAAATGAAAAAGTTTCCAAAGGCAGCAGCTAATCCTAATAGTAGACTAAGACAAGCTAGAAGAAGGTGGAAGTGTTGATGGCTACTAAAAAAGAAAAAGATCTTTTGCATGAACTAGATAAGAGATTAGCTGTTTTAGAAGATACTATGGATCGTCTTGAAACTAATCATTTAACTCATTTACAAAAACAGATAGACAAGATTGATGCTCGTATATGGGCTATAATATTAGGAGCTGTATTACAGCTTGTTGGTATAATTTCAATATTTATAGGGATTAGTAACTAATGTCAGCACTTGGACTTAAAGCAAAACGCAAAATTAAGACGGTTGCAAATAAATTGAAAAAAGCGTCTAAGGCACACGCAGGTCAGTCTAAAATATTATCAGGATTGTTAAAAAATGGGAAACGAAAAAGACCCAAAAAAAGGAAAGCGAGGCAAGCATGAGATCAGCAGTTAGAACTGGACCCAAACCATCTAAGCAGAAGGTCACATACTTTAAAAAAGGTGGAGCGGCTAAAAGTAAGGGCAGTAAGATTTGTCCAGCAGGTAAAGCTTGGGCTAAAAGGACTTTTGATACATATCCATCAGCTTATGCAAACATGGCAGCATCAAAATATTGTAAAGATCCAAACTACGCTAAAGGTGCAAAAGGTAAAAAATAATGGGCGCTCTTAAAGACTGGGTAAAACAAGATTGGGTTCGCATAGGAACTGATGGTAAAATTAAAGGAAAATGTGGGACATCGAAGGATAAAAAAAACCCTGACAGATGTTTACCTAGAGCAAAAGCAAATAGTTTAACACAATCACAGCGAGCCTCTACTGCTAGGAAAAAGAAAAAAGCAGGTGCAAAAGGCAAGACTGTGGTCGGAAACACACCGGCCGCAAAGGTTACCAAGATGAGCAGTGGTGGTCGTGTTCCAGAGACAAAGGCTAAACGTCCTTTTAAGGGTAAAACAGGCTCAGGGACAGTTGTAGCAAGAGGTTGTGGCGTTGTCATGGCAAATAGAAGAAAGAAAACAAAAGGCGCAGTTAGTGCATAAAAGGAGAATTAAATGGTAATGAAGAAGAAAAAATCTATGAAGAAAAAAGGCTACGCGAAGGGCGGAGCTGTTAAAAAAATGATGGGCGGCGGAGCCGCGGGCATGAAGAAAAAAGGTTACGCAAAGGGCGGGGCTATCAGGAAAATGAGAAAAGGTGGCAGAGCCTAAGTGCCTTATCTACAAAGCAACATCCCGCACTTTAAATGCTGGGTGAGGAAAGAGTATACTCACAATCACGAGCAATATCATGGTGATTATTTGCATGCTATGGCTATTGCAGTTACCACTGTTCCTGATAGATGTTTAAGTTTTCAAATGATATTCACTGGTTGTGAGTCTGATTTTGATGATAGTACAAATATTCACGGCGGCGCTATGTGGGCAAGGATGCCTATTACAGCCCTTGTTGCAGACACACCTTTAGAAGAGTGGCCAGAGCCCATGCCTGTTCACTTAGTGCAACCTTGGGACTGTAGTTCACATTATCATTCAGTTATTAAGTACGATAGAACCAGTTCAAGTCCTTGGAAATGCAAGATAGATGGGGAGTTTTATACTGGAAAATACTTATTTACAGTTGATTATACTGAATCTGATATAGCCGATGATCCGGCTCAACATAAACAAAGTCATGTTATAGAATTAACTGATGCTGGTAAATGGACTGGAAATATAGTAGCATTACCTAATAACAGGGTTCGTGCGACAAGCCCTGCGTTATGGGAAACAGGAGAAGGAGCCCCTGATTTTAAACCAAGTCAGTGGATTCATAACGCAGAATGTGATAATAGTTATATGGACCCAAAGGTGACGTTTAATAATTTATATAAGGACTAGATATGGCAACTTCCTCATCAACTGATTTTGAATTAGATGTAGCAGAATATATTGAGGAAGCTTATGAAAGATGCGGCCTTGAGGTAAGAACGGGCTATGATCTAACAAGCGCTAGAAGATCTTTAAATATTATGTTAGCTGAGTGGGCTAACAGAGGTATTAATTTATGGACAGTGGAGTTAAGAACAAAAACTTTAACAGGTAGTACAACTAGTTATAGCTTAGATTCAGATTTGGTTGACGTATTAGAGGCTGTAGTATTTACAGAAACTGATTCATCTACCGATATCGAAGTAGATAGAATAAGTAGAGCGGAATATTTAAATATATCTAATAAATCAACCACAGGAACTCCTGTGCAATATTTTTTAGAAAGAGGAACCTCTACACCAACTTTATTTTTATATCCTACTCCAGATGCGGCGCATACTTTTAAGTATTATGGTTTAACTAAAATACAAGATGCGGGTGATTACAATGATCAGTTGGAAGTTCCGACAAGATTTTTACCTTGTTTAACTTCTGGCTTAGCATACTACGTTTCAGTAAAAAAAGCTCCAGAGAGAACTCCTTTATTAAAACAATTATATGAAGAAGANTGGCAACGAGCATCAGAAGAAGATAGACCTCGATCTAGTTTCTTTGCAACTCCAGAGAGAAGTTATATCTAATGCCAAAAGCAACTGGTAAATACTCACAAGCAATATCAGATAGAAGCGGCATACAGTTTCCTTACAAGGAAATGCGTAAAGAATGGAATGGATCTTTAGTTCACAAATCTGAGTTTGAATCAAAGCATCCTCAATTAGAAAGACAAAGACATTCTTCAGATGCACAGAGTATAGAAGACGCTAGACCTGATAGAACAGAGCCAATGACAGTTTTTGTTGGCGGTTCAGGATTTTTTGAATATAATAATTCTATGCAAGTTTCTAAAAAGCAACCTCCTGTAGTATCTTCTTACTTAGGAAGCGTAACGGTAAGTATTTCATAATGGCTACAACATATTCAGAATTAACTCAACAAATTTTAGATTATACAGAAGTTAGCTCTGATATCTTAACTTCTACTATAACTAATGATTTTATTGAGCATGCAGAAAATAGAATATTTAGAGATGTAGATATTGATGTGTTTAANTCTCATCAAAGTGCTAACCTAACAGCTAGTAATCCATTTTTGTCTTTACCAGGTGGTAGTAGACCAGAACCGACCTCGTTGGGAACTGTAAGAACCATGCAAATATTTGCACCTTCAGGAACTCCAACAAGAAGTTTTTTAGAACAAAGAGATGTAAGTTATATGAATGAATATTGGCCAGATAGGACTGCAACTGCAGAGCCTAGATATTGGGCATGGTGGGATCACAACACAATTTATGTTGCACCTACTCCTGATCTAGCATATAACGTAGAGTTAGGTATAACTAGATTACCAACAAGACTGTCTAGTTCAAACAGTACCTCATGGTTAGGTGATAATGCTCCTGCATTATTACTTTACGGATGTCTTGCAGAAGCCTTCAAGTTTTTGAAGGGACCAGCTCAAATGCTGCAAATTTATGAACAATCATATCAACGTGCTCTTCAAGAGTTAGTCATAGAACAACAAGGAAGACACCGAAGAGATGAATATATGCACGGAGCGTTAAGAACTCCTTTGCAGTCAAAAAACCCATAGGAGAATAAAACATGGCAATAAGTCAAGCTGTTTGTACAAGTTTTAAACAAGAGTTATTAGTAGGAACACACAACTTTACAGCGAGTTCAGGTGATACTTTTAAAATAGCTTTATACACAAGTAGTGCTTCACTAGGTGCTAGCACAACTGCGTTTAGCACCTCTAATGAGGTATCTGATTCAGGAACATATAGTTCAGGTGGGGGATCTTTAACAAGTGTTACACCTACAACTTCTGGAACAACTGCTATTTGTGATTTCGCTGATATCTCTTTCACCTCTGCAACAATTACAGCAAGAGGAGCATTAATTTATAATAGCTCTCAATCAAACAAAGCTGTAGCTGTTTTAGATTTTGGTGGTGATAAAACTTCTACCAGTGGAACTTTTACAATTCAGTTTCCTACCGCTGATGCTAGTAACGCTATATTAAGATTAGCATAGGAGAATTTAAATGGCGTTAGTAATTAACGACAGAGTAAAAGAAACCACAACCACGACAGGCACGGGTGCGGTATCCTTAGCTGGAGCAGTTACCGGTTTTGAAACTTTTGCAGCTGGTATTGGTAATTCAAACACAGTTTATTATTGTATTGCACATCAAGATCAAGCTGAGTTTGAAGTAGGACTTGGAACTTTAGACGGAGATAGTTCTGATTTAACAAGAACAACAGTTATCTCAAGTTCTAATAGTGATAGTGCTGTAGATTTTAGTGCAGGCACAAAAGACGTATTTTGCACAATACCTGCAAGTAAATTAGTTTTCGAAGACGGCAGTGATAATTTAAATATATCTTCCATAAAAAATACAAGTTTAGTAGTCGGTAGAGATGCTGACAATGACATTGATTTTGCCACTGATAATAATATTTTATTCAGAGCTTCAGGTGCTGATCAAATTAAATTAATTGATGGTGCTTTAGCTCCTGTAACTGACAATGATGTAGACTTAGGAACTAGCTCACTAGAGTTTAAAGATGCTTTCTTTGATGGCACAGTAGAAGCTGATGCAATAACTATAGGTGGCACAAACGTAACTTCTTTGTTTGCAAGTTTATCAGGTGCAACTTTTACAGGTAACATAGAAATAGATGTAGCCTCTGGTGATCCTGCTATCATATTAGATACTCAAGGTGCTGATAAGTTTCATATTGCTGTTGATGATTCAGATAGTGATAATTTAGTAATTAAATCAGGTGGCACGGTTGGTTCTGGTAACGGACTTAAAGTAGATAGCAGTGGTAACTTAACAGTAACTGCTGATGTTACTGTAGGGGATGATTTAACGGTTGAGGGCGGCGTTGTCGATGTTAAAAATACAGGTGCGCAATCACAAGTTAGATTTTATTGTGAGTCATCAAATGCTCATTACGCAGCTATTCAAGCACCAGCGCATGCTGATTTTTCTGGCAACACGACATTAACATTACCCGCAACGACAGATACAATCGCGGGTATTGCATCAACACAAACTTTAACAAACAAATCAATAGACTCAGATAACAATACAATTACAAACATTGTAAACGCAGACATTAAATCAAGTGCTGCAATTGCAGATACAAAATTAGCTACGATATCTACAGCAGGTAAAGTAGCATTAACCGCTTTAGAAATTGATGGTGGTTCAGACATTGGAGCAGATTTAACAACATCTGATTTAATTATAGTGGATGATGGTGCTGGCGGAACAAACCGTAAAGCAGCATTATCTAGAGTGGTAACTTTAATGACAGCTCAAGGGTTTTCTCAGGAGGATCCTACGGCTCTTGCAATAGCATTAGGGTAATATATAAAGGAGGCTAAATGGCAAATACTTTTAAAGTCGTAACAAAAGCAGGAGTTACTAGTTCAGATGTTATTTATACGGTAGCAAGTTCTACAACAACTGTTGTTCTTGGTATTATGGTAGGCAACACTACAACTGGACAAATTACTGCTTCAGTTACTTTAAGTTCAGACACCTCTAACAGAGCAGGAGCAAATAACGAGGCCAACCAGGCAGTTGAGCTTGTTACCAATGCACCTATTCCTGTTGGCGGAACTTTGGAGTTGCTCGCGGGCAACAAAGTAGTGATGGAGACCACCGATACGCTTTCATTAGCGGCATCAGGTGCAGCTGACATTGCTGTGTCAATAATGGAGATAACATAAGATGCCTTTTATTGGTACACCTTTGGATACCAGAAACACTTTTCAATCTCTTCAAGGTAAGAGGTTTAGCGGTGATGGAAGCACAACAGCTTTTACATTAGACATTGCACCTAGTTCAGTATTTGACATAGAGGTCTTTGTAGAAAATGTTCGTCAAGATCCAAACTCTGCTTATAGCATAAGCGGAACTACACTTACATTTACTGGAGCACCTTCTTCTGGCACAAATAATATTTATGTAATTCATCAAGCTAAAGCAGTAGGAACAATTAATCCTTCTAATGATTCTGTAACAGCTAGTTCTATAGCAGATGATGCAGTAGAAAGTGAACACTTAAATAATAACATTATATCAGGACAAACAGCTTTAGCTGCAATACCTGATACAACTGATGAATTATTAATATCTGATGCAGGTACAATAAAAAGAATAGATTTTTCTTTACTAGGTAATGCTCCTGCTTTTTTTGTAAAAGTAGGTAGCAATCAGTCAGTTTCAGATGACACTTATACAACAGTAGCATTTGATACAGAAGTTTATGACACAGATTCAGCTTTTAATACAAGCACTTATAAATTTACTGTGCCTTCAGGTAAAGCAGGTAAATATATTTTTCATGCACACACAACTTATAGTAATCCAGGATTTGCAGTAGGAGAAAGAAATCAAATTTATTTTAAAGTAAATGACAGTTTTGTTGATTTTGCAGGAGACAATGCTGCTTCTACTCATGCTAGTGCAGACCCCTCTAAAAGTTTTACAACACAACAAAATTTATCTGATGGAGATATTGTTCATGTCCAAGTTTTACAACAAAGCGGTGGTACTCTAACTTTACAATCTGCTTGGGCTAGATTTTTTGGATATAGGTTAATAGGAGTATAATATGGCAAGTTTATCTACAAAAGTAAAATTATACATAAAAGAAAATTCTTCAACTTGGGATGATACAAAAGTATCTTTACAAAATGATGGTAGTGGAGATTATATTAAAACATGGACATATAGTTTTTCTAAACCCACAGATTCACAAATTGCATCTTACGAAACTGCGGGTAATACTGCTGAGTCTAATGCAGCTATAGATTCAAAAAGAAGAACAGAATACTTATCATGGCAGGAACAATTAGAAATGATTTATAAAGATCAAAAAAATGGGACAACAACTTTTAAGGATCATTGTGATAAAGTTCGTAATGACAACCCAAAGGAATAAAACATGGCACTTAGTACAATAGGGATAAATGGAACATCAGGTTTTGGAAAAGTAGGGCAAGTAGTACAAGGAACTAAAACAAATCAGTTTGAAACAACTGCAACTTCTTTTGCAACTTCTGGATTGGAGGTAGCAATAACACCTTCTTCTACGTCTAGTAAAATTTTAATAATGGCTTCCACGAGTGCTATTCATACTTCTACAACTTCAGCAGGTGGTGAAACACTTATTCAATTTTATAAAAATCACGCTAGCATTAGTGCAACAGCGATTGGTGATGAGTATCAAGTTGCTAAATCAAGACAAGATGGTTCTTACACACAAGAGGCAGGAGGTGGAGGAACAGCAATGTTTCTTGATAGCCCCTCAACAACAGAAGAAATTACGTACACCGTTTATGCTAAAATTAATACAGGATCTAACGGAAGAATAGGTCAAAATAATCATGGTTCAACTATTACAGTAATGGAGATATTAGCATAATGGACAATTTACAAAAATTTTATTCAGCTATAAATACTTTAAAATCTGGTACACAATATACAGTTGATGGTGATATGGCTAATGAAAATGATTTTAATAATAATGTTCAATGGGTTACTGGAGAAAACAATGGCACTGCAATAACAACAGGAACTTGTCCCCATTCAGAAATTACATGGACAAAAGTAAAAGCAGAAATGGATAAACTATAGGAGGATAGATGAGCATTACAAAAGTAACAGATGCAGGAATAGATAGAAATAGAATAGTAACTCCTATTATTATTAATGGAGATATGCAAGTTGCTCAAAGAGCTACTTCAGTAACTAGTCATAACGCAGTTTCTTATACAACAGTAGATAGATTTAAAACTGTGTGTGAAACAGGAACATACACTGTAATTCAAGAATCTTTAACAAGTGGTAACGCATACTTAAATGGTTTTAAAAAAGCACTAAGATTAGACACCACGACTGCGGAAGCGTCAGCAGGTAGTGCAGGTGAACAAACAACAATAGAACAAAGAATAGAGGGACAAAATCTTCAACAATTTTTAAAAGGCACTGCCAATGCAAAACCTTTTACTTTAGCGTTTTGGGTGAAGGCAAGTAAAACAGGCAGTAATTTACAAGTAAATTTAAGAGATGCTGACAATACAAGACAAGTAGGTGGCACATACGACATTGATGTTGCTGATACATGGGAAAAGAAAGTTATAAATTTTCCTGCTGATACTACTGGAGCGTTTGACAACGATAATGCAAACAGTTTAACGATAGAATGGTTTTTAGATGGTGGTTCAAATTATTCAGGTGGAGCAGTGCCTACAGCATGGGAGGCAAGTGCTAACGCAGATAGGAATGTAACAAATTTTGATTTAGCAGGAAGCACTGATAATGATTGGGCGTTAACAGGAGTTCAATTAGAAGTAGGAACATTCGACACTAACACAATACCTAGTTTTCCTTTTGAGAGTTTTGAGAGTAACTTGAGAAAGTGTCAGAGATATTTTTACAGAAGAGAAGCAGAAAATTCTTACGGACCAGGAGCACAAGGTATGCAAATAGGTTCTAGTAATACTATGATACAAGGCTATCATCCTGTAAAAATGAGGTCAGCACCGTCAATGTCTGTTGATGGATCTTGGAATATGGAGGTGGGAACAACAGCAGTGACATGGAATTGTCCATCTACTAGAACGAGTACGACAGCGTATTCTTCAGAACAATCTGCGGGTAATTCAGATGGTAGTGCTGCTATTGTTTACGCTAACAATGACACTGATGCTGCTATAATAGGAGATGCAGAATTATGATAAAATCAGTTGAAAAAGAATATGATTCACATGGCTTTTGTAGTTACAAAGTTACTTTTACTGATGATAAAGTTATACATGTTCCACCTGTGGATGATAATAGACATTATCAAGAGATCCTTGAGTGGGTCGCCGCTGGTAATAAAATAACGGATCCAGGAGAATAATATGCCATACATAGGAAAATCAATAGAAAGCGGAACTTTTTCAGATTTAGGATTTACAGGGACTTTTAATAGTTCCACGACAGATTTTAATTTAGGCACACAGGTAGGTTCACCTGCACAGTTAATCGTATCTAAAAATGGTGTAATCCAAAGACCAGGCACTGACTTTACTTTGGCCAGTGGTGGATCTCAAATTTCTTTTACCACAGCACCCGCAAGTGGAGACAGTATTTTTATTGTAGAAATATCTGG
>FUFK010435045.1_pt1 | contig 12162 bp, 20 predicted proteins | sample 1021851 | NCBI WGS metagenome assembly FUFK01 (sample SAMEA51879418, study PRJEB19060) | metagenome
ATCTGCTAAATGATGTAAAACCATATCTCCAAGAAAAATAGCCACATGATTTAAAGTTGGGTGCATTATTGACATCAATAATACATCTCCTTCAATACATGGTTCTTCTGGCCTTAGTTCTCTGAAACCTGTTCGCCACGCATAATCTTCAAACAAGGGATTTTTTAAAAATTCTTCTGGTGTCATATTTCTTGCATAATCTTTTAAAACAATTCCTTTTTCTTTTTTATACCAATCAACTACTAAACTCCAACAATCAGTAACACCCCAGACCCACTGCCTTCCTAAAATATCTGGAACGTATCCTTCTGGCTTACATTCACCCCATTGTTCAGTTTTAGGGTTAACAATGTACCAAGGTAATTTACTTTGTTCACAACTAATTTTATCTGCCTGACTAGGTTCTGGAGGTGTTATAGGATGACTATGAACAACAGCAATAATTTCACCCACATTATCTGCTTTCACATAATCTTCTGGATCAATGATAAAACATTGATTATCTGTAATTGAAAGATTACGACATGGAAAGTATTTTTCTTTACCTTTCACATTTAATAAAAGCCCACAAGACTCTAGGATCTTCGCGTTGAGCATGAAGAAGTGCTTTATATTTCCAAGTCATTGATTAAACGTACCAATACTAGGAAATAAGGCACGAGTGCATTGACGTTTAGGCGCACGAACACCAGCCATATCAATTGAACCACTTAATTCAAATTCAACAACATCTCTATTTTCTGAGGCTTTTCTGTCAACTGTATACACTTGGCGTTTAAATTCTGCTGTAGGATCTGGTGTACCTAGTGGATTAGTGCCTCCACTAAAATTTGCAGCGTCAAGAAATCTTGCCATTGTTCTTATTCTCGTAAACGTAGCACCTGTTAAATCATTACCAGCAGTTGTTTGGTTTACAAGTAATAAAATAGAAGATATTGTACCTAACGCATTACTTACAACAAGTTTTGGTCTTGGTATCTGGCCTCGTTGATATGCAAAACCTGTGGCTTCTATTGGGAACCTTTGGTAAGAATTACCAGCCCATACTATTTCACCATTTGCATTTAGATTTGATCCAGAGTGAAATCTATATATTGTTGTCGCACCATGTAAAGAGTTATCTAGTTGTAATGTAAAAAGTTCGATAATTGCAGATGGGTTTATTTTTTGAACTTCACTAAAAACAGGGTCAGTACTCATGGTTCAAAGACCTCTCTAAATGTTGTTTGTATTGTTGCTCTGTTTAAATATGGAATTGTTTTTGTCCAACTTTCGCAAACAAATTTAGATGTACTAGATTCACCGGGTGGTTGAAAATCAAAACTAGCACTATCATTTGCTCTTGCATCTAAAAATGTTTCTATCGTATCTGCATCTGTTTCTGACACTTCAAAAGTAAGATCAAATATTTTTGGGTTTTGATGTTGCGCAACCCCAAATAAAATTCTATGTTCATAACCATCAGCAAAACGAACTGTTCTTGTCTTAGGTTCTGATTTTTTGCGAACCCCATATTTTGGTGATATTGATGGAAAAGTTGCCATTACGCTAGTAAACCTCCGGGTCTTTTTTGTTGTATTAATTCAGATTGTACTGCAACTGATATAAGGCGACCAAGTTCTCTTCCTCTTTGCTCGTCACCATCTACAGATGAACCTGACGCATCTACATTTACAACGACATTAGTTGAACCTATAGCATGATTCGGAACTATTGTGCCTGCTGTATTTGGTACAAAAATTTCTGGTCCACGTTCTCCTACAATCGACGGCCTACCAACAGGTGGCCTTCCACCAGCAGCAAAGCCGGGTAAATTTTCAAATAAACCAAACCCAGTGGCTTTAAGTGCAGTATTAATTCCAAGTCTTAATAAATCTCTTGCAATACCTTGTAAAATACCTCTTGCGGCATCACCTAGACTTTTAGCTTGTAATATTGCATCTACTAAAGCATCAGATATACCTGTTGCAATACTATCTCCTATTTGTACAAAAGCTTCACTAACCCCATTTGTACTTTCTTCAATTTTTTTTACTTTTTTATCAGTACCATCAAGTAATAAATTTTTTCTTGCGATCAGTTCATTAATTTTATTTGTTAATGTTTCTTGTGTTGATAGAGATTGGTTTATTTCATCTAAACTTATTCGACCACCCATTTGGTTCATAAGTGTATCTATTTGATTTTTTGTTCCACGCAGTTGGCTAATACGTAAATCTAAACCAGAAACATCTAAGCCTAGAGGTTGTATATTTTTTGTAAAATCTTCTATTTTTTTTAAGTCACTTAAAGTACCTCCGGGTATTGTTAAACCAAACCTAAAACCAGATATTTGTCTTTGAAACTCACTAGAAAATAATCTATTTATTGCACCTAATAATTTATTTGCAGTTTTTAAAGAAGTCATTAATGCTGGTTCTAGTACTTCACCAATAGTTCTTGCTAGTGTTTCTATATTGTCAACTAATGTTGAAACCTGACCATTTAAAGTTTGCGATTGTTTTGTAGCTCCACCAAAAAACACACCGCCTTCACTTGTAAGATTTATTAATGCTTGATTTACAAGATCAGCACCAATCTTGCCTTTACGCATGGCAGATTCAAATTCAGCACCCTGTAACCCTGTTATTCTTTTAAGTTCACTTGTTATATCTACCCCTCTTTCTAATAACTGCAGTTCTTCCTCTCTCTGTAACTTACCTTTAGCTAATATCTGACCAAAGGCTGTAGATATACCACTTAAATCTGCACCAGTAGCACCAGCAACATCTGATAATCTTTTTACAGTATCAACTAAATCTTCTGTTTCAAAACCAAAAGCTTTTAGTCGTTTTGATTGTTCAATTAATTCACTACTTGTAAATGGTGTTACATTACCAAATGCTTGTAATTCACTAATAATTTTATTTGCAGAATCAACAGAGCCCGTAAGTTGTATTAATGCTGTTCTTTGTGTTTGTAGCTCTGCTGTTTTAACAAAAACAAATCTAAATGTTGCTGCAAGAGCTAATGCTTTTAATAACGGAGCAAGTGAATTAGTTAAAGTTCTAACACCACCAGCAGCTACCTTTGCTGATGCTCCTTGATCTCTAAATGAACGATTTGATCTATCAAGTCTACCTTTTAATTTATTTGTATTTTTGCTAAGTTGTTGTGTTATTTGATCTGTACGCTGCAATGGTCTAATCGCATTTTGTGCATCAACTATTAATCTGACTGTTGATTGTGCCACAAATAAAAAAAAGACTTTATTATATATTACCTTGTTTTAGCCTTTTGACGATTCAATTCTTGTTTTTCTCTTTCATTTTTAACTTCATAATATGCAGCCCAAAANACAAGCTCNTCTTCTGTCATAGCTTTTCTTAATTCAATTAAAGTTTTACCAAGTTCTGTTGCGAGAAAAAACTCAAAATTTAGCCAGTTATCTCGCTTGATTCTTTTTTTGCTGAATTTAAATCAACATTTAATCCCATCATAAATAATTCTAAGTCATTTAATATTGTTTCTGGAAGAAATCTTTTAAGGTTCTCAGCATCAGCAGAAGCAAAAGCTTTCGAACCATCTTCGTTTTGTGCTATTTGACATAAAAGTCTTGTTGATATAACTAACCCTTCTTCTGTACCAGCTAACTGTTGAGCTTGTATTCTGTCATGTCTAGTTAATGGTGGAAAATATAATTCTTTTAATAATGAACCATCTGGTTTATTTAATACATACTTTCTTCTGTTAGTCATTACATCAGCAAATGCTTCTGTAATTAGATCTACGTTTCTTTTTGCCATAAGGGTTTAATTGTATTACCCTAATATACTACACAGCAGAAGTAATGGTACCTGTCATTGTAAATGTTATTGCGATCTCCTCAATTTCACCTAATGTTGCGGAATGATCTGCATTTGTAATTATACAAGAGCCACTAATTTTCTTTGCTGACTCACCAGAATCAGGGAAAAGTTCAATCAAAGCATCACCAGCATCACCTGTTACAAGAACATCATCAATAAATGCTTGATAATCTGAGTTGCCAGAAGCATTATATAAAAGTGTTGCTCCACCCTCTGCTGATATTAAACCACCAACAAAACTTTTAAATGTATCACCCATTTTTGTTGTTTCTTGAGTGTCTTTTGTTATGGATAGATTCCAAGCTCTAAGATCGCTTACATCAGCTTCAGTTCCACCAGCATTGTGAAACATCAGTTTNCCTACATCACCTTTGGTAGCCATGACAGAAAAAAAGTATTTATTTTATATTAACCTTTTTCTGAACTTTTCACATCTTTTTTTGAATTTTGTTGTGCCTCATAATATTTTCTACAGTCAGGATCCCAATAGTTTGCTTCTCTTCTTCCTTTAACAATTTCAATAACATCCAACATTTCTTCGGTAATTTCAAGTTTTGGCATAATTAAAGTTCCTCATATATTTCAAATGTTACTCTAATTTGTGTTTGAAATTTACCTTCTGGACTAGAAGTTAATACTTCTGGTCCAACTGGTGAATCAAAAATAACATTTGAGACTGTAATTTTATTGTAAAGGTCACGCAAACGTTTGCCAATAACATAATTTGCACCTGCACCAATTCCCTCTTCAGTAAAAATATTTATAGTAAGTAGACCAACAACAATATTAACTCCATCAGCTAAATATCTTCCACCCCCAAAACTTGTTTCACATTGAACAAATGTATCTTCAGTTGTCGAATCAAATGACATATTGCTAAATACAACAGGAATTACAGGGCTTGATGCTAATTCTGTTGCAAGTCTGCCTTCAATGGTTGATCGTACTGTATTTAAATCTATTGCAGCCATTACATTCTCCTAAATTCATCTTCAATAAAACCTTCTAATTGTTTACCAATTAATTCTGGAAATCCTTTTATTGTATTATTTTCTGGTGTAGTTCTAAATTGACCACCCCAACTTGGTGGAAGGCTAGTTCCATAACAAACTGGTTCTGCATATTCAATATTCGAAAATACTTCTCCAACAAATGGTTCGATATCAGTATCCCAAGATCTTCTTAATGTACCTGTTTTAACAGGTGTTGCTCTAACTACTTTTTCCTTCCATACAAAAGTAGCCTTGCGAACTGTATCTTTTACTTGTTTTTCAAAGTGTTCACCAATTCCAGAAAGTCTTATTTCCCTAACCATAATTACCTCAAAATNNGTTCAAATGTNATTGGTGTATTNTTCTGTTCNTTTGTACTGACAGATATAATTTTAAATTCAACACTACTNATNACTACTCTATCTTTTGTTGTTGGNACATAATCTAAATCATTTGCAGATATTGTTAAAATTTTATCCTGTTGCTCTATNAAATCATTTACNTGTGACCTTGTTACATTATCTAAAACACCCTTNATTGTTGTATCNGCAGTTGTTTCAGATATTACACCTGTAGTNGTATTNTANGAACCAGCAGTAACTTTTCTAATGGTTACATTNCCACCTAANTTACTNAGTGTTTTTGATGCTGCTTTTTTTAAAGCATTTGCAAGNCTCATATTAGATANGCAATAACNGTTCCACTATCTAGTTTGACACTTGTAATNACACCNTCAATAGCAGTATTAGATTTAAACTGTAAAGATGTTANATCACCAGTNATGTTTTCAGCTACAAGTGTATTTATAACTGAATCTTGAAGTGCNTTNATACAACCAAATCTGCCTGTATGTGCAGCAGTATCATTAATNATTTTNGCTGCTGGATAATAAGTCATTGTTAACTCCTTTTAATTGCGACGTTAGCAGGTCCACTATGTCGTAAACCAGTAAAGTACCGTTCAAATAGTGGTGGTACTCTATCAGCACCAACAGCACCATAAAAATTTGGTGTTGCTTCTAGGTTACCAATTTTTACGTTTTTGTAATCCTCTAAGCCACTTAATCCTAACCCATTCCTATTATTATTTAAATAAACTGCAAGAATAACTTGTGCTTTTTTAACCTGTTCTGGAATTTCTGTATCTGTAAAATAATCAGTTGTTATTCGAAATGGAAAGCCTGTTGCATAAGTATTAATGTAAGTATCTGGCTTCCTGACACCAGTACGAGGCCATTGTAATGCTTGCGTATCTGTTACTCTTGCTCCTAAAAATCTTTCTCGATCAATCCTGACCGCAGCAGTATATAAAGCTCTGTTTTTATTATCAGTATTAGAACTATCCCACACTGATACATCATCATCAAGAATTAATCCTTCTACTATTGCGTTTGCATCAGACAGTGTTATGTAACTGTTTGCTGATGCTCCCCCCACTGTTGCGTCTATCGTTATTGCCATTTTGTTTTAATTTGGGCTTACGTTTTGTTTTTTTAAGAGGTGCAGGGGCTACTTGTTTGGTAGCCTCCTGTTCTCTCATTCGTCTAAAAGCGAATATCCCCATTAACTAGATGCACCTTTTAAGGCAACAAAGCTAAGGACAATTGCTTCAGACTCAGACCCACTTGTCAAATTGGTAACAGATATTTTAAATGATCCGTCAGCAATTAAGTTGGCTTGAGCCATATAAGCACCAGCAGTACCGCCAGAACTATGGTTTACAAGAACAACATCAGTAGATGAAATTTTGCTGTTAGTGACAGTGAAGCTTACTTCTGCACCAGCACCCAAAGCAGCACCATTCATTGTGATTTGACCAGACTCTGCATTGAGAGTTACACCTGTTGATTTATTAGATGCTTGGGTAACTGTACCTCCTGTTGTTGGTCCAGTTAATTTACCAGCACTAACTTCAAATAAACTTGGCATGATTAATTACTCCTAGTCTTGAGTAGATACGTTAGTAGCTCTAACGATACCAATGTTCTTTGTCTCGTAGACTTTCGACCAGTTGCCTACAGTTGCAAGTTGTGTTCTGTTTGGGTTTGTTGTAGTAACAGCCCACTTAGAACCAACAGGATGATATGTGTAATGCAAGTCAATTGCCATTGCATCTGATTTAGCCAGAATATCTCTGTCTGTTTCAGTTGTAAGACCAGCTTGCTCTCCACTAGCTACAGCACCAGCAGTAAAGAAGTATGTACTGTATTCAGTTGATGAACCACTACCAGTAGTTGAAACATCATCAGAAACAATAACTCTTAGACCGCAGTATGTTGGAACTGTATCATTGCCACCAGCATATGCAGGAGCAATTGTTCCACCAGAAGCAGTTGCAGAACCGCCATTACCATCTGAAGCAAGAACATAGTCAACCATTTTTCTCTCAACGAGNTCGTAGTAAACTTTGCTNTGCATACAGACTGCTGTNAGCTTGTCACCTTGATCTCCAAGAATTGATCTAGCTTTAGCAACGTGTTTTGGAGATAAACCAGTTGGTGTATCACCTGATTCAGAATCAATNNNTAANNCAAAGAAAGCAGANNTNCTNNNGTTTGCATTNATNGAACCNAANACTCCATCAAGACAAGCAAGTAAATCTTTTTGTCTTTGGTTTGCAATGTANGCNCCGATCTTTTGACCGATTGCTGCCATTGGATCTGACCCTGCTGCNAATGCAGCTAANTCACGAGATTCAAATGCACGACCTCTGTGTAAGATNACTCCCACCTGTTTATCAGTGGAGATCTTGCCGGGTGTCAATGAAGANGAATCTGATAAAACCTCAAAGTCTCCACTNANGTTTGCAGAGAAAAAAGGTACATTTACAAAATCACCACCCTCAGTTGCATTTAACTCAGCCATAGGTGCAACCACACCGCTAGCAAGAAAAGCATCTCTAGCTGTGTAGTTTGTTCTATGACATATGGAGTAAATACCTCTGGGACGATAATATCGCTCCTGAGAACAGCCATTTGTTCAAGAATATAAATTTTACAGATGTGGGCGTAACCCTATTTGACTTAGCGTAGCCTTGCCTAATATTTATATATTAACGTGTTTTAGCAATATCTCTCAACTTTTGCCAAGTTTCTTTTCCATATGTTTTAAAAATACGACCCTGTTCAGTAATATCTTCACTATTTTTCAGAAAAGGTTTTAACATATCTTCTGAAAAATTATCAGATGATGGTCTTGAAATCGGAGCACCACCACCAGATGGTGGTTTGTTTTTTAATAAATATGGCTTTTCTTTTTCAAGTTTATTTTTGACATATTCCTGTACAGGCAATTGTTCATAACCATCAACAACAACAGGTACACCTTCTTTAATTTGTATTTGATCTTTTGGTACTAAATTATTTAAAACTAACTCAGGGTCATGTGTTACTTCAGATAAGGCTTGCATTGCTGGTGCAATAAGTTCAAGTTCTCTGTTTCTTGCTTCAAGTTTTTGTATTCGTTCTTTGTCCTCTGCAGATTTGTCTCGGTACTGCTGCTCAAGTTTTTGTGTCGCTTCCGTGTATTTACCTTCACTTTCCAACTGTTCACGTTCATGCTTTTGTTTAAATGCAAGTAAAGCCTCATAATCTTCTGGAACAGCTTTATCTGAAACAGGTTTTTGATTTTTTAATTTACCAATTAGCTCGTAGTTTTTTGCTTCAAGTTTTTTTACAGAATCTTTTAATTGCTCAAGTTCTGCATTGTTTTCAGGTGGCGTAACCACTTCTTTGTTTTCTTCAGACATAAATTAGTCGTAAACTAAATGTATTATATTATTTATATCACCATTTGACCTTTGCTGCCCAAAAAGCTGCAGACATTTTGCCTCTTGCAATATTTTTTGCATGACGAGCAAGAAATGATTTACGTCTAGCTTTCCCTTTTTCTGTTTGCGGATTTTTACCAGCACCAGAAACACCCTGCTGGCCAAATCTAATTAATTTTACTTTATCTCCTTCTTTTGCTAATACTGCATGAGATTTTGTCGGGTGATTCGGAGTCCTTTTTGGTTTATTAAAACCAGAAAATGTTTCACTCCCACGTTTAACTGCCATTATCTTTTTCTTGCTTTTTTATAAATATCTTTGTCAACCTTTCTTGCAGGTCCACCTCGCATATAACTATTCACTCGTGCCATAGACCAAGCAGCCATTGTCACATTTCTACTACCACTAGATAAATAAGCACCCTGTCCTTTTCTGTAAACAGAAGCAAGTTCTCCATATTTAAAACGAGTGCCTTCAGCCTTTTTTCTAAGAGCTTTTTTTGTTGCCTCGTTTAGTGGACTTCTTCTTTTTCTTTGTGACATCTTGATTTACTCTAGATTTTTGTACAGCTTTAATATCTATAAATAGTCCTTTTCTGTAGGCATCAGCTGTTCTTCTTATTTCAGCAGCTTTTTTTGCTCTATTTTTAGAACCTTTTAGATAGTTTTCTGGTATTTTAGCCTTTTTCTTTTTCTTTTTTGGCATTTTTCTTTGGTTTTACAGGCTGTGAACCTTTTTTTGCTTCGGCTAATCTTTGGCCTAGTGATTTACCCATTATTTTTTACCACCTTTTTTTACTTTTTTCTTTTTTTTGGGTGGTCTACCCATTTTAGAACCATAAGTTCCTTTTCCCATTGGCATGATAATAGAAGCAACTAACAATAGTATAACTTTTAAATTGCTTTTGGATATTTTTTAATTAAATCTTTTAAAGATAATTCAGTTCCATCATCACGAATTATCTGTCGTAATGCTTCTCTTGGACTTTTATTTTTTGTATTTATTAAGTAATTAAAAAAACGTTTTTTATTTCCTAATGCTTCAGTTTGCATATTTGGATTCTTTTTTAACCAATCAGGATAGCTTTCATTTTGTGACACACGACCAACACTGCTTGGTCTAGTGTCAGGAAATCTTTTTCTTAAATCTTCATCATCTATTATTGGAACAGTAGTTGACCTACAATTAAAATGTTGTGGAGGCATTGGACCTTCTCCATATTTAAAAGTTTTTCCATCTAAACTTCCACATATTGCACTTGTTCTTGCATCAAGTGTTGCAACATATTCATATTTTTTTGTTATATCTTGATTTGCAGAGTAAACAGCTTGATTAGCCATTGTCTGAACTTGATTTACAGATGTTCTTACAATTGTTCTAACTTGGTTGTTTGCTAATTTCATTCCAGTACCACCAGCAAGTGCCTGTGCTCTTGCTGTCATTTCTTGATTTGCTCCAAACTGCAATCGACCTCTAAGTCTCTTTGCAATTTTAGCTATTGATTCTCCTTCTGTAACACCAACTCTTATTTCTTTCGAAATAAAATCAGCTTGTGAAGATGCAATACCACGAAAAGCTTTTTCGACTACCTCTCCACTTGGCAATGTGATTACTGAACCTTTCGCAGCAGTAAGACTAAATGTTCTTTGAACTTGTGATTCAAGTGTTGGTAATGTAAATACATTAATTCTTGTTGGGTCTGTGTAAACAAGACTTCTAGCAAAATCACCAGAAACTTGAACAGTATTCACATTAGCTGCTCCAACAGGAAGAACTTTTTGTAACTCACTTGCAACGAAATCTGTTTGAAATACAGCAAGACTTTGCAATTGATCTGCCATATATGCAGTTCCCTCTACAGACCAACCTTCTAAACTTTCCTTAAACTGAACCAACATTGATCTGATACGAGCAACAGTTGCAGGTGCAGTTACTTCATCAATAGTTGCTAATTTATTTGTTAAATCTAAAATTACATTATTGTAGTTTGTAACTATTTCCCTAGCAACACGATTGCTATATCTATTTAAATCAATAGATTGTCTGTAAAAACTTTCTGGAATTGACATTGATTATGCTGCATCTTGTTCTTCTTCTGACTCTGGTTCTACTTCTTTTGGTTGTGCCATTTCGACTAATCCACCACTTTGAGTAGATTCAATTTCTTCTTCAACATCAAATTCATCTCCCAACACTTCGCCTTCATGTAGTTGTTTCAGTAATGTTTCTTGTGTAATCGAACCAGATGTATATAGCTGTAATAATGCCTGTATCTCTTGTGGCTCTAGTCTCTGTGATAAGAAGTCTCTATTTACAAAACAACTACCAGATTCAGCATTAATATATTGACCATGAAACTGTAAACAGTTATCAATCATATCTTGCATCTGTTGAGCTACAACCATCATTGTGGAATCACCTTGCGATCTATCTATTCGTTTTGCTTCTGCAGTTTCTGCTGATAATTTTTGTCCTAATACAGCAGCAAGACCTAACTCATTTATCTGGTTTGATAAAACATCAAGTCTTTTAAACTGAGCATCATAACTTCTACCAGCAGGCTCAATATATTCTGCTCTTCCATCAGCAGGGAAGGCTATTGCTTCTCCGGGTCCAGCAGTTACCTCTTCAGAACTTTGTGGAAAGCCATAAAATGCCAACATTGGTACAGCAGAGATATGCAACTGATTATCTAAATCAGATTGTATTTGATATGCTTTTAAATTTAATTCTGCAATATCAGACATTGGTGGTCTAGATTCCAACAAATTTAGTCTGTTTGCATATGCAACAGAAAAAGGTATTTCGGAAAGACTTGTAGTCCCCTCGTCAACTTTTACAAATAAATTATTTTTACCTTTTTGATGTATTTCAAAACCACCTCTGGTTAATAACCTTATTTGGTCAATTATCTTTTCACCATAAAGACCATCAGGAACTGATACTTTTTCTTGTAAACGCAATTGTGTAAGTTTTACTTCGCCCTCGATCATTTCAGTTCTAAATCCTAAAATATCTCTCGGTGTATAAGTTACCCAATATGGTCTGCCACTTTGTTCACTTGTTGGTGCATCAACTAAAATTCCAACATGACCATATCTAACCATTTTTCTTGTAGTCTCATAAGTCCAAACATTTAGATCATTTCCCTGTAAGTCAACATCAAATAAATGTTCACGGATTTGGTCTGCTGTATCATTTAATCTGACAGGCTTTCTTGTTAACATACCAGCCAACATTCTTTCTAAACGCAAATAAAATGGTGGACAAACAGACCTAGCAAGTCTGTTGTCATATGATTCATCTAATTCTCTTGGTTCCTGTGGTAAATATCGCCTATGTCTTTTCCTCATCTGATATGTACCACCAAGCAAATCTTCTATCAGCATCCAATGTGGCTCTTGCTGAAACCAAATAGCATTAGGGTCATTTATTTCTTTACCTTGAGAGTTAGTCTCTCTGTCGTAATAATTATATCCTGAGTACATTTTGCTCCAATGTTTTCTTTAGTGTAATAAATAATCTTAATAAAGCCTAATTCCTGTTTTACGAC